>Ga0182008_10002177_pt1 | contig 12462 bp, 8 predicted proteins | sample Sormic07211129_1_FD_120482 | JGI IMG/M metagenome (GOLD analysis project Ga0182008, IMG submission 120482) | Rhizosphere microbial communities from Sorghum bicolor, Mead, Nebraska, USA - 072115-129_1 metaG | ecosystem: Host-associated > Plants > Roots > Rhizosphere | place: USA: Nebraska...
CCCGAGCGATGAATTGGACGCGTTCGATGTCAATGTCAGCGTTCCTGAAGAGCTACCGCTCGCTGTGGGAGCAAAGACAACTCCGAACGTCACACTCTGACCGACAGCTAATGTCGTTGGCAACGTCAACCCGGTGACATTGAATGCCGCCGACGAAACGCCCGCTGCCGTGATATTCACGCTTGATCCACCGCTATTCTTAACGGTCTGGTACTGGGTATTTGTAGAACCCACTTGAATCGTCGAAAACGACATGCTGGTCGGGCTGGCGGCTAACTGTCCAGGCGTTGTTGGTGCACTAGCCGTGCCAGTCAAACTGACGCCAAGGGATGGGTTCAATGCGTCGGAAACGAGAGTTAATGTCCCCGAAGACGTGCCGCTCGCAGTTGGGGCAAACGTCACGTTGAAAGACATACTCTGCCCCGCTGCCAAAGTAGCAGGAAGCGTCACTCCGCTCACGCTGAATGCTGCCGACGATACTCCCGCTTGCGTGATGTTTACGCTCGTGCCGCCGCTGTTCTTGATGGTCTGAACCTGACTCGTTGTCGTTCCGACTTGGATCGACGAGAATGTCAAACTGGTGGGGGTGGCAGCCAACTGCCCCGGGGCGGCCGCCGCTGTGCCCGTTCCACTCAAAGCCACGCTCAATCCGGCGCTCTGCTTGCTGTTGCCACGCGAGTTCTTTTTATTGCCAGTTGTCGTGCTCTTGGCGCTGATGCTAATGCTGTCTGTGACTGTGCCAGCCGACGACGGAGCGAACGTCGCACTGAATGTCACACTTTGTCCCGGCGCAAGTGTCACAGGCAAGCTGATTCCGCTCACCGAGTAATTCGTCGTGCTGACCGCAACACGGCTGATCGACCAACTGCTCTGGTCCGTGTTCGAGACGGTCACGCCCAGAGTCGAGCGGTTACCAACCGCAACGCTGCCATAGTTGACGGCACTTGGGGCGGCCGCAAGCTGCGCATTAGCTGAGTTGTAGGGGAAAACGAGAAACAAGAACAGCGGCAGAATCGTTACGATGGCCTTCCATCGCGGGCTCGGACCGTTCACGTGTCGCCTCATGCACCGTGCCACGTTCGGCACAGGCGGGGGAATTTTTGGCGCAACGACCAGTTGAGCGTAAGTTCCGGCGGCGATCTCCGTGCGCTCATCCGGCTGCAACCCCATTCTGACGGGCGTTTCACGATGTCAACAGATCACGAAAGGATTACTCTTTAGGGCACGTTCGATCCTGATGCATGTACCTTCGTACAATCGAAAGTGCATCTCGAAAGTTTGAAAGAGTCGAATTGCAGGCGCGCGGTGCTATCCTTCCTACTCTCCTTTTCAAGCCTCCTTAAGTGCGGAATGAACACAGATTCAGGTAAGTTCCTGATTTTCCATCGAGCCCTCCAACTCATAGGATTTCACTGAGAAGCTGTGAGTCACCGCTCACGACTCAAGCACACAGCTCTCGATTTCCCAAGTTAAGGAAGTTGTTTTCAGCGGTCATTTCCTTCGCACGAGATTTCTTGCGGAAAGGAACAACTATGAAAGGTCTTGCGCTAGTCGGAATCGTCCTCGTCGTTCTCGGACTTCTCTCGTTCGTCGTTCCTGTGCCTCACAGTGAAAACCATGGCATCAAAGTCGGAGACGCAAAAATCGGAGTTCAGACCGAAAGTCACGAGAAACTCCCGTATGGAGTTGGCATCGCTCTGGTAGCGGGCGGTGTGATCGCTCTCGTGGCTGGCAATCGGCGCGGCTGAGATAACTTTTCTGGACACTCCGTAGCGTGCCTCGTATGCTGGCACGCTATGGATCGCCGAAATTTCGTAAAAGGTGCCGCTCTCACCACAGCAGCGCTTGCGCTGCCTCGTCTCTCCCACTCAGACTCGCAGGATCTCAACGCGATCACCGCGGAGATTACGAAGCGTCACGACGAATCTGTGGCGCGCCTTCAAGAATGGATTCGCCAGCCTTCGATCGCGGCCGAGAATCGCGGCGTCAATGAAGGTTGCGAACTGACCATGCGCTTCCTTCGGGAAGCCGGCTTCAGCGGCGTCACGAAAATCCCCACCGACGGCCAACCAGGAATTTTCGCCACGCTCGACAGTGGCGCTCCCCGCACCGTCGGTCTTTATTTCATGTACGACGTGAAGCAGGCCGACCCAGCGGAATGGTCGTCTCCACCATTCGAAGCGAAGATCGTAGACAAACCAGGTCTGGGAAAAGCTGTCATGGGTCGTGGCGCGGTCAATCAGAAAGGACCCGAAGCCACATTCCTTGCCGCACTTCATGCGATCCGCGGCGCAGGCAAGAAAGTCCCAGTCAACCTCGTCTTCGTTGCCGAAGGCGAGGAGGAGATCGGCTCTCCGCATTTTCCGCAGATCGTGCGCCGCCCTGAAGTTCTCGCTGCGCTTAAGAAATGCGATGGCATCTTTATGCCCTCCGCCAGTCAGGGCATTGATGGACAAGTTATCATCACACTCGGTGCCAAAGGCGTCATCGAAGTCGAACTCGTTTCCACTGGAGAACGTTGGGGCCGAGGCCCGCAAAAAGACGTTCATTCGAGCAACAAGGCGAGACTCGACAGTCCTGCCTGGCATCTCGTAAAAGCTCTTAACACTCTCACCTCGGAAGACGGCAATGAGCCAACGATCGCTGGATTCGCAGATAAGGCGCGTCCCATCTCCGACGCCGAGAAAAAGATGTGCGCTGAAGCCGCGCGTCGCTTGAGTGAGAACGAACTCAAGAAGCAGATGGGCGTCTCGCACTGGGTACGCGATGTCGACTTCGAGCAATCGCTCGAATTGCTCATGTCGCGTCCAACTGTGAATATCGAGGGGCTCGTCGGCGGTTACACTGGCCCCGGCGGAAAGACCATCCTTCCTCACAAGGCTGTTGCGAAGCTCGATCTCCGCCTCGTGCCCGACATGAAAGCCGATGAGGCTCTCGCTGCGTTGAAAGCTCATCTCCAGAAAGGCGGTTACGGAGATATCGAAGTCAACATGTCAGGCGGGTACGATCCGAACAGCACTTCGGCCGACACCCCGCTCATTCGAGCGCAATTCGACGGCTACAAGCGCTCCAACATCGATCCAATCACACTGCCACGCGCTGCTGGATCATGGCCCGGCTACGTGTTCACCGGAGAACCGCTCAAACTTCCGGCCGGACACTTCGGCCTCGGTCATGGCAGCGGGGCTCACGCTCCCGATGAGTACTACGTCATCGAATCGAGCAATCCAAAAATTCAGGGCATGGATGGCGCCGTACGTTCGTACGTGGGATATCTGTACGAGCTGGCGAGCGTGAAATAACTACAACTCAGCGGATGACGAGATCCTGGTACTCCGGATGCTTTCCGATGTACTCGGCCACCGACGGACAAATCACATCCACTTTCTTTCCGTTCTCGCGCGCCCACTCGAGTGCTGTCTGAGCCAGCTCGGATGCGATCCCATGACCGCGCCATTCCGGCGGGACCTCTGTATGAAGCAATGCAAGTACGTTTCCCGAAAGCGTGTATTCGAGATACGCCGTCTTGCCATCACGCTCTATTTCGAAGCGACCGGAGGTGACTTCTTGTGGCTCGGCCTTCTTCCAGAACATAAGAAATGAACTCCACTCAAAATTTTATCGCGCAACTGCGAAACAGCGCGTCTCAGCCTTTATCTGCCGAAATGTCGATTGCACCCGTCCCTCCAGTACATACTGCAACACTCAACACTAGACATCTTCTTGTCAGCCAAAATCTTCTCAAACGCGCTCCAGATGCGGCTTCTCATGCTATAGTCGCGCGCGCTCGGGGAGGCCACGATCTTGCGTTCAACCGCTGCAACTGCGTTTTTTCTGCTCCTTCTCTTCTCTAGTGCGTACGCTCAGAACTTCGGGGAAAAATCCGACGCGCCCAGTAAGCTGGAAATGCTCGAGCATCTCCACCTCGCGAATCCCAAACCATTCCAGAACTACGCCGCTCCCGTCTCGGGCTCAATACGCTTTCTGTTTTCTTCTTCGGGGCTTGACCTGATCAGCCGCTCGAACAATCGAAACCTTCGCTCCTTCGCCGAGCAAAATGGAATTGAACTTGCACCACCTCAGCGCAAAACGAGTCCGATCATTCGGCCCAGACATGCGCGAGCACAAGCGGCATCATCTCAGCCCTGCAATCTGACTAATGGAACTACCTTCAACATCGAGTCCGAAGCAGGCATGTCGGAAATCGGCTTCCCAGTTCCGCAAAATGAGCAGAGCATCGATTTCGCTCCTGGCCTCGGTAACGCGGGAGCCGATTTGGTCGTCGGCGGCTCCAACGACTATCGCGGCCTGTTCGATGCAATGGCAACAGCTTCCGGCACCGTCATACCCGACGCTTTTGGCTGGGGATTCAGCGGCACCGGTTATTACGTCAATCGTTCAGGAGGCTGCGGCGCCGACTTTGAAGGTGGACTCCCTGGCATTTTCGATCCGATCGGTGGGCAAGATCTGTTTGGCCTCGGCGACCCAGTCATTGCGATTGATGTGACTCGCGGCAACGTGTTCGCCGCAGACTTGCGCTTGGACCGCTCGGTCACAGCAGTCGGCTTGTTCCGTACTACTCTTGATCGATTACGTAGCGAGACGTCCTGTCCTTCCGGAACTCACCTCACGGACAAGACCGGTGCTGATACCACTGCGAAGCAATGCTGGCCAACTTCCCTTCTGATAGGCGCTGCAGACCCAACTTCACCGCGAGGCACTCTCGTCGACAAGCCACACATCCGCGTTGATGAACGATCATCGGGCGCTGGCGCTGGTGACGTATACATCAGCTGGACGCACTTCGGAATAGGTGACAGCTCGTCCATTATGGTGGCTGCATGCACTGGCAACGTAACCACCACTGCGGATTGTTCGACTCCCGTTCAAATTAGCGGCATCGACCTGAATACGCAATTTTCTAATATTGCCTTGCTCCCGACAGGGTCATTCACCATCACGTACGTCCAGCACAACCTCATCTTCGATCCCGCCCATATACCATTTCTTTACGAAATCACAGACATCAAACATGTGAACTGCATCCCGCGTGGCGCCCCTGCACGCCCCATCTGCCGAGCGCCTTCGCTCGTCATTTCTGAAACGCAACCAGTGTTCTCTCACATCACAAATGCTACCTATCGCGTCGCGACTTATCCGACGCACGACATTCGCATCGATTCAAAAGGACGTTCTGAAGAAGTTCTGACTTGGTCGCGTTGCAAGCAGAATCCATTTTTACCCGTAGGAGACGGACTCTTCGACGAGATGTTGATCTGCCCGGATGCCGATGTGGTTTACACCACGTCGATCCTCGGTCCAGACGGCACGGTCAAGGGCTGGACTCCCATTTTGCCCGTGAACACTAATTATGGAGACCAGATTCAGCCGTGGCTCGTCGTAAACCGACAGACAGGAAATACTCACATCCTCTACTACTCATCCGAAAACGACGCTTTTCATCATCGCCTTCAATTGATGATGAGCACGCTCCCATCCGGTTCGACAACCATAAGCGCGCCAGCGGTCGTTCTTTCTTCGTCCGATGAACCGGATTCCGATCCGATTCTCGGCCCCTCCTTCATTGGTGATTACTTGGGGATTGCGAGTCGGGGCGATCGGACTTACACACACAGCACAATGCATAAGCTCGGTCGGTATGGCGGCCGCAGAACGCTTGGGCAAGACAACGTACTCACAAGATTCAGCGCTCTGCCTTAAACGATGTCGCCATTCTCGAATCGGAGGAACTTCATGAAAGCGTTTTCAAAGCTTTGCGCTGCCACGTTGTTGGTAATTCCTGGTCTTGCTGCTGCACAAACGGCTGCTTCCACAACGAACCATCTCGACGTAGATTTCCTCCGTTCGCCTGCTGGCATCGAAAAAGGACTCAACCATCCAAACTTGCGCGGTCTAATCGAAAGGCGTGGTCTCGGCGAAACGGCCCCTGTTCGCGCAAACAAAACTGGGAACCAAACGACCCGCTCCAAACCATTGCAGGCCGCTCCTGTTTCGCAGCCATGCAACAACACCACCGGAACGAAGTTCAATCTCGAGCCCGACGACGGCATGACTGAGATCGGGTTCCCAGTCTCCCAGGATGATCCTAGCGTCGATTTCATTCCCGGTGCCGGAACAGCTGGCAACGATCTCGTTATCGGAGTTGCCAATGACTGGCGCGGCATCTTCGATTCGGGCGCTGCCGGAGGAGATCCCTCGCTTGATCCTTTCGCTTGGGGCTTTAGCGGCACCGGTTATTACGTCAATCGCGGCGGCGGATGCGGTGCGGACTTTGAAGGCGGACTGCCGCGCCTGTTCGACAACATAAGCGGCGAAAATCTCTACGGACTCGGAGAGGGCGCGCTTGCTGTTGACGCCACCCGCGGTAATGTTTTCGCTTCCGACGTTCGCGGAAACCTCAATGTCGTGACCCTCACACTATTTCGCACGACCTCTACTCGTCTCACGCATGCCTGGTCCTGCCCAGCAGGAACTCATCTCACCAACAAAGCGGGCGACGATGCGACAGCTCGCGCCTGCTGGCCCTATGCCGCCCTAATCGGCCTTTCTGATAATCACTTCACAATCAATGAACGTCCTGACATGCGTGCGGATGAGCGCAGCACTGGTCGTGGCGCCGGCGATCTGTACCTCGTCTGGCGTCATGTGGATTGGTCTTCCGGCACTTTCCTCCACAGCATCTTCCTGGTCGTTTGTTCAGCGAATTTTCGCTCGGCGAGCGACTGCTCGAAACCCGTCAACATCAGTAGCGAGGATGCAAACGCGGACTTGCCTTCAGTTGCCTTGATGCCAAACGGCACTGCGACGGTCATCTATATCAAGGATATTTCAAATCCGAACCTCGTCGAAAGCAAAGTGGCAATCCGCCATGTCGCGTGCATTCCGTCCGGCGCTCCGCAGCCACCGAAGTGTTCGGCTCCTACACTGGTGGCCCGCGAATCTCAGCCTCTTTACGGTGTCTACGCGCGTCTGACGAACAACGCATTTCCGGTAATGACTTATCCTGCTCACGCCATTCGTTCGAACAGCGATGGCACGTGGGAAGACATCGTCACCTGGACACGCTGCAAGCATGATCCGGCAACGCCGATTGGCACCGCACAGGTTTCCTCATGGGCTGGCTGTGCAGACGCCGATGTGGTGTTCACAAGCGCTCACCTGAATGCGCAAGGCTTTCCATCCTCTTGGTCGTCTGTGCGTGCACTCAACAATGCGTCAGGCGATCAATTCTTTCCCGCTATTGCATTCGACCGAGCCACTGGCTTGACGCGCATTGCTTACTATTCTTCTGCACTAGACTCTGCTCATCACCGCCTGCAGGTCGTCAGCAACACGATTCCATCCGGATCTCTGATACCAAGCGCGCCTCAAACAATCCTCGCAACGCCCAACGAACCCGGGGCCGATGCCATCGTTCTTGGGACATTTTTTGGCAATCGCCTCGGGATCGCGAGCCGACGAGGCCGTACCTATATCCATGGCACATTCAACAATTTTGGAAATTACAACCGCGTGCGCATTCCCGGTCAGGACAATGTCCTTACCCGCATACCCAAATGATCTGACCGCCGAATCAAGAAGAAAAGTTGACATCTCACGCTTGATGATTGCGTAGAATTCTCGCCACACTCGGGGGCGGGGCAGTCATGGCAGAAAAAGTCGATCTCTATAACACTGCGTATCAAAACTACGCGACCGAGCTGTACCGTCAGGTCCGGCTTGAAACCTACGGCGAAGACTTCGGCCAGACAAGCTGGGTCACCACGGAAGAGTCGCACGAAATTCCAAAGCTTCTGAAGCTGACACCTCCCTCCTCCGTCCTTGAGATCGGCTGCGGCTCGGGCGGCTACGCAATGCACATCGCAGAGACCGTCGGTTGCAAAATCCTTGGCGTGGACATTAATGAGCCCGGAGTTCACAACGCCAATCAACTCGCGTCTTCCCGAGGACTTAGGGCACACGCGCGATTCGAACGGTCCGACGCCTCAAAGCATCTCCCCTATGGCGATGCGACCTTCGACGCGGTGTTCTCGAACGATGTTTTGTGTCATCTCCCCGGACGACCAAACGTGCTAAGAGAAGCCTTCCGCGTGCTGAAACCTGGTGGCACATTTCTTTTCAGCGACGCTCTGGTTGTGGGCGGCCTGATTACACACGAAGAAATTGCCACTCGTAGTTCCATCGGCTTTTATGTCTATAGCCCGCCCGGAGAGAACGAACGCATAATGAAAGAGGCGGGTTTCAAGGACATCGTCGCGCGTGACACGACGCATCAATCCGCGCACATCGCGAACTTGTGGCATCAGGCCCGCGAGAAAAGAAAAGCCGAACTGCTCACCGTAGAAGGCGAGCGCGGTTTTGAAGGTCTGCAGAAATTTCTGAGTTGCGTCAACATGCTCACAAGCGAGAGGCGCTTATTTAGATTTCTATATGTCGCGGCAAAATCCGCTTAGCTAGCTTCGCCAATTCAGTGGCCCGTCGCGGAACTCGCCTCTCCACTTGCTCGCGAAAACACGGCCCCGTGCGGAAATGCATCCCCTTTGAATCCGTGTGGAAATGACTTCCCGTCCATGCTCACTCCCGGCTTATCGCTACCCGCGTCGCGAAAGCTTGAATCAACCGAGAGTGCGCCCGTTTCAGGATTGAAATTCAGCATGAACAATCGATGTTCGCCATATTCCCCCGAGTTCATGACGATTCGTTTTCCATCCGAACTCGCCGAAATCCAGTGCGGAGACTGCTTTTCATCCAGAGTCACGCGCGACACTTCACGCATGTTCGACGGATCAGCAACGTCATAGACGACGACTGCATGCTTCGAAAATAGCGTCTGTACCCAGTAGTGTCCGATCGTCAACGGTACAGCGCAGATGTCACCCTCGAATGTCTTCAGATGCCGAACGGAAGGCTGATTCCCGTCGATGCCTTTCAACTCGTACAGTCCGCAGTGGAACGTGTGGATGAACACAGTTTTGCCGTCCGCCGCCAGTTTGGGCTCGCCCGGCAGCTCCTGCTCCTTGCCACTGGGTCCAGATGGCAAAACAATCGTCCGCAACAACTTGAGATCGGAAAGTCTCCAGATCTGAACCGTGCGAGTCATACCTTCATTCTGAAAATGCATAGACGCATTCGTCGACACAATACGATCGAGTGACGGAACTACGACCAAGCTATACGGTCGAATGAGCTCACCCTTCATCGAAGAATCCATCGCACTTCCGCTGCGAATCAACTTGCCCCGTTCTTCCAGCTCCACAATCCCACCGCCGTCGGATTTCGGTTCATGCCCTCCGTGATACTGAAATGTCGCGAGTACGTGATTATTTGGAAGCCTCAAATAAGTGTGCGGATGCATGTAGCCGTCTAGATCACCAAACGATGTCGCTAACGCCGGATGGATCGGGTCGCGCAAATCGAAAAGCATGCTCTGCCCGCTCTCGAATGCGTTCGCCAGAAGGAAACCGCCGGGAGGCATTTCCAGTTCCGTGTGGTGTGGTCTCCCATACGAACCCGGAGCAGCCACGGAAGCGACAATCTGCCCATAACTCTTCGATTTCGGGTCCGAATCGATTACGACAAGAAAGTCGCTGCTTTTTTTCGCATCATCACCCGACCAGACAAAAAGATATCGATCATTCTGGGCATACGCAGCAGTCCACCACAACAGCAGAAGAGAAAACAGCACTTTGCGCATAGGCGATTCATTCTTGAGGAAGGAGAGATGACCGTCAACCCGCGAAATCCAAGGTGAGCGTGCATCCAAGGAAAAAAAGGCCTGACGCGGTGCCCTTCCTCAGGGACGCTCCTCGCGCCCTGTCCCCAGCCGAGACCCGCCCTGGCTGCGGAGTCGTTCCGATTCGGCAAGTTCGATGCGCGACTTCGCTGGTTGCCCCAGCGAAGCGTACGTTTCGGAAAGGAAATGGTGCGCATCGATTGAATCCGGACGCAGGCGCGCCGCTTTGAGAAAGTAAGGAAGAGCACTATTCGCATGTCGTTGCATCAGCAGAAGACGCCCGAGCAGCAGGTTCGCGGCAAAGTTATCCGGGTCAAGGCGTACCGCGTTGCGGAATTCGGCTTCTGCTTTGTCGCCAATCGAATTCCGCTGATACACCAGCGCAAGATAGAAGTGCATCATCGACGATCCGCTCAACTGCGTGACCGCCGCTTCGAAATGTGGCAGCGCCGCATCCCATTGCCCTGACTTCACCAGCGCGCAACCCAGTTCGTACCGGCCGAAAGCGTCGTCGGGCTTTTTATCGACCAGTTTCTGCAACGGCGCAACCGCCTGCGAATATTGCTTAAGCGCCATGTATGCCCGCCCTAACTGCAGCATCGCAATCGGAGTATTCGGCTCCTGCTGCAACACTTGTTCCAGGATCGGAGCCGCCACCACTGCATGGTCTTGTTCCATCGCCACGAGCGCTTCGTAGAGCAGATTGGCAGTCGCGATTCGATCTTTCGGGTCGGCTTTCGCGGCAATGTCTTGCGTTGGGGAAGAACTACTGGCGGGGGAAGTCATGTATCCCAACGCATGCAGGCTTTCGGACTGTTCCAGATCCAGGGGCCTCGCCTCCCGTGTACCGCCTTTCGTCTTACCGTAAAACTCTTTAAGTTTTGCTGCGGAAGTTTCCGTCACGGCTTTCGCAGTCGCGGCTAGATTGTGATCCGCGCCGGGATCAGCCACTGAGTCGTATAGCTCGCGCTCGGGCGCTTCAACATACAAGTATTTCGAGGTTCGTAACGCCTGCAGTTTGCTCCAGCCGAACGAGAGTTCGCCATATCCACTTTCTGAATACACAAACTGATCGCCTACGGCACTCTGTTTCGGAGACTCCATCATGCTCCGCAATGATTTGCCTTGCATTGCTGGCGGCACAGCCAAATGGGCAAACTCAAGAATCGTAGGGGCAACATCTACGAGTCCCACTTTGGTGGAAACTCCCGTATGGGTCGAACCATGTGGCGGTTTAATCAACAACGGAACATGGATGGTTTCGTCGTAAAGGAAGATCCCATGGTGCTTTTCGCCGTGCTCCCCGAACGCTTCTCCATGATCGGCCATTACTGCAATCACCGCCGAATCGAAGAGTCGCCGCATACGCAAACTCGCGAACAGCTTCGCGAGCGCCGCATCGGTGTAAGCGATCTCTCCGCCATAAGGATCGTCTTTGTACCGTGAGAGAAAAGGCTCAGGAGGACTATACGGGTCATGCGGATCGTACAGATGCACCCAAAGAAAAAACGGGCCCGTCGGTCGCGTGTTGAGCCAGTTCACCGCTCGACTGACTACGTCGTCAGCTCGCCGCTCCATACTTTGATAACGGTCTTCTTCCCGGCCACGCCGATGAAAACCGGCGTCATACTTGTCAAAGCCCCGCTCGAACCCCATGGCTAACTTTTTGGGTTCAAGAACCAAAGCCCCAACAAACGCAGCTGTTCGATACCCCCTCGCTTGCAGCAGTTGAGGAAGGTACGGTACTGTCTTGGGAAGCGGATCTCCCATGTAATTCACTTGATGAAATTGCGGAAACGTTCCACTCAGGATGGTGGCGTGAGAAGGCGTTGTTAACGGTACTTGAGCATATGCGTTGGAGAATACCGCTGAATGTTGAGCGAGTTCGTCCAGATTCGGCGTCAACCCATGCTTTGACCCGAGAAACCCCATGCGATCCGCGCGAGTTGTGTCCAGCGTTATCAGTATTATGTTTGGCCGTTGCGCAGTTACGTTTTGCGCTGCAACTACTGTTGCCGACCAGCAGGACATCAACAACACGCTGAGAGAGACCCACACCAGAGCTAAATGTTCGTTGCGAACCGCAGACCACTCGCGTCGAAGCGCGGATCTTCGAATTAAGCAAAAAGCATTCACGACAACACATTCTCGGACAACGCTGCGATTTTACATCTCCTATACGTTCGTATAGGTACCCCTCTGCGCTACCCCTTTGGCCTTGACTCGCAATGAGTGTTGCAATATGCTCGCCGCAAATTTGGCAGGCTTGGCGCGGGCTGCCGTTCGTGTCGGTTAGAAAAAAAACAAAAGGACTGAACAATAGTCCTCATTGGAGCGTGCCCATGAGAACGAAGCCCTTCGTCTTTGTACTCCTCTTTCTTGTCCTTCTTACAACCTTCTTCTATACATCGGCGTTAGCACAATCGATCTTCGGCACCATACTGGGCACCGTGACCGACCCCTCCGGCGCCGTCTTGCAGGGCGTGACAGTCACCGTCACCAACCAGGGGGAAAACATTTCTCGCGACGTGAAGACAGACGACCACGGAGATTATCGAGCGGAAAACATGAAGGCCGGGACTTACACGTTAACGGTCAAGGCATCCGGCTTTAAAGAGGTGATTCTCACTGACATCCCCCTTATCGCGCGCCAAACCGTGCGCGAAGACTTCAGTCTGACGATGGGTCAGACTACGGAAAAAGTTACG
>Ga0182008_10002178_pt1 | contig 12461 bp, 11 predicted proteins | sample Sormic07211129_1_FD_120482 | JGI IMG/M metagenome (GOLD analysis project Ga0182008, IMG submission 120482) | Rhizosphere microbial communities from Sorghum bicolor, Mead, Nebraska, USA - 072115-129_1 metaG | ecosystem: Host-associated > Plants > Roots > Rhizosphere | place: USA: Nebraska...
CCGACAGCGATGAACACGCCCTGGCCTTGGCGCGACGCAGCGTGGTCAACCTGAATTGGCGCAAACAGGGCCAGTTGCTGCAACGCACACCGGTGGCGCCGTTGTACAGCGCCGAGGAGCTATACGGCGTGATTCCGGCCGACGCCAAGCAGCCGTTCGATGTGCGTGAAGTGATTGCGCGCCTGGTCGACGGCTCGGTGTTCGATGAGTTCAAGGCGCTGTTCGGCACCACGCTGGTGTGCGGTTTCGCCCACCTGCACGGCTACCCGATTGCGATCCTGGCCAACAACGGCATTCTGTTTGCCGAAGCCGCGCAAAAAGGCGCGCACTTTATCGAACTGGCTTGTCAGCGTGGGATTCCGCTGCTGTTTCTGCAGAACATCACCGGTTTTATGGTCGGCCAGAAATATGAGGCCGGCGGCATTGCCAAGCACGGCGCCAAACTGGTTACGGCAGTGGCGTGCGCCAAGGTGCCGAAATTCACCGTGATCATCGGCGGCAGCTTTGGCGCCGGTAACTACGGGATGTGCGGCCGCGCCTATGACCCGCGCTTTTTGTGGATGTGGCCGAATGCACGCATCGGCGTGATGGGCGCCGAACAGGCAGCCGGGGTACTGGTGCAGGTCAAGCGCGAGCAGGCCGAACGCGCGGGCGCCGGGTTCAGTGCCGAGGAAGAAGCGGCGATCAAGCAGCCGATCCTCGACCAGTACGAAACCCAGGGGCACCCCTACTATTCCAGCGCACGCCTGTGGGATGACGGCGTCATCGACCCGTTGCAGACCCGCGACGTACTGGCCCTGGCCCTGTCCGCGGCCCTGAACGCCCCCATCGAGCCGAGCCGCTTCGGCGTGTTCCGCATGTAAATGGAGCTGCACCCATGAGCGATTTCAATACCCTCGAACTGATCACCGACCGCCGTGGCTTTGCCACGCTGTGGCTCAGTCGTGAAGCCAAGAACAACGCATTTAACGCCGAGATGATCCGCGAATTGATCATCGCCCTCGACCAGGTGCAGGGCGACGGCTCCCTGCGGTTTCTGCTGCTGCGCGCGCGCGGCAAGCACTTCAGCGCCGGGGCCGACCTGGCCTGGATGCAGCAATCGGCCGAGCTGGATTACCACACCAACCTTGACGACGCCCGCGAGCTGGCGGAGCTGATGTACAACCTGGCCAAGCTGAAAATCCCCACCCTGGCGGTGGTGCAAGGCGCGGCTTACGGCGGCGCCCTGGGCCTGATCAGTTGTTGCGACATGGCTATCGGCGCCGACGATGCGCAGTTCTGCCTGTCGGAAGTGCGCATCGGCCTGGCGCCGGCGGTGATCAGCCCCTTCGTGGTGCAGGCCATCGGCGAACGCGCGGCGCGGCGCTATGCCCTGACCGCCGAGCGCTTTGGCGGCCAGCGCGCGCGTGAAATCGGCCTGCTGGCGGAAAGCTACCCGGCGGACGAGCTGGACATTCACGTCGAACATTGGATAGCCAATCTGCTGCACAACAGCCCGGCCGCGATGCGCGCCAGCAAGGACCTGTTGCGCGAAGTCGGCAATGGCGCCCTCACCCCGGCGTTGCGCCGCTACTGCGAAAACGCCATCGCCCGCATCCGCGTCAGCGCCGAGGGGCAGGAAGGCTTGCGCGCCTTTCTGCAGAAGCGTCCACCGAGCTGGCAGACGCAGGAGCCGCGTTCATGAGCACATTGACCCGCGTATTGGTCGCCAACCGCGGTGAGATCGCCTGTCGCGTGATGCGCACCGCCAAGGCCATGGGCCTGACCACCGTGGCGGTGCACAGCGCCATCGACCGTGACGCGCGACACTGCCGCGAAGCGGATATGTGCGTCGACCTGGGCGGCAGCAAGGCCAGCGAAAGCTACCTGCAGATCGACAAACTGATCGCCGCCGCCCACGCCAGCGGCGCCCAAGCCATTCATCCGGGCTATGGATTTCTCTCGGAAAATGCCGGTTTCGCCCGTGCCATCGAAGCCGCCGGGTTGATCTTTCTCGGCCCGCCCGCCTCGGCCATCGACGCCATGGGGAGCAAATCGGCGGCCAAGCAATTGATGGAAACCGCCGGCGTGCCCTTGGTGCCGGGCTACCACGGCGAGGCCCAGGACCTGGAGACCTTCCGCGACGCCTGCGCCCGCATCGGTTACCCGGTGCTGCTCAAGGCCACGGCCGGCGGCGGCGGCAAGGGCATGAAGGTGGTCGAGGATGTCAGCCAGTTGGCCGACGCCCTGGCTTCCGCCCAGCGCGAGGCGTTGTCGTCATTTGGCAACGGGCAGATGCTGGTGGAGAAATACCTGCTCAAGCCCCGCCATGTGGAAATCCAGGTTTTCGCCGACCAGCATGGGCACTGCCTGTATCTGAATGAACGCGATTGCTCGATCCAGCGCCGCCATCAGAAAGTCGTGGAAGAAGCCCCGGCCCCTGGTTTGAGTGCTGAACAACGCCGCGCGATGGGTGAGGCCGCCGTGCGGGCGGCCCAGGCAATCGGCTATGTCGGCGCCGGCACCGTGGAGTTCCTGCTTGACGCGCGCGGTGAGTTCTTCTTTATGGAGATGAATACGCGGCTGCAGGTGGAACACCCGGTCACCGAGGCGATCACCGGCCTGGACCTGGTGGCATGGCAGATTCGTGTGGCGCAGGGTCAAGCGTTGCCGATTACCCAGGCGCAGGTGCCCTTGATCGGCCATGCCATTGAAGTGCGCCTGTATGCCGAGGACCCGGCCAATGATTTTATGCCCGCCACCGGCCACCTGACGCTTTATCGCGAATCCGCCCCCGGCCCTGGGCGCCGCGTGGACAGCGGCGTGGCTCAGGGTGACAGCGTCTCGCCATTCTACGACCCGATGCTGGGCAAGCTGATCGCCTGGGGCGAAGACCGTGAGCAGGCGCGGCTGCGGTTGCTGAGCATGCTCGACGAATTCGCCGTGGGCGGGCTGAAGACCAACCTGGGTTTCCTGCGGCGCATTATCGCGCATCCGGCGTTCGCCGCCGCGGAACTCGATACCGGGTTTATCCCGCGCTATCAGGAACAACTGCTGCCGCCGGCCGGTGCGTTGAGTGACGCGTTCTGGCAGGTCGCGGGTGAAGCATTCATGCAGAGCCTGCCCGCCGGCAAGGGTCCGTGGGCGGACATCCGTGGCTTTAGAGCGGGATTGCCCGCCGAGGTGTCACTGCACTTGAGCTGCAACGGGCAGGATCGACTGGTGACCCTGGCGCCGGACCCCGCGCAACTGCACGGTGAGCAGTTGATCATCGACCGCGACGGCGTGCGATGCAGCCAATTGGCGGTGCGCCACGCAGGCGTGGTGTTTGTACGCTGGGACGGCGAAATGCATGGGGTCAGCCTGTTCGATCCAATTGCCGCCGTGGGGGCCAACCAATCGCATCAGGGTGGCCTCGCCGCGCCCATGAACGGCAGCATTGTGCGGGTGCTGGTGGACGTCGGCCAGACGGTCGAGGCCGGCACTCTGATGGTGGTGCTTGAAGCAATGAAGATGGAACACAGCATTCGTGCGCCCCAGGCCGGGGTAGTCAAGGCACTCTTCTGCCAGGAAGGCGAAATGGTTGCCGAAGGATGCGTGCTGGTGGACCTCGAACCGGCCGGCTAGAACCTTGCCATGGCCAGCACCACGACGCCGAGGATACGCCACCCCTCGGTGAACAGTTGTTTCGGATAGGTGGGGTTGAGCGGTACCAGGTAAAGCTGACCGCTCTCCTCCAGCAATTGGCGGAAAGTGGCGTGGGGGCTATCGGGCCATTGTGCGACCACCAATTTGCCGGGTTGGGCGCTGATGGCCGGGTCCACCAGGATCATCATCCCTGCGCCAATGCTCAGGCCGCTGGGTGCGGTCATTGCATCGCCCGTGACCGGTAACCAGAAAGCGTCGCCCCTGGCGTGGTAGTCAGCGGCTTCATAGCGCGCGCCGCCGTAAGCCGGGCGTTCCTCGCGAACTTCACACAGGCTGTTCCAGTCGTTGACCGGGTAGCGGTAATACGCGGGCCGGGGCGTCGGCGAGGCGGTTTCGGCCTGCCGTTCGCGCACCTCCTGCACCACTTCCAGATCACCCAGGCCCAACGCCTCGAGCACCCGGTTCATATCTGCCAGGCTCGGCACGCGACGCTTGTTGAGCCAATGGCCGACACCGCCCTGGGACATGCCCAGGCGCTCAGCCAATTCACCCTGGGTGACCTTGCGGTCTTTCATGTTGGCTTTGACCAACCCGATCCATTTATCCATGGGCCAGACAATACGGCAGGACGTTTTCATGGCAATAAACAGTTTGTAGTAATCCATAAAACGACATAAATACGATACGTACTATTATCAGGCAGACGGTTTTCGACACCCCACCCAGAGTACTGCCCCTCATGACGACAAGCCCTTACCTGCTGCCTGAAACTCCCGAAAACGTTGATCCGCACGACCTGTGCAATAGCGGTGCCGCCCAGCGCGCGTTGGATTTTTACTTGAAAGAAGACATGTCCGCGCCCGTCGCGAACGAGGCCTTGTTCGCTATCAAGCCCGGTATCAGCCAGGAGGAAGCCCTGGTCCATGCGTCGGACCTGCTGCGCAGCGCAGCGGCCACCGCCTATGAGTCCGCCAGCAGCCATCAAGGCAACCATCGCGACCTGGCGTTTTCAGTGGTGTATTTAATCGATATGGCGAAGGCGATGGTGGAGCGGTCGATGCAGGCGCGGGAAGCACAGGCGGAGATCTGAAGGTGCCACGCCAGAATATTTCTATCGCGCAGATAAAAACATTTGACTTGCAAATGATAATGATTATTATTGGGCCTAGCTGATCGCGAGATCAGTCGATAGACCAAGAGACCTTAGGTCGGACTCTTGGAATATCTCCTCATCAGGCTAATCACGGTTTTTGACCCGGCTCTTTGGCCGGGTCTTTTTTTTGCCAGTGTTACTGGCATGGCTTCAGGCTAATGAAGACTGTGTTGCGTAATGGCACGCATGGTAGCAAAAGACTATCGCTGAAAGAAAGCCGCCCGCAGACCGAAGCCCTCGATCTTTGGGAAATAGCGCTTGAGAATCAATCTCATAGACTCTAAGCTGCCGCGGCGTCATGGATGACGCCCCCGCCCCGCAACAATTTTGCAGCCTGGCTTTGCCGGACTCCTGTGTAATATAGCCGCCACAACAATCATACTCAGGCAATCAGACTATGACCGTGGCCTTGACCTCCATCAAGATCAGTACCGACTTCGACAGCGGCAATATCCAGGTGCTGGATGCCAGCGACGCCTACCAGTTGCTCCTGGCCATCAAGCCCGATACCCGCAGCCAGCATTTCCAGTGGTTCCACTTCAAGGCCGAAGGCATGCACGTGGGCCATACCCACACCTATCGCCTGAGCAACGCGGGGCGCTCGTCCTACCCCCATGCGTGGAGCGGTTACCAAGCCGTCGCGTCCTATGACCACGTCAACTGGTTTCGCGTACCGACACGCTTTGACGGGGAAATCCTGCACATCAGCCTGGAAACTCGCGAAAAACACGCCTGGTTCGCCTACTTTGAACCCTACTCACGCGAGCGCCACGCCTGGCTGATCGAGCACGCACTGGAACACCCCCACACGCAGTTGCTGGCGACCGGCAAAAGTGCCGAGGGCCGTGATATTCAATTGCTGCGCCGCGGCAAGGGTGGCTCAGGTCGGCGCAACGTATGGATCATTGCTCAGCAGCATCCTGGCGAACACATGGCCGAGTGGTTCATGGAAGGCGTCATCGAACGCCTGCAGCAGGATGGCGATGCCGAGATGAAAAAGCTGCTGGCCGTGGCCGATCTTTACCTGGTGCCCAACATGAACCCGGATGGTGCCTTCCATGGTCACCTGCGCACCAACGCCCTGGGCCAGGACCTCAACCGCGCGTGGCAGAGCGCCAGCCAGGAGACCAGCCCGGAAGTGCTGTTCGTGCAACAGCAAATGGCGAAATATGGCGTAGACCTGTTCCTGGATATTCACGGTGATGAAGAAATCCCCTACGTGTTCGCCGCCGCCTGCGAAGGCAACCCTGGCTATACGGCGCGCCTTGAAGCGCTGGAAAAGCACTTTCGCACCCACCTGAGCGGGTTGACCCGTGACTTCCAGACGACCCACGGCTACACCCGCGACCTGCCGGGCGAGGCCAACATGACATTGGCCTGCAACGCGGTCGGCCAACAATACGATTGCCTGTCGCTGACCCTGGAAATGCCATTCAAGGACAACGACGACGCGCCCAACCCGCATACCGGTTGGTCCGGCAAACGCTCGATGCAACTGGGCAAGGATGTGTTGAGCAGCATCGCCGATATCGTCGGCCTATTGCGCTGACGCGACGAACCCCGGCCTCAGTGCCTGGTGCCGGTCATGCTTTGCAGCACGCCGTCCCGGCGAATCAGCCCGTGAAACAACGCCGCGGCCAGGTGCACCAACACCGTCAGGAACAGCAGGTATGCCAGGTAGCCATGGGCCTTGCGCAGTATGGCGAACAACGGCGCATCCGCCCCCACCAGCGCCGGCAACCGCACCGAACTGCTGAGCATCACCGGGTCGCCCGCCGCCGAAATCATCGCCCAGCCCAGCAGCGGCAGCACCAGCATCAAGCCATACAACATCAGGTGCGACGCCTTCGCCGCCAGCACTTGCCACAACGGTAAATCGCTGGGCAACGGCGGCTGTTGCGTAGAAAAGCGCACCACCAGCCTGACGACAACGAGTGCCAGGATCGCGATGCCCAGCGGTTTGTGCAGGTCGATCAACCAGGCATGCCGCTGCGACACCGAGGCCGCCAGGCCTGCGCCGATAAACAGCATGGCGATAACCAACAACGCCATCAGCCAATGCAGCAGACGGGCCAGGGGAGCGAAGAACTGGGGAGAGGCGTTCATGGTTTCGACTCCTGTGGAGCACTGTGCAAGGGGCTGACTTCGCTGGCGCGGCGCAGGTACGAACTGGCGTATGCGGCCGAACGGGCGGCCAGCAGAGGATCATGGGAGGCTTCGATGCCGCTGGGCAGGATCAGCGGATCGAAGTTGATGTCCCGGCAATCACCGTCGGCTTGCGGTTGGCTGCTGTCCAGCACCAGGGCACCGGCGTTCAGCACCTTATGGTCGCCGGTCCAGGGTTTGCTCGCATCGTCCAGTGGGTCGCCAGGATTGGCCAGGGTCATGTTCAACTGCCAGCGCAACGGTCCGGCGGCCAGACGCTGTACCAGGTCCTTCTCGAGAAAGTCCGCGCCGTCGGCTGGCGCAGCGCCCGTCGCATCCTGGCTCTGAGGCACCACCGTCCAGCGTACGGCGTGGCGCTCGCCATCGGCGCTCACCAAGTAAAAAGCGTTGATGCCGTTGTAGGTCTCAGTCGCGTAGCTGGCCGACGGTTTGGCGGTCTTGACCCACGCCAGGAACGGCGCGGCCTCCGGATGGACGGCGAAGAACGCGGGCATGCTCGCCGGGTTCGGCTTACCGGTGGCCGGATCCGGGGCGCCAGCCTTGAGCAATTGGTAAAACGCCTCGGGGGTGCCCACCGGGAACACCGGCATGCTGTTCATGCCGGTACGCCATTGCTGGCCGTTGGCCTGGCTGAACTGCACGGCAAAGCTGCGGATCGGTACGCTGCTGTCCGGGGCGTAGGGGTTACCGCTGGGCAAGGCGAAGCGGCCGACCACCGGGGTTTTCGCCTCGTTGAACACTTGTGCACGGGAGTAGGCACGAGCCTCGGGGCTGCTCTCGAAGTACCCGGCTACGCACACGCCCTTGGCGTGGTTGCGTCGAAAGCCTGGGTGCACGCCGTTATTGGTTTCCAGGGCATTGACCAGGGTTTTAGGCCGCAGTCGCTGTGGGTCCAGGCTGCCGTTGACGTAGGCAAACGCCGCGGCCACACCGGCAACCACAATGCCGATTGCAGTCAGGCGGGCCAACAGGCTCGCAGTGCTCAAGGCAGGACGGGGGGGTGGTGAGTGATCTACCATGACACAACTCCAAGACAATAAACCAGAAGGTCGGAGCATTGAGACGAACGCTGCGGTGGTCTATTCCCGGGCCCCGAGTTTATTTTTCACCGCCGGGAATAATCTCCGATCCCCGACGTCTCTCATGTCCCAGCGTAGTGGCCAGACAGATTCCCATGCACGAACTCGACGAACCGTTACGTGAACTCCTTCCCCGGCTACGGCGCTTCGCCGTCTCCCTCACGCGTAATACCAGCAGCGCAGACGACCTGGTCCAGGCTACGCTGGAGCGTGCGATCACCCGCTGGGCCCACAAGCGTCCGGAAGGCGACCTGCGCGCGTGGCTGTTCTCGATCCTCTATCGCCAGTTCCTGGACGCCCACCGCCGTACTCGACGCTATGCGCGCATGCTCGACTTCATCACCGGGCGCGAAGACGTGCAGCCCTCGGTCGAACGCACCGTGATCGCTCAGTCGACCCTGCAAGCCTTCGATCAATTGAATACCGAGCAACGCGCGCTGCTGCTGTGGGTGTCCGTCGAAGGCTTGAGCTACAAAGAAGTCGCCGAGATTCTCGACGTGCCCCTCGGCACCGTGATGTCGCGGTTGTCACGGGCGCGCCAGGCCCTGCGTCAACTCAGTGATGGCGAAATTGCCAGCCCTTCCCTGCGGATACTCAAATGATCAGCCTGCCCCCCAACGAACACGACCTGCATGCCTATATCGATCATCAGCTCTCGCACAGTGACCGGCAGGTCCTGGAGACGTGGCTGGCGGCGCACCCGGAGGTGGCGGCCCAAGTGCAGGCCTGGCAACAGGACGCGCACACATTGCGTGCGGCCCTGGGCGGCGCGCTGCAACAGCCGGCCAACCCGCAGTTGGACCCGGCGCTGATCCGCCAGCGCATCAAGCGTCAGTCACGCCGCCACCTGGCCACGGCGGCGCTGTTGTTGATAGCGGTCAGCCTCGGCGGCCTGGGCGGCTGGCATGCCCGCGAGGCCACGCAACCGCCCCTGCAACCCATGGCCGATGCCATGCAAGCGTTTCGCCTGTTCGCTCAGGACGGCATCCTGCCCGCCGACTACAGCGCTCAGGACAGCGGCACCATGCAAGCCTGGCTCGACCGCTACTTCCACCAGGCCCATCGCCTGCCGGACTTGAGCCAGTCAGGTTTCCAGCCGGTCAGCGGGCGCCTGCTCACCACCGACCAAGGCGCTGCCGCCATGGTGCTGTACCAGGACGCGCAAGGCAGGCGCATCAGTTTCTACATCCGCCCGCCGGGGCCGGGCAATGGCTTCCTGCCCCGGGGCAGCCGCACCGCCGATGGCCTGCAGGCGCAATACTGGTCCGGGGGCGGCTATAACTACGCGGTGGTCAGCCCGGCGGATCACCCGGTGGCGCCGCTGCAGACCTTCTAGCCGCACGCGCGCCATGCGTTTTCGAGATGGCCGATTCGCACCTTCGCTATTGGTCAAAGTGGCGCGCGCGTCCTAAAGTAAGCGACCTTCGCCCCACAGAGTGACCCGTATTGGCCGTGCCGACTTTGATCCGTCGCCTGCTTGGTAAACATCGCTCGCCACGCAACGACGCTTGCATCGCGCAATTCTTTGCGCAAAAAGCCCAGCAACAGGGCTACACCCTCAGCGCCGGGCAAACCCGCGCGATTGCCGCCATGGCCCGCGAAACCGCACACCTGCTCGCCGGCCACGCCACTCGCAGCCTGTACCTGCACGGGCCGGTGGGGCGCGGTAAAAGCTGGCTGCTGGACGGCTTTTTCCAGGCCTTGCCGTTGGCTGAAAAGCAGCGAGTGCATTTCCACGATTTTTTCGCGCGCCTGCACCAGGGCATGTTCCAGCACCGCGAACAGCACGATGCGCTGGGCGCGACGCTGGATAATTTGTTGGCAAACTGCCGGGTGTTGTGCTTCGACGAGTTTCACGTCCACGACATCGGCGACGCCATGCTGATCAGCCGGTTGTTCAAGGCCCTGTTCCAGCGCGGCATGCTGGTGCTGGTCACCTCCAACTACCCGCCCGAAGGATTGTTGCCCAATCCGCTGTACCACCAGCGCTTCAAGCCGGTGATCGACCTGATCGCCGCGCGCATGGACGTGCTCGAGGTCAGCTCGCCCCAGGACTTTCGCAGCCTGCCCCAGGCCCACGCCACACAACGCTTTACTGCCGGCCGCTACGTGTGGCCAGGCACGGCGGCGCAACGTGCCGCCCTCGACCTGCCGGCGACCCAAGGCCCGGCGCAGCACCTGCAGGTGGGTAACCGGCAACTGCTGTGTCGCCACCACCAGGCGCGCACAATTGCCTTCACCTTCGCCGATCTCTGCGAGGAACTGACGGCGGTGATGGACTACCTCTTGCTGTGCGAAGCTTTCGATCACTGGATCATCGACGGACTGCCCCGCCTGGCGCAGTGCCCGATTGCCGTGCAGCAGCGTTTTATCAACCTGGTGGACGTGCTCTACGACCGCGACAAGCACCTGATCCTGATCGGCAACGAGCGGTTGGCCGACTGCCTCGCAGGCCAGGCTATCGATCTGGCGCGCACCGCCAGCCGCCTGAGTCAATTGCAACAGACCGACCCGCAACCCCTGCCCGACCCGGTATCATGAGCGCCCTTTACGTCCCCTAGCCGAGTGACCGCGCCGTTCATGCATACCCTCGCCCAACTCAAGGCCGGCCAACTGGCCGGTATCACGCGCCTGGACTTGTCCTGCGGGCTCACCGAGTTCCCACGGGAAATCTTCGAACTGGCCGACACCCTGGAAATCCTCAACCTCAGCGGTAACGCCCTGAGCCGTTTGCCGGATGACCTGCACCGTCTGTCGCACCTGCGCGTGTTGTTCTGCTCGGACAACGCCTTTACCGAACTGCCGACCTGCCTGGGCCAATGCGCAAAGCTGAGCATGATCGGTTTCAAGGCCAACCGTATCAGCCAGGTGCCCGCCGCCGCGCTGCCGCCGCTGTTGCGCTGGCTGATCCTCACCGACAACAGCATCCGCCAGCTGCCCGACGAGTTGGGCGAGCGGCCTTTGCTGCAAAAGCTGATGCTGGCCGGCAATCAACTGGAACAACTGCCGCGCAGCCTGGCTCAGTGCCACAACCTGGAGCTGATCCGCATCGCCTCCAATCGCCTCAGTCATCTCCCGGACTGGCTGCTGTCACTGCCAAGCCTGACTTGGCTGGCCTATGCCGGTAACCCGGTGGAAATGGCGGTGGCCGTCACGGACGATGACGCCACAGCGGATATTGCCTGGGGCGAACTGGCACTGGCCGACGTCCTCGGCGAAGGTGCATCCGGCGTGATCCACAAAGCCGTGTGGACACCCCTGGCCCTGCCGGTGGCGGTCAAGCTCTACAAAGGCACGATCACCAGCGACGGTTCGCCGCTGCACGAGATGCAGGCATGCATCGCCGCCGGCCTGCACCCCAACCTGATCAACGTACAAGGTCGCGTGGTCGGCCACCCCGATGACCAGGCTGCATTGGTGATGGACCTGATCGAGCCGAGCTACCGTAACCTGGCGGCCCTGCCCAGCCTGGCGTCCTGCACTCGCGACATCTATGCGCCCGACACCCGTTTCAGCGTCGATGTCGCACTGCGCATAGCCCGTGGCATCGCTTCGGTGGCGGCGCATTTGCACCGTCACGGCATCACCCATGGCGACCTGTACGCCCACAATATTCTGTGGAACGCGGCGGGCGATTGTTTGCTGGGGGATTTTGGCGCAGCGTCATTCCATGCCGTGGCGGACACCGTGGAAACCCGGGCATTGCAGCGCATCGAAGTGCGGGCCTTCGGCGTGCTGTTGGGGGAATTGCTGGAGCGGATCGAGGGGCAACCCGTGGAGGCGGCACTGGTGGCGTTGCAAGCGCGCTGCTGCCAGCCGGATGTACTGGCGCGGCCAGGTTTTGAAGAGATCGAGGAGCAGCTTCACTCCCTCTGCAGCTGTGATTAATTAAGGCAATGTCAGAGGGGGCTCGCCCCCTCCACCTTGCTCAGCCGTTTATCAGCCCGCCAGGCCGACGAACATGTCCTGCACGTCGTCATGGTTGTCCAGGCCTTCAAGGAAGGCTTCGACTTCGGCCATCTGCTCATCGGTCAGACCGCTTACCGGGTTCTTCGAGATATAGCCCAGCTTGGCCGACAGCACGGTGAAGCCTTGCTCCGGCAGGGCTTTCTGCACCGCGTCGAGGTCGGTGGTTTCGGTGATGAACAGGGTGGTGCCCTCTTCTTCGCCGTCTTCGAAATCCTGCGCGCCGGCTTCGATGGCGGCCATTTCAGGGTCGGCGTCCGGGCTGTCCGGCGAGGCCTCGATCAGACCGACGTGGTTGAAGTCCCAGGCCACGGAACCGGAAGCGCCGAGTTGGCCCTTGCGAAATGCCACGCGGATTTCCGCCACGGTGCGGTTGATGTTATCGGTCACGCATTCGACGATCAGCGGCACCTGATGCGGCGCGAACCCTTCGTAGGTCACGCGGTGGTACTGCACGGTTTCGCCGAGCA
>Ga0182008_10002179_pt1 | contig 12444 bp, 9 predicted proteins | sample Sormic07211129_1_FD_120482 | JGI IMG/M metagenome (GOLD analysis project Ga0182008, IMG submission 120482) | Rhizosphere microbial communities from Sorghum bicolor, Mead, Nebraska, USA - 072115-129_1 metaG | ecosystem: Host-associated > Plants > Roots > Rhizosphere | place: USA: Nebraska...
AAGTTAACCAAGCCGATGGAGATCGGCAGCGGCTAATGCTCGGGTGGTGGAACTGGTAGACACGCAGGACTTAAAATCCTGTGCTTTCAAAGGCGTGCGGGTTCGATTCCCGCCCCGAGTACAAACCCTCTTTACTGTATGTAGAGAGGGTTTTTTATTTCATATCGTTTTTAAGAATGTCGCCTGGACAAACAAGGATGCACTTTCTGTATTCGATTACCATGCCCTTCAACCGAGATCTAAATTCCATATTTTAGTTCAAATTAATTTAAAAACCGATGTGGCATGGATATCTATATCGTTGCCACATTGCCGAAAGTCCATTTCTTACCAATCAAGTCTAAATTGCCTTTCATTAATCGACTAACCTGGAATACGAACATAATTGCCATCGTACCGGGAATTTACCCTGATCTGAAAAAATTTGCTATCTGAGCCACTAAGACTAGTATTTAATATTGAGTTAATATGCGTATCGTTTCTGAATTTTAATTTTGACGCGATAATTTTTATGGGCGAAAACAATACTGCCGGTTTTAATGATATTAAGAGGTTTGATGAAAAATCTTTTGAAGATCTATATCGCCGCATGTACCCCACGCTAAAAAAGTATGCCACTTACCTGGTAAAGGATACAGATGATGCACAGCTTATTTTAAATGATGTATTTATATCCATCTGGAAAAACGGAACTATCCTTTCTAACGAAAAAGCCTACCTCTTCCGCGCCATAAAAAATGCTGCTACAAATTATAATAAAGCGCCAAAAGCCAATCTCCTGCGTATCGATAACGAAGAAGAAGCTCAGGAAATGATCGATCTTAAAGAAACGCCATCACAGGCTGTCCAGAATAAAGACCGGAATCGCATGCTGTATGCACTTATTGACCAGATGCCCGAAAGGCGGCGGCTTATTTTCTATATGTACCGTATAGATGGTTTTAGCTATAAAGAAATTGGGTCTTTATTGGATATATCTTTAAGAACCGTAGAAGACCACCTGGTAAAGGGTTTCCAGTTTCTCCAACAGGAAGTATTGAAAAACAGCGCTGAATTCAGGTGAAATTCCGCTTAATCATTTCTTAACGCAAACTTAACAGGTTGCGACCCGTAGCGCCTCTCTTATTTTTGTCCTGTAAGTATAGAAGCATGTAAATGGATCAGGAAACCTGGAAATTAGTTCTCGAATATTTGGCTGCAAAGGAAGATTTGCGCAGCAGCAAAGCTGAAATTGCTTTACTGGAAAAAAGACTCCGGGATTGGGTTGGTCAAGATTGCGATCGTAAGAAACAGTTAGAAGAGGTATTATCGTTATGGCACGACACGGCGCAACTACCGGATGACGGGTTGTGGATGGAAAGTTTCGCCAGCATCAAAGAACAGATTGAGCAGGCTCCGGTTAGCAAATTCAAAGTATTAAAATGGTGGCCAGCGGCAACTGCTGCAGCAATTATTGGAGCACTGCTATTTTTTATTGCTGGAGATAAAAAGTCATTGCCTGTTAACCAAAATCAGGCTGTGTGGACAACCAAAACCGCAGCACCCGGTAAAATCATAAATGTACTGCTTCCGGATAGTTCCGAGATCTGGTTAAACTCAGGGAGCAGCATCAGCTTTCCGCAAAACCTGAAACATGCCGACATCAGAACAGTTAAACTCAATGGAGAGGCTTTTTTTAAAGTAAAAAGAGATCCTGCTCACCCTTTTATAGTAAAAAGCCAACATATCCAAACCAGGGTGCTGGGAACCAGTTTCAACGTCCGGGCATGGAAAAATTACAGTCCAGAAGTAACTGTCCTCACCGGAAAGGTAGCAGTTTCGAGAGATTCGGCAGGTACACAATCCACAGCTGTTCACCTTCTTCCAAATCAAAAAGTAATTTACAACACGAAATTGGCTCGCTTGGTACGCGAAAATATTGAAGATGCCAAAACTTCAACTGACTGGCGAATCGGGAAAATGTATTTTAATAAAACGCCTATGGAAGATGTATTCCAGACCATATCGCGCAAATATGCCATCAAAATAGTTCCAGACAGATCGTTTGATAATTGCGAACTGACAGCAAAATTTGATAATGTAAGTATAAAAGAGGTGTTGCGTACACTGGAGCTTACATTTGAGATCCATTACACCATAAACAAACAGATTATTTATATAAAAGGAGGTAAATGTAACTAAACAACGAGTAAAAAATAGCTGCAGCATGTTGGCGCATGCCGCAGCTAAGAAATTTTAAATTTTATTTTAACCCATCAAGATTAAAACAAACAAAGTTATGAAAAAGTCCGCAGTGACTAGTCAATTAATTTTTAGCGTAATGCGTTTTTTCACCCTGATTTACATCATGCTCTCTACCATGCTATTTGTAGGGCAGGCATCGCCCGTAAATGCACAACAATTAAACGTTAAAGTCAGTATCAATATCAAAAAGGGCTCATTAACGGAACTGTTCAAAACCATAGAGAAGAAAACCGGTCTGTATTTTGTATACACTAACGAAAATGCTATAGAGCGACAAAACCTAAGTGGTTTTAAGGCAGAAAATGAAACGGTAAGCGCTTTGCTAGACCGTGTGTTACCCCCTTTTCAGCTTACCTATCTGATCGAAAAAAACCAGATCATTATCAAAAAATCAATACGAATTAAAGGTAAGGTAACTGACGAAAAAGGTTTGCCGCTACCAGGGGTAAACATAATTGAAAAAGGCAGCAACAACGCCACCAGCACAAATTTAAACGGAGAATTTAACCTGAATGTATTAAACAATCAGGCCTTACTGATCTTTAAAATGATTGGTTATCAAAGCAAAGAGATTCGCCTGAATGGCGAAACTGAACTCAACATCAGCCTCTCCCCTGATGAAACGGCGCTCTCAGATGTAGTGGTTACCGCCTTAGGTATTAAACGTGCAGAAAAAGCACTTGGTTATTCTATTGCCACGGTAAAAGGCAGCGATGTTAACACGGTAAAAGAAGTGAATGTTATAAACTCACTCGCCGGAAAAGTAGCTGGGGTAAATGTGGTCAGCACAGGTGCTGATCCCGGATCAAGTTCATTCATCACCATCCGGGGGCAATCCTCAATCGCAACAGACAACCAGCCTTTGTTTGTGGTAGATGGTGTTCCGGTAGCGCATTCGCTGCGTGCAACATCAGAAGTTGGCCGCTCATCGATTGATTATGGTAGCCCTATTGCAGACATCAGTCCGGATGATGTAGAAAGTATTACCATATTAAAAGGTGCCAGTGCCGCCGCATTATACGGAAGCAGGGCCGGAAGTGGTGTGGTTTTAATTACCACAAAAAGTGGCTCGGTAAACAGAAAGGGCTTAGGGATAAACTTTAACTCAAACGCCATGTACGATCAGGCATGGATGTTCCCACATTTTCAACACACTTTTGGAGGAGGTGAATATACCGATGACCCGGCATCTTCAACCAGTTCTGCATGGGGCCCGAGGCTTGATGTAGGTACAAAACATATACAATGGAACAGTCCTCTGGATGCCAGCGGAAAACCAATTGCCACCGATTGGGTATCACACCCTAACAATCCTCAGGATTTTTACGAAACCGGCTCTACCTACACCAATAACATTTCCATCAGCGGCAAAAATGCGGATGGTAATTACCGCTTATCGTACACTAACCTGATCAATAAAGGGATTGTGCCGAATACCGACCTCAAACGGAACACGCTTAACCTTTCTGCCACTTATGTACTGCATCCTAAATTAAAGATCAGCACCAATATTGGTTACGTAAACAATAAAAGCGACAACAGGCCATCGGCTTACCGGGAAAGTGTTACGCAGATGCTGTATTCACTTCCGCCTAATATGAACATCAACGACCTGAAAAACTACTGGAAACCGGGGAGGGAAAACAACGAGCAGTTTTCAGCAGATGATTCTGATAATCCTTATTTTGTAGCTTATGAGCATACCAACGGCTACGACAGGAACCGGTTAACCGGAAATGTACAGGCTGTTTTCGACATTACCAAAAACCTGAGCCTAATGGTACGTACCGGACTTGACATGTACAATGAACAGCACGAAACCAAACGCCCTTTTAGTTCGAAAAGGTTTAAATTGGGTGGATATGGTGTAGATAATTCCTTTTTCAGGGAACAGAACAGTGATTTTTTACTGAGCTATAAAAAACTGTTAGATCAGAACTGGTCTTTAAGCCTTTCTGTTGGGGGCAATCAAATGGACCAGACAAACAGGTCAACCGCACAGAAAACAGAAAGCCTGAGTATCCCAGGAGTTTACAATATTGCCAATGCGCAGGCGGGTACCATTGTAAATTCGCAATACAATTCCCGCAAACGCATCAATAGTATTTATGGTCTTGGCCAGGTATCGTTCAGGGATATGGTTTTTCTTGATGTAACGGGCAGAAACGATTGGTCCAGCACACTTCCAGCCGGCAACAACTCATACTTTTATCCTTCCGCATCTTTAAGCACCATTGTAACGGATGTGTTCAAGATCAAATCAGATGTGCTTTCGTTTGTTAAACTCAGAGCCAACTGGGCGCAGGTGGGCAGTGATACCGATCCTTACCAATTGTACAATACCATTCCTTTTAACCAGGACTGGGGCGATGTAAAAAGAGCAACCATTGAGTTTAACCTTAAAAACAACTTTCTGAAACCTGAAATTGCCACTTCTTACGAATTTGGTGGCGACCTTCGCTTTTTTAAAAGCCGTGTGGGCATTGATGTAACCTGGTATAAAACAAACAAAAGGAACCAGATTATTAACATCCCCACTACCATTGCATCAGGTTCATCCAACCGATTAATCAATGCCGGAAATATCCAGAACAGTGGCTGGGAAATCGGATTAAATGCTGTTCCTTTTAATGGCAGCTTTAAATGGGAAACCAATGTCAATTTCACCAGAAATGAAAATAAGGTCATTGCGTTATCAGAAGGTTTAAAAGAATATTCTATGGGCAGTGCCGATGGGGACAATATCCGTTACCTGATTAAGGAAGGCACAAAGATAGGCGATTTCTATACCCCGAGTTATACCAAAGTAAGCAGCGGACCAAATGCTGGGGCAGCGTTACTGGATAAAACAGGTCATTACATCCGCAACAATTCTGAATACATCAAGGTGGGAAATTACAATCCAGATTTCATCGTTGGTTTTAATAACACTTTCAGTTGTAAAAACTTTACCTTAAATGTACTTTTAGACTGGCGCAAGGGCGGCAATTTTTATTCTTATGTTGTTAAAAGCCTCATCAATGCCGGTTTGACCGATAATACCCTGACAGGTAGAGATGCAGAAACCGGAGGTTTGCCATGGACGGATTCGCAGGGCAGAAAACGAAATGATGGTATGATTATTCCGGGTTATGTTGCCGATGCAAATGGTAACCTTACCCAAAACACGGTAATTATTGCAGCTTCCGACTTTTATAACAACACTTATAATAAATACTACGAAAGATTAACTTATTCTGCTTCGTTCCTAAAGATCAGGGAAGCTTCGTTAACCTATATGTTTGATCGAAAGCTGACCCGCAAACTGCCTATAACTAACCTGTCGTTATCACTTATTGGAAGAAATCTGTACACCTGGACTGCCAATGGATTGGGTTATGATCCGGAAACGACGATGAGTGTGACCGACAGCTTTAAACTGGGCGTTGGCCACTGGACTTTACCAGGTACTCGCTCATTCGGTTTTAAACTAAGTTGTAATTTTTAACCTAAAAAAAAATGAAATTCAAATATATAACGCTGCTTTTCACGCTAATGGCGTTGATAACCAGTTGTACCAAAGATTTTGAAGAAATAAATACCAATCCCAATGCACCTGAAACTACGAATACCGAATTTTTAATGTCGGATGTATTGGTTTCTACCGCTTATGCCTACCAGGAAAATGCGGTGAACAGAAGACCGGCCTCGGCAGCGCGCTACCTTACCCTGGTGCGAAACACCGGTTACGATCTGTTAGATTGGGGTCCGGTTGATTGGGATGATATTTATGCCCGCTTAGCGGTGAATAAAACCTTTATCGAAACTGCGCAAAAACGTGCGGAGAACCAGTATATCGCCATCGGTAAAATTATGAAAGCTTTTAACTTTGGTTACCTTACCGATTTGTATGGCGATATCCCCTATTCTCAGGCATTAAAATCGAAAGAGGCCAATATCATCTACCCTGAATACGATCAGCAACAAGCCATTTACCCGGATCTTTTGAGAGAATTAAAGGAGGCAAATGAAATACTAAAAGGCAACAGTCAGGAAATAAATGCCAAGGGCGATGTAATGTTCAAAGGAAAAGCACTTGGCTGGCGAAAGTTTGCCAATTCACTTCGCCTGAGGATGTTGCTGCGCATCTCGAAAAACTATACACCAGCCTTTACCGAGATGCAGGAAATTGTGAATGATAAAACGGCATACCCTATTTTTGAAAGTAGTGCGGATAATGCCGAAATAGCCTATTTGGGCAATATTGCCGCGTATAGCTGGCCCGGTGGTCCTCTGGCTATGATTGATTTCGATTACCAGAAAACCAAAGTAAGCAAGGAACTTGTAGACAGACTGATCCAAAGGACCGACCCAAGACTTGGCATTTGGGTGGAGCCGGTAAAAAGCACAGCAGGTTCTACTGTAGATATGAACCGATATGTGGGCGTACCCAATGCCATTGATGCGCCATCCGCTTATAACGGTGGTGAAGATCATGTTTCGGTTTTCTCTTCTACTTTCTTCAGAAAAAACGGAGGTACGTCTAACGCATTGTTAAAAGCCAGCCTGATCACTTATACAGAGCAGTGCTTTATTTTAGCAGAGACTGTACAAAAAGGAAAACTTACCATACCTGGCGAAACTGCAGAATCGCTGTATTACAAAGGAATAAGGGAATCGATGAGCAGTTATGGCATAACTGCCCCACAAACTTATTACGATCAGCAACTGGTGAAATATGATGGTACGCTTGAACAATTAATTACCCAAAAATGGATGGCTATGTTATTCAAAGGCTCGGAAGGGTGGTTTGATCAACGTCGCACAGGCTACCCGGCTTTTGTTACCGGACCGCTTGCCGCTGGAAGAGCCATACCAAAACGGTATACCTACCCTGATTCGGAAAGCGCAAAAAACCGCGTTAACTATCAAAAAGCCGTTTCTGTTTTCGGCGCCGATAATCAATACACTTTAATGTGGTACCTGAAATAATTCAATCTTCCTAATTATTATATCATGAAATTATATAAAGCTTTTTCTTTTTTATTTACACTCTCTTTTTTAGCTATTTGTGCTAAAACATCTGCCCAGGATTTTAAACCCGGGCACTTTCCCGACCGTGTAATTTTAACCTGGGCAGGAGATCCTGCCACGAGCCAAACGGTTAACTGGCGTACTGATACTACGATCAAAGCTTCAAAAGCGCAGATCAAAGCCGAAGATTCAAATCCTGCACTCGAACAATCCATTACCAGCTATGATGCAACCTCTACCCTTTTGGGAAGCGGAAATAATTATGAAATAGCGAAATACCACCATGTTACTTTTATCAACCTTAAACCGGAAACGGTTTATGCCTACCGTGTCGGATCGGGCGAACACTGGAGCGAGTGGTTCCAGTTTACCACGGCATCAGTTAAAAACAAGCCTTTTTCCTTCATTTACCTCGGCGATGCACAGAACGACATCCGGTCAAAATGGTCAAGAGTAATCCGTAAGGCATTTTCCCACCAACCAGATGCAAGGTTTATCATCCACGCCGGCGACCTGATCAACCGTTCCAATAACGACCAGGAATGGGGCGAATGGCATTATGGAGGTGGTTTTATCAATGGTATGATTCCCAGCATCCCCGCTCCCGGAAACCACGAATATGTAAGGGATGACAAAAGAAAACTCGTGCTCGATCCACATTGGGGCGTGCAGTACACATTTGCCGGCAATGGACCAAAGGGATTGGAAGAATCGGTTTATTATGTAGATTATCAGGATATGCGTATCATTTCCCTGGATTCACAAATGATTATATTGGACGAAGCTTCGGCCAAAGCTGAATATGAGTGGTTAGAAAAAGTGCTGAAAGAAAATACAAAACTGTGGACAGTGATCACCTTTCACCACCCTATTTTCTCCACGGCAAAAAGCAGGGATAACAAGGATTTCAGGGAACGTTTTAAGCCCTTGTTTGACAAATACCATATTGACCTGGTGCTACAGGGGCACGACCATACCTACAGCCGTGGACAAAACCTGCCAAGAGGATTATCAGGAAGGGAAATAAGCGGACCGGTTTACCTGGTTTCGGTTGCAGGCCCTAAAATGTATCAGGTAGATGTTGCCAAATGGATGGATGTATCGTTAGAAAATACGCAGCTTTTTCAGGTGATCCAGGTAGATGGAACAAACCTTAAATTTGAGGCTTATAAAACTTCGGGTGAACTGTTTGATGCTTTTTCGCTAAAAAAAGCGGACCGTGACCATGCTGCATCATTTACAGATATGAATCCGGCACTAAAACCTTAAGGCATGAGACTTAACGTAAATATACTATTGACAGCAATGGTATTCAGTAGTTTCTGTCTGCCAATATTTGCACAGCGGGTGCTGCAGCCATTACCCAAAAGTAAACATGCTTTTATTGTTATTGCCCACCGGGGAAGCCATTTAATCAAGCCAGAAAATACCATCGCATCCATTGAGGAGGCCATTTTAATAGGGGCCGACTATGTGGAACTGGATTTGCGTACCACGAAAGACGGACATCTTGTGCTTTTGCATAACGATGAGGTAGACCAGGTGAGCAATGGGAAGGGACCAATAAAAGACCTCGACTTTAAGGAAGTACAAACACTCATCCTTAAAGGCAAAGATGGCAGTTTACACCATATTGCCACTTTCGAAGAAGCCTTAAAGACCTGTAAAGACAGAATCAACATTTACCTGGATTTTAAAGCTGCAGATGTAGTACAGGCTTACCGTGAGATCAAAAGAGCCGGAATGGAAAAGGCGATCCTGGTTTATGTGAACAATAGTGATCAGTATCAATCCTGGAGAAGAAATGCGCCAAAAATACCTTTGATGTCCGGTTTAAGCGAAAAGGCTGTAACAAAAGAAAATCTGCTCGAATCACTGAGAAAAACACCTCTGGAAGCCATAGACAACATCCCTGCAAAAGAACTCTTACCCATCATCAGGTCTAGCGGCATCAGTATTTTTCTTGATGTTCAAAAAAGCAGTGAAACGCCCGAGAACTGGTACGCGGCAATGAAAAAAGGTATTCAGGGTATGCAGACCGATCATCCGAAGGAACTGATCGGATATCTGGAAAAGCACATGATTAGAAACGGTCTTAAAGAAAATTAGATGTATTCGATACTAACCAACCGAACCGATGTGATATTGTGATCCAGATAGAGGGAGCTGGCCCAAGATTCCAGGAAGCCAAAGCGGTGTGAAAAATTCAATATCTTCTGTACTGATGGGAATTATCCATTGATTAAGAAAAGGGTTGCTACAAAAATGCAACCCTTTTTATTTGAAATTCTGCTCATCAAACACAAAAAACAGTTTTTAATATACGCCGTACATTTGATAAACTCATCTTGATCGGCTTATGCCGTTATGCCCTGTAAATATAGACTTCAACAGCAGACCAGATTAGGTACACAAAATTTAATTACAGGCCAAAACTGCCTTTAAACTTATCTTCTTCTCCCAGCAAACATAAACAGGCGAATAAATGTTGATATATTTAAAATTAAGGTTTGAAAATTCTACTTACCGGTGCAACCGGATATATTGCCCAGCGATTGCTGCCGGTTCTGCTGGAACAAGGCCATACGGTTGTTTGCCTGGTTAGAAATGCAGCACGCTTTGATGAAAACAAGTTTGGCCATAATGCTCAGATCAACGTTATCGAAGCTGACCTCATGAAACCTCAAAGTTTACAGTCACTTCCAAAAGATATAGATGCGGCCTACTACCTTGTTCATTCGATGAGCGGAGACAAAGACTTTAGTGACAGTGAGGCAAAGTCTGCCCGTAACTTTTCAAAAGCGATTGGCGAAACGGAAGCCAAACAAATTATATTTTTAAGCGGGATAGTAAACAGTAATGCGCTTTCTAAACACCTCGCCTCCCGCAAAAAAGTGGAGCAATTGTTAGGTGAAGGCAAAATACCACTTACCACACTAAGGGCTGGAATAATTGTCGGCTCTGGCAGTGCGTCGTTTGAAATAATACGCGATCTGGTGGAAAAGTTACCGGTAATGATTGCACCGAAATGGCTTCACACCAAATGCCAGCCAATTGCCATCCGCAATGTGATCGAGTTCCTGTTCAAAGTACTGCTAAAGGAATTCACTTTCGGTAAACATTACGACATTTATGGTCCGGATATATTAAGCTACAAGCAAATGCTGTTGCAATTTGCAGCGATTAGAAAGCTGAAAAGACGCATCTTGATCGTGCCTGTTATGACGCCTAAACTTTCCTCCTATTGGTTATATTTTGTTACATCAACCTCTTACAGCCTGGCGCGGAACCTTGTAGACAGCATGCATGTAGATGTAGTGGCCGAACCGAATGATTTAGCAGATCAACTTGAGATTGAGTTAATTCCATACAAGCAGGCCATTAACCTTGCCTTTCAGAAGATTGAGCAAAATATGGTACTTTCAAGCTGGTACGATGCGATGGGAAAAACCTATTCGAAAGAGATGATTAAAAAGTTGCTTGCTGTTCCCAAAAACGGAGTCTTTGTAGATCGAAAATCGGCCCATACCAGTAACCGGAAACTGGCTACAGCAAGAATTTTTGCCATTGGTGGAAAATCGGGTTGGTACTATGCCAATTGGTTGTGGAACTTTAGGGGTTTCCTCGACAAATTATTCGGCGGGGTCGGTCTTAACCGGGGAAGAAAAAACCCAACGGCCATCAGCACAGGTGATCGGCTCGATTTTTGGCGGGTAATTTATTCAAATACCCAGGAAAGCCGCCTGCTGTTATATGCTGAAATGAAGTTACCTGGTGAAGCCTGGTTAGAGTTTAAAATAGTGGATGACTGTGTTTACCAAACAGCCACTTTCAGGCCGCTTGGATTGGCCGGCCGCTTATATTGGTACGCTGTGCTGCCATTCCATTATTTTATTTTCAATGGCATGATCAGAAAAATTGTTTCTTAAGATTTCTATGAGAGATGTAAAAAAGCAGCATTTACCTCAAAAAATCTGTCCGGTTTGCAATCGCCCGTTTATGTGGCGCGCTAAATGGGCCAGACACTGGGATGAAGTGATCTATTGCAGTCAAAAATGCAGGCGTACAAAAAGCTTTTCTAAAAAGCTATAACTCCGTAGTCCGCTTCGCATGCAAACATTTGCGCGTCACTTTTGTTGCAGTTATTTAAGATTACAATCATGAAAAAAATATACAGAAATACGCTCGTATTTGCTACCCTGGCCATTGTAGCAGGAACATATGCAAGCTGTAAGGTTTCAATTCCAAGAGGGGCAACAGCAGTTAAGCCATTTAACAAAGATAAATACCTGGGCACCTGGTACGAAATTGCCAGAATGGATTTTAAGTTCGAAAAAAACCTGAAGAATGTAACCGCTACCTATTCAACAAATGACGACGGATCGATCAGGGTTGACAATAAAGGATACGATATGGTCAAAAATAAATGGAAACAGAGCATTGGAAAAGCCAAATTTGTGAAAGGTAATGATGAGGCACGGTTGAAAGTCTCCTTTTTTGGTCCTTTCTATGCAGGATACAACGTAATTGAAATTGATAAAGACTACCAATACGCCCTTATTGCCGGAAATAATCTTGATTATCTTTGGATACTATCACGCACAAAACAAATTCCAAACGAGGTAAAGGCGAATTACTTAAAAAAAGCTAACGGTCTTGGCTACCAAACAAAAGACCTCGTTTGGACTATACAAGATTAACGACTGCAATTTCGCGAGCTTGGTGCATTGATCGCCATGAATAACATATCATGATCAATTTGATGCATCAAGTTATCGAATGGTTCTTTTGATTTTTTTATTTTCAAGATCTTGTAATGCATAGGCTGAAGCTGTAGCGTACCGGATTTATTTTGCTTTCAGCAACTTCGTGAACAGTGAATGATAATTAATTATCCTTCGTTCCAGCACCTGTTTTCATTTTAAATTTCTTACTTAAATTAAAATACACTTGCTGTAGGTAAGGCGTTTCGCATAAATACACCCGTATATAAACATGCAAAACGGCAACTATTCACATACAATAACCTCATCACCGCATTTCTTTATACATATAGGGATTTCAAGTCTGAAAAATCCTTCTTATACATCCTTTCCAGGTATTTAACGCATCTCAAACACGTAGTTTACACCTAAACTTTTACCAACCGATCAGGTTTTATAAGCAGCGGGGAACACGGATTCTCAA
>Ga0182008_10002181_pt1 | contig 12444 bp, 6 predicted proteins | sample Sormic07211129_1_FD_120482 | JGI IMG/M metagenome (GOLD analysis project Ga0182008, IMG submission 120482) | Rhizosphere microbial communities from Sorghum bicolor, Mead, Nebraska, USA - 072115-129_1 metaG | ecosystem: Host-associated > Plants > Roots > Rhizosphere | place: USA: Nebraska...
GTATTCAATAAAGAAGGTGCAGACATCACTAAATTGTGCACCCCGTTAGTGAAAGAATTATTCCTGTTGGTGTTTTTCTATACAGTAAAGCGCGAATCAGGTATTTCATCTGAAAAATTAAATGAGATTCTTTGGTTTGATAAAACTGAAAAAGGCGCTAGAAATAACCGCTCTGTGAACATCGCTAAATTAAGAAACATCTTTGAAGGATTAGATCATTGCTTGATCTCTAAAGATACCGGGTATTGGAAAATTGATATCGATCACGTTTATGTCGATTTTTTAAAATGTCATTCCATTTTAAAGGGAAAAAAACAGGATAAAGATCAAGTGATTAATCTCATGTCAATAGTTCAAAGAGGTGGCTTATTATTGAATACTGATTATCCTTGGCTTGATGATTTTAAATCTGAAGTATCTAATGAAATCATCGACCTCTTCTTGAATTTCGCAAAGTCCAATGAATTATCTTTGGATCCGGAGTTTGCTATTCAATTAACTAACTGTGTACTGGACCTCGACCCGGTTAACGAAGATGCAATTGTGCTAAAGTGCAAATCGTTGGCTCTTTTAGGCAGACATACTTTAGCCAAGTCGGCTTTCGAAAAATTCACCAAAGAATATAGCCTCATATACGGCGAAGACTTCGATAAGTCTTTTCGGATTATCATGAATTAATCACATCCTCCCTTGTTGCTGGGCAATTTGGCCACAAATTGACTTTATTTCATTGTATTAATCATTTATTAATCTTTTATTATTTTCTCCATATTAAAATTGTGTTTCTGAACCGGAATAGAATCCATTAGATAATCATGGATAAGTACGCCGAACTAAGATATTACTAACCATTTATAAATCATCCAATATAAACTATGAAAGATGTTGTGAATAGAAGAAAATTCATTGCTTGTGTAAGTTTAATTGCAGCTGCGCTGCCATTGGGTTCTTCGGCATTTGATTTTATTCCCAGTAGAGGGAAGGCCTTTAATTTTATGCTTTTAGGTGATATCCATTTTGATAAATTGGAGCATCACGACATGGAATACGTGAAATCAAAGTATCCCAATGATATCGTTCAAATTGAGAACTATTCACGCATTACCAAAGATAATTTCCCCATGCTAATGAATGCGGCCAAGGAAAAAGCAAGAGCAATTAATGCAGATCTATGGTTACAATTAGGGGACTTTGTAGAAGGTTTATGCGGATCGGAAAAACTTGCACAGCAGCAAACTCAGGAATTTATCTCATACATCGCTAAACTCCATTTAAAAAGGCCTTTTTTTGTAGTTAAAGGTAATCATGATATTACAGGTGAGGGCGCCCGGGAGGTTTATAAAAAGACAGTCTTGAGTTGGCAACAAAAGGAGTTGAAACAATTATTGACGACAGCCAATTACACCTTTATACATAAAAATGCAAGATTTGTAATCTTTGACGGCTATGCTGCCAATGAAAGCTTGGAATGGTTTAAAAAAGTAATGCTGGAACACAAAGAGGAGCTATTGTTTTTTAGCGTTCATCAACCGGTAATTCCTTACAGCGCACGGGCTAACTGGCATATATTTTCCAATCCAAACCAACAAGCGAAAAGAGAGGAATTGCTCAACCTCCTTGGAGAACATCATGCCATTGTATTAACTGGGCACCTCCATAAAACCAGTATTTTAACAAGATCAACATCAACGGGAAAATTTGTACAGATTGCAATCGGCAGTGTTTTAGATGCGCCAAACGCTCCGGTTAAAGATCACCTACAAGGTATAGAAGCTTATTCTGAAAACCTTTTAAAGCTGGAACCTGATTTTTCACCTTCAACTTTTAACGAGCGAAAAGATAATCTTGAAAAGGAGCGTCCCTTTATTAAACATTTTGAATATGCAGACCTATGTGGTTATGCAACGATGGCCATATCTAAAAAAAATGAAGTCAGTATTTCCATCTATAAAAATGCAGACAGCCAGGAATGGACCAAAGTAAATTTAACCAAATTACTAAAGGCCTAAGATGGTTTAATTAAATTTTCCTAAACGATATCACTGGTAAACAAGCTGGAAAGTCGACTTATGCTAATTAAATAAGTGCCTGCCGCTGGTTATTAATCGATTATTAATCATTTATTATTTCTAATACTTAAAATTGCTGACAATTAGAAAGCTGTACTTACTGTTTTCACATTAAAACCAATATAAACTAATAAAATATGAAGAGAACTCTACCCCTCAACAAGAGCATGGCTGAAGCATGGCCCCAGCTTTCATTAAGCACATTTATTTTTAATGTCCGGGAACGGCGACCAGTTCCAACGCTGTATTTAAATAAAGAAGTTACATCATGCAACCATTTAATTTTCTGTTAAATCAACCAACCAAATGAAACTAAAGAAATACTTACTGATACTATTTTGTTTACTTTCCTTTTCACTTCATGCCCAGCAGCAAATAACTGGTAGAGTAACAGATGAAACAGACGGGTCAGGGATCCCTGGGGTAAATGTGATATTAAATACAAGTGAAGGCAGAAGGCTTGGTGCTGTTACCGCTGGCAATGGGCAATATACTGTTCAGGTGCCAGCTGGAACCAAAGAGCTGATTTTTTCCTATACCGGGATGCTCACCAAAACAGAAGCTATTAACGGGCGGAACACCATTAATGTTCAGTTGAAATTTGAAAGCACTCAATTGCAGGACGTAGTAATCACGGCTCTTGGAATTAAGAGAGAAGCAAAAGCACTAAGTTATTCCAGGCAGGGCATGGATGTTTCGACATTAACAGAAGCGCCAAGTACCAACATTGTGTCTACTTTATCCGGAAGAATTGCTGGTGTTCAGATTACGCCTCCATCCACCAATACTGGGTCAGCAAGGGTAATTATTAGAGGAAACAATTCAATTACCGGGAATAACCAGCCTCTCTTTGTGATAGATGGGATACCTGTTGATAATGAAACGGGGGATGGAAATGTACGTGCATCCTCAAATCATGATAACTTAGACTATGGAAATATAGCAGCAGATATTAACCCTGAAGACATCGAAAGTATAGAGGTTCTGAAAGGGCCAAACGCTGCAGCCTTATATGGTTCGCGGGCGGCTAATGGAGCGATCTTAATCACCACTAAAAAATCAAATGGCGAAAAGTTTAAGGCATCTATAAGTTCAAATTCCACCTTCCAACAAATTTCGGAGTTTCCTGCACTTCAAAATATGTTTGGAGCAGGAAATAGCTTTAAACTGGAAGGTTCAGGGTCTACAAACAATCCACAAAGGATTCCGGATCTCAGGGTTTATTATAGAAGCTGGGGCCCGCCGATGATTGGACAACCGGTGATAAGCATAAATGGTACAGAGAAACTTTACCTGCCACAACCTAATAACGTTGAGGAATTTTACCAGACAGCACGTATGCTTACCAATTCATTGACAATGGAGGGCGGAAATAAACAGAACAATTACCGTTTCTCCTATACAAATTTCAATGGTAACAGTGTCTTGGATGGCGTTAATAACAACTACCGGAACAATGCAAACATTCGCGTTTTCAACACTTTTACGCCTTGGCTGGATTTGGACTCTAAAATCACTTTCGTTGAAAATACTGTTAAAAACAGACAGTATATGAATGGAAGTAATAGAAATCCAATGTATCAATACAATTTCATGGTAAGAGACGATCAGGTTTCTGAATTTTTAAATTACAAAGATGAATACGGGAATGAAACGGGCAGTCACCGGGATTTCTCTAACCCTTACTGGTTAATCAATGAAAACATCAATCAGGATACCAAAAACCAGTTGCAAGGTGCCTTTAATGTGAACGCCAAAATTAATAGCTGGTTAAAGTTAAGTGGTAGATTAGGTACTGAAATGTATTGGACGAACGGATATGCGTTTAACAATAAGGGGGCAATGGAAGATCCAAATGGAAAGATGAGTACTTTCAACAATAGTCTGAAGAGTAGTAATCTTGATCTAATCTTGTTTGCAAACAACAAAGTAGGGAAGCTGTCCATAAATTCATTTGTTGGAGCAGGAAGATTTCAAACGGAAAATTCAAAAAACTCCCAGAGAATTAATTCACTCATTCAGCCAGGTCTGATCAACCTATCCAATTCCAGTGAATTCCCGACAGTAAGTCAATTCTACTCTAAAAAAGTAATTAACTCTGTTTATGGCTCTACATCACTGGGCTACAATAATTACCTTTATGTAGATCTTACTGCCCGAAACGATTGGTCGTCAACTTTGCCATCAAATAATAATTCCTATTTCTATCCTTCTGTCGGTGGATCGTTTGTATTTACTGAAGCCATAAAAGGAATTCCTAAGAGTATATTATCCCTGGGTAAGTTAAGAGCTTCCTATGCTGTGGTTGGTAATGATACCAGTCCATACCAGTTAATTCCGACTTATTCGTTCAATGACATTTATAATAATCAAGCTTTTGCCACGCTGTCTTCCACGTTTTACAATCCTGACCTTAAACCGGAAAAGACGGGCTCTTATGAATATGGAATAGATCTGAGTTTTTTTAAAAACAGGTTGAATTTTAATGCTACACAATACAATTCTTCTACAACTAATCAGATTATTACGGCACAGATTACACCTGCAAGTGGTTACACACGTCGTTATTACAACGCAGGTGAAATTGCAAACTGGGGTACTGAATTAACATTATCAGGGACTCCAATTCAGAAAAAGAAGTTCTCCTGGAACATCTTAGTAAATTATGCGAAGAATAATTCTGAAGTAGTAAGCCTGATTGATGGTGTAAATAGTTTCCAGCTAAATGCCCTGAGTGTATTAGTCTTTGCAGAAGTAGGCCACCCTTATAATATTCTCAGAGGGACTGGATGGAAAAAGGATGAACAAGGACGCAAATTAGTTGCTGCTGATGGAAAACCGCTATTAGATGAAAATGCCTATTTAGGTAATTCTCTTCCTGATTGGACAGGTGGAATAAGTAACTCCTTCAAATTTAAGAATTTCAATTTAAGCTTTCTTGTTGACATCAGATCTGGCGGCAGTTTCATTTCTGGATCGTACAGACGTGGCTACACCTCCGGAGCAAGGATAGAAACCTTAGAAGGACGCGAGGATTATTTTTTACATAGTTACATTTATGGTGAATCTGCAGCAAATCTTACCGGAGGATACATACATAAAGATGCTTATTTCGTAGATGGCACACCAAATAATAAATATTTGACACCGCAGTCTAATGGCTCATCAGATGCTTATTCTGAATCTATTTTTGATGCGTCCTATGTGAAGTTAAGAGAAACCGTAGTAAGTTACAGTATCCCTTCTTCTTTCTTGAAAAAATCATTTCTCTCTTCAGCTAAAATAGGGGTGTCTGGTAGAAATCTATGGACTATCTACAAAAACACGCCGATAGGAATTGATCCTGAATCAAGTGTTACATCGGGAAATGGTCAAGGAATAGAAAATGGTTCCCTTCCTCCAATGAGAACTTTTGGCCTGGATATTAAACTAATTTTTTAATTAACGAAAATGAGAAAGCATTGCAATAAAATAATCATGGTACTTCTGTTAACAATCACATTGGTATCATGTAAAAAGTCACTTGAATCAGTGAACGTTAACCCCAATAATCCTGAAACCGTAAGCCCTGAATTTCTATTAAATACAGCCGTCTTTAATACAATGAAACTTTTTGGCGGACCAATGAGGAGAGAAGCCTTGTCACATTATTCACATTACGTTTCGGTTGGTGGCGGACAGTTTCCACGTTACTTTACGTTTGCCTCTACTAATAATGGTTATTGGCAAAGTAGTTATGTCTCCTGTTTACAGCCGCTACATCAAATAGAATTGAATTATAAAGATGATCCTGCTTACAAAAACAGGTTAATCATCGCTAAAATATTCGAGGCTTACATCTATTCAAATATGGTTGCTGTTTGGGGAAGCATACCCAAAACGAATGCATTAACAGGTAGTGTTAGTATTAGTTATGATAAGGAAGAAGCTATTTATTTATCATTGCTAAAGGACTTAAAAGAGGCCGCTAATGCTATTGATCTGGATGGTGACAAATTCACCGGTACTTCGGATGCTGTATTTGCTGGTGATCTGTTGAAGTGGAAGAAATTTGCTAATACCCTTCGTTTGCGGTTAGCTATTCGCATTTCCAATGCATCCCCGGCAGAAGCTAAAAAAGCAGTGGAGGAAGTGATGGCTGATGAGCAAAATACAATTAATAAAGCAGCAGAAACCTCACGTGCTTTCTGGGGTACTACATCTAGTAACTGGAGCTACCTTTATGAATACAATATTGTAGGTGCAAGTGCAAACGCCTCCAGCTTAAATGTAATCAGTGAGTCTTTGATCCAGCATATGTTGCCTTATAGCGATCCAAGGTTAGCTGTTTATGCAAAGCCGGCTTCTCAAGGACCATTTAAAGGGAAATATTGGGGACAACCAAAAGCGACTCAACTGCCTGCAGGCGTGAGTCTGCCTGATGGAAATCCGCATTCTCCTTTAGGTCCCTTAGATTATTCTCAAATTGGCGATTATTTCACAAAACCTGATGCCGAATATGTATTCCTGTCTTATGAAGAGTCCTGCTTTCTTAAAGCTGAGGCTGCTTTAAAAGGTTGGGGCGGGACAAAATCTGCTGAACAGTTTTATAACGAAGGGGTGACTGCATCGATGAGTAAATACAATTTACCTAAACAAGATATTGATAAGTATTTGCAACAGCCTGGCATTAAGTGGAACACTGTAGTGGATGTTAGTGAAAGAAAACAGGAGTTTGAAGATTTTTTAGGGTTAACATCAAGTGCTATTACACAAGCTAACCCTTTCAGACAAATTGTAATGCAAACCTGGTTGGCAGGCTTCTATAATGCAATGGATGCCTGGACATTAATCAGAAGGACGCAACTATTGGAATTTCCGCCTCATTTTAATCCAGATGGAGGTGAGGGAGGAACTGTAGGTTATGCATACACCCCTCAACGCCTAAATTACCCGCCAGTTGAGTACCAGGTAAATAATGCAGAGCTAAATATTGCTTTACCCTGGCTTGGTGATAAAGATGGCTTAAAAACAACTTTATGGTTTGCTTTGCCAGTGAAGAAAAACCCTTTCCTACCTCAATAAATAAACAACAAATGAAACCATCATGAGCTCATGATAGCTTCATCACCGATAAAAAACAAATTATATACTGATGAAAAAGATAATAATATACCTATTTCTGATCACTATTGCTGCTTCCTGTAAAAAAGCTGAAAGCGAACTTCCAGATGCCAGCAAATATAAATATGCAATCCCTGAGGTTAAGCTTACATCGAATGCTAGCGTTGGCGCGTACTACTTTAATTATGCTAGTTCCGACTGGGCCAAAGTACATTCAGATGTCTCCCTGCTGGGAAAGCCTTATAACGCGGTAACGGATGCAACAATATTTCCTAAACAACTCACCTGGGCTGATGAGGCAGGAGTTGATTACTTAATATTTAAATGGAACGCATCGGCAACGGATAATTCACTGCTTAATGCTTTTGCCACGCACAGAACTACGCAAAATGTTAAAATGGTAATTGGTTTCAATACCGCACACCTTAGTGCAACCAATGCATCTCCACTTACGGGTACTAAATTGCAAACCATGATTAATGAGTTTAAAAGTCTGGTTACGCAGCATATCGCTAAGCCTTATTACTATAAACTAGGAGATCGGCCTGTCATCTTAATTACGCCATTGAATCTGTCTTCATCAGCATTGACAAGTATAAATCACAAAGCTGTCATGGAAACTTTAAGAAAGGAATTTGCGCTTCTAGGTTTAAATCCTTTCTTCATCGGTGAGCTTTCTACAGGTTGGACTGCACCGGTCAATTTTGATGCTACCGCACTTACATCAATGGATGCAATTGTTCTTTCCAATTGGAATACCGCAGACTTTGACCGCTGGTGGGCATTTTCAAGCTTTGTTGATTTGAGCTGGAAAAACTGGAAATCGTTTTTAGATAAATCTGATGTTGAGTTTGTTCCTTGTATTTTTCCTGAGTATAATGAGCCTAGTTCGGCTACGCAAAGAGTTTTCGAAAGAACTGAAGGAAATTACGTAGAATATACCAATGTAGCCAAACTCAATATGGGAAAAAACAACATGGTCATCATCAATTCCTGGAATGACTTCGCAAAAGGCACAGCCCTGGAACCATCTACCGCTGTTAACAAAAAGTTTATGGAGATTACAAAAAGAGAATTTAAAGTTAAATAATGTCCATGCTTTTTACCGATGAAAATTGGAAAGCTTTATTTAAATAAAATAACATATAATGCATATTAAAAAATTTATGTTGCTGTTGCTCGTTCTGTTTACTACAGGAGCAACAGCACAAACCAATGTCAAATCTGCTGCAAATAAATTACCCAGACCTAAATTAGTTGTTGGGATTGTAGTAGACCAAATGCGATGGGACTACTTGTACCGGTATTATGAAAGGTATCAGGCTGATGGTTTTAAGCGAATGTTGAACGAGGGTTTCTCTTGCGAAAACACCTTTATTGACTATGTGCCTACGGTGACTGCCATAGGACACAGTAGCGTTTATACGGGCTCCGTACCGGCAATACATGGTATTGCGGGGAACGATTTTATCATCAACGCCACCGGAAAAACAATGTATTGCACAGAAGATTCTACGGTTTCTACCCTAGGAAGCAATTCTAAAGCGGGAAGAATGTCGCCACGAAACTTATTGTCAAGCACCATAGGCGATGAATTAAGACTGGCTACAAATTTCAGGTCAAAGGTTATCGGCATCGCGTTAAAAGACCGTGGAGCAATTTTAGCCGCAGGCCATTCCGCCACTGCAGCATATTGGTTTGATTCAAATGGCAATTGGATAACCAGCACCTATTACATGCAGGAAATGCCGTCATGGGTAACTGACTTTAATAATAAAAAGCTACCAGAAAAGTATTTGAAACAAGACTGGAATACACTGTATGATATCAAGACCTATGTGCAGAGTACAGCTGATGACACCAAGTATGAGGGTCTTTTTGAAGGGCAGACTGCCCCGGTTTTTCCGATAAGAACTTCTCAAATGTTTGGGAAAGACTATGGCATACTGCGTTCAACTCCATACGGCAATACGTTAACTTTTGACTTGGCAAAAGCCGCTATTGAGAATGAAAAACTAGGTCAGGGTGTAGTAACGGATATGTTAGCGATAAGCCTTTCAGCTCCTGATTACGTTGGCCATAAGTTTGGGGTTAATGCCATCGAAACAGAGGACACCTATTTAAGGCTGGACAAAGACATGGCTGAGTTTTTTAAATACCTCGATACTAAAGTTGGAAAAGGCAATTACACTGTCTTTTTGACCGCAGATCATGGTGCTGCACATAACATAGACTTCAGTAGGGATAATAAATTGAATTCATCAAAATGGTCTGGGGGTAAAGTGCAACGGGAGATGAACAAGAAGCTGGAGGACGAATTTAAAGTGAAAGACATCATACTCAGTATGATGAATGCCCAGGTTCATTTTAATTATAAGGTGATCAATGACAATAACCTTAACGAGGAAGCTATCCGTAAAATTTGCATGGCTTATTTAAAAACGCAAACGGATATCGCCTTTGCCATAGATTTAAATAATGTATCAAATGCCGCCGTGCCAGAAGAAATTAAACAAAGAGTGATCAATGGTCATAACGTTCATCGTTCAGGTGGCATTCAGCTTATTTTAAATCCTGCTGTTTTTTCAGCAGGCAGTAGCGGTACATCCCATGGCGCCTGGAATCCTTACGATGCACACATTCCATTGGTATGGATGGGCTGGGGAATTAAACAGGGTGGAAAGTTGAATCGCCCAACCAATATGTCAGATATTGCTGCAACGGTTTCTTCCTTATTATCTATTCAAATGCCAAATGGTTCTATCGGTTCGCCTATCCACGAAGCATTTAAAAATTAACCTTTAATCAAACACTCCTTGGGCAGTGCCAGGAGATAGAAAACTTAGTTTTCTAATTTAATGAAGATCATATACAAAGACCATGAACACCGGATTTAAGTTTTTAATTATCATTTTAATAATGTCTGTGAAATCATATGCGCAGCAATTACAAAATGTACTGCAATATGTTGACCCGACAATTGGAGGGGTAGGCCATCTATTGGAACCTACCAGGCCAACCATGCATATGCCCAATAGCATGATCAGGATGTATCCTGTACGTAAGGATCAGCTCGATGATCAGATCAGCTATTTTCCGTTAACCATGTATTCTCATCGGATAGGTAATGTTTTTTCCATCATACCGCATAGTGGTGAAATCACAGCTAAAAGCTGGACTGCACCACAAACCTATGATCTTGAAACAACATCTCCTCATTATTACAGTGTTAATTTCGAAGATTCACCTGTAAAGCTTGAGTTTTCACCTTCAGAACGAAGCGGGTATTTTCGCGTTAATTTTTCCGGCAATTCAGCAAAATACTTGCGGATGGGTATCGTCAATAAAGAGGGAGAAATAACAACCGGTGGAAAAAGAAGTGTATATGGAAAGGAGACCTTTAATGGGATGCAGGCTTATTTCTATGCAGAATTAAACACTGATATTATTGATACGCAGTATAAGACCACTGCAGATCGGAAGAACCTGTTTATTAAGGTAAATCCGCATGGGGCTGTAGAGTTTCGTTATGGGATCTCGTTTATTAGCATAGCACAGGCTAAAGAGAACCTGCAGAAAGAAATACCACAATGGGGTTTTGACAAGGTTAAAATCAAAGCACAAAACATCTGGGAGAATGTTCTGGGACAAGTATCAGTAAAAGGTGGCACTTTACGTGAAAAGAGGTCATTTTATACCGCATTGTACAGAACCTATGAAAGAATGATCAATATCAATGAATATGGTAAATATTATAGTGCCTATGATCACCAAATTCATCAGGACAACAGGCCATTTTATGTAGACAACTGGGTATGGGATTCTTACCTTGCTCACCAGCCACTGCACATGATTCTCAACCCGGCTAAGCAGTCTGATATGATTGAATCCTATGTGAAAATGTATCAACAGTCTGGCTGGATGCCTTCCTTCGCACTTGTATTTGGTGATAATCCATGTATGATCGGAAATCATGCAGCGTCATGGATTACTGATGCCTGGTTTAAAGGTATCCGAAACTATAACATTGACGAAGCCTATAAGGGGTTGAAAAAGAATTCAAACGAAGCTACCCTCTTACCGTGGAGAAATGGACCAGCTACTGAATTAGATGATTTTTACGCAAAAAATGGTTACTTCCCTGCTTTAAAGCCTGGAGAAAAAGAAACGGTTGCAGAGGTTCACGATTTTGAAAAAAGACAGGCAGTAGCGGTTACACTTGGCGAAAGTTATGGCGATTGGTGCCTGGCTCAGCTTGCTCTTTCTTTGGGGAAAAAGGGCGACAGTGAGTCCTTTCTGAAAAAAGCCGGGAACTATAAAAATGTATTCAGAGAGGATAAGGGGTTTATGTGGCCGAAAGACAAGGAGGGGAAATGGATTGAACCTTTTGATCCTAAGTTTTCAGGAGGACAAGGTGGAAGGGAGTATTTTACCGAAAATAATGCATATACCTATGATTGGGATGTAAAGCATGATTTAAAAGGCTTGTTCACCCTGATGGGAGGCAAAACAAAAGCTGAAGGTAAATTGGACAATCTTTTTCGTGAAAATCTTGGACGCAGTAAATATGCATTATGGAATACATTTCCAGACGCTACAGGATTGGTGGGCCAGTTTTCTATGGGCAATGAACCAAGTTTTCATATTCCATATGTATATAACTATCTGGGTTCACCATGGAAGACGCAAAAACGCATCAGAATGCTGTTGGATACCTGGTTTGCGGATAACCAATTTGGGATACCAGGAGATGAGGATGGTGGTGGAATGAGTGCTTTTGTGGTGTTTTCCATGATGGGCTTTTATCCGGTAACTCCAGGTGTACCTGTGTATAACATCGGAAGCCCGGTTTTTAAAGAGTTAAGCATCAAATTGCCAAATGGAAAAACTTTTAAAATAATAGCAAACAATGCTTCAGCTAGCGCTAAGTACATTCAAAGTGCTCGTTTAAATGGCGTGGTATGGAACAAGCCTTGGTTTAAACATACTGATCTAATCAATGGAGGCGTACTGGAATTTGTGATGGGCGAGACACCTAACCGTAATTGGGGAAATAAAGAAGAGGATGCACCACCGTCAGAAATGAATTTAAGCCCTAAGGATTATGTCGTTGCAAAATTATAGTTTCATTGAAAGCCATGGTTTCCTAATGAAAAGATACTTGCTTTTAGGGTCGTTGTTTTTCTTGTTTCAATTTCAAGGGATCGCCCAAACCGAAAACTTGCATTTAAGCTTCAAAAATGGAACTGAAAAATATAAATCAATAGCAGTA
>Ga0182008_10002182_pt1 | contig 12444 bp, 12 predicted proteins | sample Sormic07211129_1_FD_120482 | JGI IMG/M metagenome (GOLD analysis project Ga0182008, IMG submission 120482) | Rhizosphere microbial communities from Sorghum bicolor, Mead, Nebraska, USA - 072115-129_1 metaG | ecosystem: Host-associated > Plants > Roots > Rhizosphere | place: USA: Nebraska...
GCAATAATATTTCCGACTGCGGAAGCGGAAATCACCAAATTGACGGACATGTACCGCCAGGGCGAAAGCGCCACCGGGCGCAGTTTCGGAGTGGAGCGTTTGACCAGCGGCTTTGGGCCGTCGCTGGGTTTGAAGATGAAAGATATTGCGCTTGAATCGAGAAACGGCCCGTTTCCGTTAAATATCGGCGCTTTCTACAATCCCGCCGAGCAACCCATAGAATTGCTGTCTGTACATCGCGTATCTGTGAGGGGCCCGGACCGAATCGAGGTCGCGGTTTTTCAGATGCCACCGCAGCCGGCCGCGGTGGCAACCGAAGCTGAGATGACGCGCCGTCTGACCGACATGGCGGACAAGCTGGTCGCGTCTTTGCAATCTTGCGGCAGTGAAATTTTGCCGCGACTGCATCGGCTGACCCGAAGTCCGGACTAGATTTCAATAAAAACAAACAGAGCGCGCGGGTGAAAAAATGCAGAGTTCCTTGATAGCGTTGCGGCGAGGGCTGGCGCCGACTCCCGCAATCGGGAGAAGCTGGCTAACGCGACGTTTCATGAAAATGCGGGCAAAAAGCTGTCATCTGACTCCAGCAGAAAAATGAATTAAATGAATTCTGAGTCACAAAGCGTAAGTTCCACACGATGGCTCGAATGGTCATGTGTTTGGCCGAAATTGCTGTAATTGGCATATTTCGGCCAGGCCGCTTATTTCCGATAATAGATCAACGCTGATCAAGTGTTGTTCCGTTATTTCAGGAGTCAGACCATGAGTATTTTCACCGCTTCTCAACCGCACCCCCCTGTAGCTACATCAATCAAAGCCTTGCCGGTCAATTTATTTGGTGCCGTGATGGGCTTATCGGGCCTCTCACTGGCTTGGAACCTCGCAAGCCGTATGTTGGGTGTCACCAGCACGATTGGTGAAGGCATCGGCATGCTGGCAATTCTGGTGTATCTGTTCTTGTTGCTTGGCTACGTAGCAAAGTGGGCCAAGTTCCCTGCCGCAGTCAAATCCGAGTTCTCTCATCCCATCGCCGGCAATTTTTTCGGCACGATCACAATTGGTACGCTACTCATTTCCGCAGTTTTGGGTCGCTATAGCGCTATTTTGCAGCAGTGGGTGTGGATTGCAGGCGTGCTGTCCACACTTGCACTCACCGTGGTTATCGTGAGTCGTTTACTCAAGGGAAGTGTTGCCTTCACAAATGCCGTACCTGCATGGTTGATCCCCGGCGTAGCAAGCTTGGATATAGCTGTTGCTGGTGGCACGATGCCCATGACTTGGGCTCATGAAATCAATTTGCTAGCGGTTGGTATTGGCTCGGTAGTGGCGGTGGTTTTTTTTGTAATGATTTTTGCCCGCCTGGTACATGGTGAGGCAATACCTTCTGCCATGCTGCCATCACTCATGATCATGATTGCGCCATTTGAGGTGGGCTTCCTGGCCTATGTTGGTATGACCAGTAAGGTTGATATGTTCTCCGCCATGCTGTTTTATTTTGGCTTGTTCCTGGCCATCATCGTCGGCTTTAAGATTTTTCGTCGTTCGGTTGGGTTCAGTCCTTCTTGGTGGGCTATTAGCTTTCCACTGGCTGCTCTTAGCAATGCCGCACTGAAATACGCTGATGCCTCGCAAAGCCAAGTGCTCTGGATCATTGCCATTGCAATTTTACTTTTCCTCAGCGTCGTCATCTGCATTCTATTCGTGCGCACGCTTTACTGGTTATGCTCGGGAAGGCTTCTCGCCATCTGATGCTCGGCAGGCATTGCATAGACAGTGCCCGCCTTCTTGTCGATATCGAATCTACTCATTCCAATATGCTTTTTTCCTCGCCGAAACCAGAGGTGATGATACGACTCTCGCTTTTGGAGATCCCTCCTGATACCGCAATGTTGGAGTTGACTATGGTTTTGCCGCTCACCCGTGCGCAGCGAGACACTGTTGACGGAGTGGTCAGCATGTTGGAGGAGGCGCTATTTCTTAATATTTCGCCAGCTCCTGAGATCGATTGTGCGTACTGCTGGCTGTTGCACCCGAACCTGGCCGAGCAATACGTTGAGATGTTCCGCTCCTACCTGGATTTTCTAGGTATCCGTTGCGACGTGGTGGAGCATGCTTGTGACATGCGCAAGTTGTCGGGCACGCCCGCCTAAGTGACCTTGGCGGGGCGAGCTTCGGCTCGGCTGCCAGTGCTGCTCGAAGCACGTCGGCAGTACATGATGGCTACTGACGGCAATTGGTATGTGCATGCTTAAGGGCTAGAGATGATAGCGGCGTCAACAACCTAGCCCTCATGGTAAAGATTACGCTACATCAGATACCACCTTTAAACCAATAACTCCTGCGACGATAATCGCAATGCACAGGAGCCGCGCGGGCGCAATGGAGTCCCCCAGAAACAGCATGCCGATTAAGGCCGTGCCGACAGCTCCGATGCCGGTCCAAACCGCATAAGCGGTACCAATCGGAAGTGTACGTAGGGAGATGGACAGCAAATAGATACTTGCGATACCAGCAGCTGCTGTTAGTGCACCGGGTAGCGGACGAGTAAATCCTTCCGACCATTTCATACCAAAAGCGAACGCAATTTCCAACATCCCCGCAATTCCCAAATAAACCCAAGACATTTAAATCCACACAATAAAAATGAAGAAGCCAATATTGTGCGATCGGTATGTCAGCTGCGTCAGTCAAAGAGATAGCAAATTGGGCCATACAAGAATCAGAGACGAGACCCGGCTGCATTTGCCGTTCATTTGGCCGAAAATGATGCGTCACCAGTGCTCCTGCTGACTGGTGATGGCTGATAATGCTTCTTTGCGCATTTCAGGCCGAAATAATGTGAAGAGGAGCATTTACCATGCTTATTGCAGTGCTAGTCTTGCCTGGCGTCCAAATGCTTGATGTGATGGGCCCAATTGACGTTTTCAACGAAGGGGCGCGTCAGGCTGAGCTTCCCGACAAGTACCAGTTTGAACTGATCACAAATATTTCCGGGCCAGTGCGCGCCTCTAACGGCATCCTGTTCCACGCCAACAGCATGTTAGAGACTTGTAGTGCAGGAATTGACACGCTGCTGATAGCCGGCAGTCCGACCATTGCCACGACAAAACACGACCCCGATTTGATCGCCTGGTTACAAGAGCAGGCGCGTCACGTGCGGCGCTTAGCTTCCGTTTGCTCTGGAGCATTCCTGCTTGCCCAGGCCGGCCTTCTGGATGGACGACATGTGACCACGCATTGGAATGCGTCGGCGCGGCTGGCTCGCAATTATCCGCAAGTAAAGGTTCAAGCCGATCAAATTTATGTACGTGACGGCTCACTTTATACGTCGGCAGGCGTGAGTGCAGGAATGGACTTGGCCTTGGCAATGGTGGAAGAAGATCTTGGGCGTAAGGTCGCTCTTAAGGTCGCGCGGGAACTGGTAATGTTTCTCAAGCGGCCAGGCGGGCAGTCGCAATTCAGTGCACACTTGGCGGCTCAGTCCTCCGAGCGCAATCTGATCCGCGAGGTGCAAGCGTGGGTATTGGAGCATCTTGATCGCTCTCTTTCCGTGGAGGAACTGGCGGTACGCGCGGGTATGAGTACTCGCAATTTCTCGCGCCAATTTAAGCTCGACACTGGCATGACCCCAGCTGAATTTGTCGAGAACGCGCGCCTTGACTCAGCCCGTCGCATGTTGGAAGAAACTGCGGCCTCCCTTAAAAGAATAGCTGCGCGGAGTGGTTTTTCTGATCAAAACGGACTGCGTCGGGCTTTCCTGCGCCGCCTGGGGGTATCGCCGTCCGACTACCGCAGCCGCTTCCCAGTCGGAGCGTGACTAATTGCGGGAAACTGTCGCAGGAGTTCTTTATAAATCGCTGATCGAGGCAAGGAGCTGGCAGACCACAAGCGCTTCACGCTCTCGACCGATATCCAGGTCTACTTCTGCGATCCACGCAGCCCTTGGCAGCGTGGATCGAAAGAGAATATCAACCGGTTGCTACGTCAGTACTTCCCGAAAGGTCTGGATATCTCCGGGTACTCGCAGGCGCAACTCAGCGCAATTGCCGGACGACTTAATGAACGAGCGAGAAAGACATTAAACTACGAAACATCGGCTCACCGGCTCTATCAATCTGTTGCATCCGTAGGTTGAACCCGCCGCCAGAAGCCGACGTTAAAAATCTCAAGCTTTGTCAGAATATTAATTCCCACCTTCACTCTCTCCCACAGAAATATCAAGATACTTCGCGGCATCTTGATAGGCACGTCTTTTTTTCTACTGATCCCTAAAGTCGCCTTTTTTTCTGACGATAACCTGACAATGTATTTAAATGGTGTCCTGTGAATGAACCAGCTTCTTCGGTGCTGAAGAATGGCTGTGGCAGCTTCAGACGGTCCAGAGAAAAATAAAATATTAGCTAGATGAGCGACCGTATTGATCGCCAGTACATCGGGACCAAGCTCCACTGTCGCTGCATATCATTCGTCAGTGACTAAGGATCCGGCGAGCACACAAGAACTCAACATTTGAAGCAAAGCTCGCGAGACTCTCAATCAATGACTGACATGGAAAATGTCGCTCTGTCGAGCCAGTCCGGCCTGGCATCAAAAACAGAGTGTGAAGAACTATATACGCCTCGCACCTGAGATTCTGTTCCTCAGATTAGACGGTCAGACCGCAGGTTTAGTGCAAGCCATTGTGCGACTCAATTGGAGACTTGAGGCATGAATGACAACGAAAAATAATGATGCTGCATGCAGCTCACATGTCGTCAACAATATCAATGAATGCATTGACCTGCTGTCGCAGGAGACGCGATGCGTTCTCACTCGTGAAAATCAGACCTCGAAATACAACCGTCGTCGTGTTCGATTTCGCCGTTTCTTGTTTCTACCGACTGCGATTTTCGGCATTGTCTGCGCGACTTATGATATCCGGCCTGCGACTGCGCAATCGGTGGCCAGTACCGGCGTTTTGACTCCGGGTCCCGCTTCGACACCGGTCTGGGTGGTTGGTGGGGATCTCACGGTCGGTGATAGCGCCAACGGCACGCTGACGTTGACTGGCGGCGGTACGGTGAGCAATGGATACGGCATTGTCGGGAATGACGGTGGTACTGGTACGGTTACTGTTTCCGGTGGCGATGCCCTTGGAAATCCTTCGACCTGGACCAGTTCCTCTCCGATCTTAGTAGGTAATTCCGGCACGGGTATCGTGCTCATCAATGGCGGTGGTCTGGTGCGCAGTGACCAAGGCCTTATTGGCAATGATGGCGGCTCTGGGCCTGGTATCGGTACGGTTACTGTCTCAGGGCGTGATGTCAGCGGCAGGGCCTCTACGTGGGCTGCCGGAAATAATATCTATGTAGGTTTCTCGAATACCGGCACGTTGAACATCTTGGATGGCGGCGTGGTAACGACCAGTCTGCCTGGCGGTGGCAATGCAGCTGGCTATGTCGGCTACCTCGCTGGCAGTACGGGTACGGTGAACATTTCAAGCGGCACCGGCGATGTCTCGACCTGGACGATCCGCGACTTCCTTTCCGTTGGCGATGCCGGTACGGGTACAGTTAACATCGACAAAGGCGGCCTGATACATGTCGGTACCAATGTCTTGGTCTCCAGGGCGGGCTCGTCCAGCGGAACGCTGAATCTGCTAGGAGACGCCAGCGGACGTGGCGTACTTGAGACCGGTTCGGTGATCAAGGGAAGTGGCGCTGTCGCGATTCTCAATCTTAACGGCGGCATTCTGCGTGCGACACGAAATGAAACCAATTTCCTGAACGGTTTCGGAGCACTGACCGTGGGAACCGAAGGTGCCTGGTTCGATACCAATTCGTTTAGCATCAGAATCGGTACCGTATTTACAGGGACATCCAGTTTTAACAAATTGGGACTTGGGACGCTAACGCTGACCGCAAACAGTGCGACCTTCACAGGCAACACCGTTGTTCAGGCGGGAACATTGCAAGTTGACGGGGTGCTCGGTGGCACCACCAACGTGTCATTGGCAGGCCGACTGACAGGTACGGGTCAGGTCGGGACAACAACCAATCTAGGCATGATCGCTCCCGGTCACACGGGTAGTTTTGGGACACTGACCATCGCCGGAAACTACACCCCCCTGGGCGGCGGTCTCGAAGTTAAAACCCAACTTGGAAACGATAGTTCTCCCACTGATCGTCTTGTTGTCACTGGGACTACTGCGGGCGTTACGCCGGTCACGATAGTGAATGTCGGTGGCCTCGGTGCACAAACACAGCAAGGCATTCAGGTCGTGCAAGTGAACGGCGCATCAAACGGACAATTCAATCTGGCCAATGGAAACTACGTCATAGGCGGCCAGTCCGCCTTGATAGCCGGCGCATATGGTTACGTTCTCCAGAAAGACTTGGCCGACGGTGATTGGTATCTGCGTTCGTCGCTGCTGGCGGCCGGGATTTCTGGCGGAGGTAACGGCCCGCTCTATCAACCTGGCGTCCCTGTCTATGAGGCTTACGCCAATACGTTGCTCGCATTGAGCAACGTTCCCACCCTGCGCCAACGGGTCGGCAATCGGTACTACGATGCGGCGGACCGCTCTCATGACGGTGTATGGGCACGCGTGGAAGGCAAGACAAACCACCTAAGACCGTCGGTGTCCACGAGCGCCATCCGTCAGGACATCGACAGCTGGCAGGCTCAGTTCGGAGTGGATCGCGTCTTATCCGGCGAGAAAGACGGCGCGCGCGTGGTTGGCGGATTGACTGCCCGCTACGGCACGGCAGACACGCAGGTGGCGTCGATCTATGGCGACGGCAATATCGACACCAAGGCCTATGGGCTGGGAACAACCCTGACATGGTACGGGCAGCAAGGCGCTTATGTAGATGCTCAGGCCCAGGCGACTTGGTTCAGCAGCGATCTGAGTTCCAGACTCGCCGGCACTCTCGCCCGTGGTCAGGTCGGCCACAGCCATGCAGTGAGCGTCGAAGGCGGTGTGGCGTTGCCGCTCAGAGGTGGATTTTCCATCATTCCGCAAGCGCAGTTGAGCTATGTATCGAGCAGTTTCGGTTTCAAGGATCGGTTTGCTGCGCAAGTCGACAGTGACAAAGGTGAGAGTGCAAGGACGGCTCGGCCTTGCGTTCGACTACCAAGCCAACTCGCCGGACGCTACCGGACAGATGCGTCGGCTCAACTTGTATAGTCTGATCAATCTTAAACGTGAACTTCTCGACGGTACCCGGGTGACTGTGTCAGGGACGCCGTTTGATACGCGTCAGGGGCGCACTTGGGCGGGCGTGGGAGTGGGCGGAGACTACACCTGGGACGAACGCTGCGCCATCTACGGAGAAGTGGCCGCCGACAGCGATCTTAAGGGAAGCTATAGCGTGTCCGCCACGGCTGGCTTCAAAATGCGGTTCTAGACAGGTTGAAGGAATGCTTGCCGCCTTTCCGAGACAAACGAAGCGCTCTGGTGACGCTTTCCAGATGACCGCAATCGACCAGAGACGGTCGCGTGAAAACTGCCAATTTGCGTCGTAGTCCAGTCAGGCGGTACAGGCATCAAACAGAAAACTGTGCGTGCACCCAATCCCGAAGCAACGTTGTGGAGGGACGATTTTTAGCGCGTGGACTGTACACCAGCGTATAGGCATAGCTCTCAAGCGAGAAGTCAAACGGCTGCACAAGGATGCCCGACGCAAGTTCTTCTGACACCAGCGTCAAACTAAGCAAACCGACTCCCTGGCCCGCGAGTGTCGCCTGTGCCGCGTGGATTTCATCGGTAAAGGAGAGTCCGGATTCGCTGTCAACGCCAGATATTCCAGCCTTCATGAGCCAATCTCTCCACACCGGCGCGCGCGCGTCGTCGCGTGCAGCGAGACCCCAATCAAAATGAATCAACGTCATTTTTGACAAATCATCCACCGACTTTATTCCAAGATTGGGGCTGCACACAGGCGCGACGCGATCTCGGAATAGTGGCTCAGCAATCAAATCGGAATAATTTCCGCCGCCATAGCGTATTGCTGCATCGGCATAGGAATCAAGATCAACGGGAGCATCCGAAGCATCAAGTCGCAAAGTCCAATCCGGATAAGTGGCACGAAATGAGCCGGCTCTGGGAGCCAGTCGTCTTGCCATGAATGCGACCGTAGCGGAAAGCGTCGCGACCTTGACATCTTCTGATCTCGTAATCGCTGCAATCGCACTCTCGAAACTATCGAGGCCTTCACGCAAGGTCGGGAAAAGTGATCTTCCAGACGCCGTCAACCGAACTTTACGCACGCCACGTTCAAACAATTTCGTGCCGACGGCCTCTTCCAATTGCTTAATCTGATGACTTACAGCGGTGGGGGTAACGCTCAATTCGTTAGCTGCTTCCTTGAAGCTGAGATGGCGTGCAGCCGCCTCAAAAACTCGCAATGTATTCAATGGAGGCAATTTTCTCATGAGGATAGATTAGATTTTTTCATCCATGGGCTGAGATACTAACATTTGTAGCTAGTTGATTATGACCGAATACTCTGTCGGCATTTCCATGAGTAACATAATCTTAACCATAAAGGCTCCCATGAAACTCGAACAAGTTCACACCAATCCGGATGTATATGCTCCATACCTGCTATCCCAGGCGATCATTACAGGCGGATTTTTATTTACGTCCGGTCAAACGGCCATGGGTGACGACGGTGAAATCGTCGGAAAGGGAGATTTTGACGCCCAAGCCGAACAAGCTTATCGTAATCTGGAGCGCGTCCTGAACGCAGGCGGGAGCAGTTTAAACTCGGTAGTAAAAGTCACCGTCTTTATCACCTCCATGAGGCATTTGCCGAAGATGACTGAATTGAGGCGCAGGTGGTTCTCCGCCCCATATCCAGCTGAAACCCTGGTTGAAATTTCGGCGTTGTACTCCCCTGATGCCATGATTGAGATTGAGGCAATTGCCATCGTTAACTCAGACCTGAGTGAAAATTAGGCAGGTTGTACCTTTGAGGCCCTGGTTTTCTGCAATGACAACACACAATGCACCATTGTTGGTTATCGATAAGGGCGCCGAAGATTCATAGCATGGATGCGGCGTCATCACTAATTGATGTCTGCAATCGGCAGATGCGGACATCCCTAGGGCGATTTTAGTCCAACCGGCCCCGCGTTTTTGACCAAAATTGAGTAGCTTTTGAGATGGTCTACTCCATCGAAAATCACCGAAAAAACGACGAATTTCGCCTTAGAAAATTCGAAAAAGAAGTCGGTTCGATACTGAATTCCCGGTGGCTCTCCAGGTGCACTACAGCGTGAGGATTTTGAAGCCTTTCCATTGCCTGCTCGTACAGCGCATCGGAAAAGTAGGGCGACGCTCCCGATGCGAGAAGATCCTTGCGGCGCTGCTCCGGCGAGATCGGGACATAATTGACTTTCCGGCCAACGACCGCCGACATGAGCTCTGCAATCTGAAACATGGTCAACACTTCAGGTCCTGTCATACGGTGAATTTTTCCTTCTTGCCTTGGGGCCTGCATCACCGCGGCGGCAATCTTGGCAATATCTGCAATATCGATAGGAGCCAGGCTGATATCTTCCGCTGGCAGACGCAATTCCCCTTTTTGTTTGACGGTGTCGGCTTCGCGTAGATAAACCTGCATGAACTGGCAAGGTAACAAATGCGTCCAGGCCAGGCCGGAGCGCTCGAGATATTGTTCTATTTGCTGATGCATGTGCGTAAACCGGAATTTTGAACGATCGAAGCCGGTTTCATCTCCCGAGAACTTCACGACGTGACGCACGCCGGCGGATTTGCAAGCGTCAATAAAACTGCATTGCGCATCTAACAAATTGGCATCGCCTGTCGAAATGAGCAAGGCTTTCTCGACGCCATCAAGTGCTGGGGCCAGGCTTTCCGGCTTCAGCATATCGCCTTCCACAATATGAACGTTCTCGAATTGAAGTGCGGCTGCCTTCCTCTGGTCCCTGACGAGAGCCCTGAATCGTATGCCTTGCCTGGCCAGTTCATTGACAATATGTGATCCGGACAGCCCCGTGGCTCCTGTTATGAGCATCATACGGATGCTCCTGACAGCCATTGAGATGGATCGGTCGCGACAAAGCTGGCTCGGGATGAATGCAGAAGGAGGTAGCGCGAAAGATTGGGTGCGTTCCGAATCGCATGTTTCCCCTCGGGATAGAGTTGCACCGGCGCCAGCGTCGACAGCAATAAGGCGTCTGCAAAGGTGAAGCGCTCCGCAGCCAGAAAATCCTTGGAAGCAAGCGCCGAATTGATCACGTCGATCATCTTCGTCAAAGCCGGCAAGGCCGCCTCGACTTCAGTCCGGTTCACGCTCCCGTCCGGGGTCTTGGGAAACAGATGCGCAAAGGCATATTGCCGGATGAATATCGGATCGACTGCGGTCATGACTATCGATACCCATTGCTCAATCATACCCGTCTGCGCCCTCGTGCTTGCCGTTCCCATGGGCGTCTCCGGAGAGAGGCTATCGAGATAAGCGACGATAGCCATGGACTCTCCCAAGGTTATATCTCCGTGACGCAAGACAGGTATCTTCCCTAGCGGATGGATCGCATTGACTTCGGGTGAATGTGGCGGCAGCGGATAGTGATCGTATGCGATCGCTTTCTCCTTGCAGACCATGAGTACAGCGCGCGTGAAGTTGCTTTGCGGGACACCGATGATTTCCGGCTTGAGATGATTCATATTGATGGGACTCCTTATGGAAATTGCAGAAGTGAGTCCGCGACAGAAACTACACACGCGTCCTCGTCATCAAAGACGAATTGGAAGACAAAAAGGATGCGCAAGCCGACATATAACTCCATGTCTGGCGATCACGGCAACCCAGGCGGTTCCGTCAAGACTTGTTGATCGGAACGGAGGTGTGTTCGTGCACGATTTTCCAACCGGTATGCGTGCATGCAAGCACCCAGGAGAGGCGATTCTTCATGGAGCGGAGCTGACCTCCGTCCGGGGCGATGGCGGTATAACTGACGAGTGCGCTGGCGCTGGCATAGTCGCTGCTCACGACGGTCCGGACTTCTTGGATCGACACTTGCACCGTCTCTTTGCCGAGCGAGTTAAACCAACGCTCGATCACGGCACGCCAGGTGTCGGCATCTTCATAGCAGTAACATTCCCATGCATCGAATACACGCACATCCTGGCTGTACAAGGCCATGAAAGCCGAGACATCCTTGGCGTAGATCGCCCGTTGATAGGCATCGAAAATCCTGTCGACTCCGGAATTGCCTGCGGTCTCTCTCATGTGAAATCTCCCGTTCCGGGTAAGCGAGCGATATCGGCCTCTTTGACAACATAGGCGGCGTAACGAAAATCGCGTATGCCAATGATCCTATCTTCTCGCCATTCGAGCATCACGAAATAGGAGGGCAAGACTTGTGATCTCGTGGAGTCCATCACAAGCAATACGGCTTTCCCATCGACCCAGCCTGCTTCAAAGGCCCAGTGACCGACACCGGCATAGTTGCCGAAATATTGTGACACCTCCCTTCGCCCCTGCATGCGCTTGCGATTGACCAGTTCAAGCTTCACGTCGTCGGCAAGCATATTGCGTATCCCATCGAAATCGTGGGCATTGAAGCGATCGGCATATTCCGCCAGTCGATCAAGCTCGGCATTGTCCAAGGGCGGGAAGGCGGCGTCATCCGGTCTAAGGGCCATTTCGCGCAAGCGTATGCGCCCCCGGTGTAACGCAGCTTTCACAGCTGGCACCGTCAGGCTGGTGACTTCACTCACCTCTTGCAAAGAGTACCCAAGCACATCCACCAGAATGACGACTCCGCGCTGAGCGACGGGTAGGTGCATGAAAATCCGCATGTTGGCGGTAGCCGCATAGCGCTCCGCAGCCGACGGCGATTCGTCGGCCATGACGTCGGGATCCTCATCAACATGCAGCATCTCAAGCCGCTTGCGGCGGCGCAGGAAGTCTAGGGCCGTGTTATGAGCAATACGGAAAATCCAACTCTCCGAATTTTCTATGGTGTCGCAGTCATAGGCATCTACAGCCTTGATCATTGTTTCTTGGACAATATCTTCACCGTCGATGACGGAACCTGCCATTCGTGCGCAATAACGGTGGAGCGCCGGACGCATTTCTCCCAGTCGCTTGACGAATATCGATTTTTCTTGCGAATGGTTCGGGGCAATAGACACTTTCTTTCCTGACATTCATTTGCGACGTGCTACAGGTAGCTGTTACAAACCTTCAAGTGGCAGCGCTGCTGACATTTTTACTCTTACTGTTCTAAGACGTTTGAAACGTCCTAAAGGATTCGCGTCTTGATCTTTTTATGACTTAATTGCCCTCTATCTCCCATCGGCAACCATGTCTGCTTCCAGCCATAGTCGGCAATCGGCCAGAAGCCGTCATTGAAAGAAATTCTCGATAAGGCTTTGACGGGCAACAACAAACAAGATGAATAAAAAATTAATATGGTGGATGTGCGCCA
>Ga0182008_10002183_pt1 | contig 12436 bp, 6 predicted proteins | sample Sormic07211129_1_FD_120482 | JGI IMG/M metagenome (GOLD analysis project Ga0182008, IMG submission 120482) | Rhizosphere microbial communities from Sorghum bicolor, Mead, Nebraska, USA - 072115-129_1 metaG | ecosystem: Host-associated > Plants > Roots > Rhizosphere | place: USA: Nebraska...
ACATAATCATTGATAAATTTTCTGGATTTTTCCCATTCTGCTGTCATCGACTTATCCAGCTCAAAATAAACTTTGATGATTTCGTCTTTATTCCCTAGTTGTTGCGCTACTTCTAATGCATTATGTAAAATGTATATTTCCAAGGAGCTGTCTCCATTTTTTTTTGCAGCCTCATAAGCCTGATAAAGATATTCAAGCGCTTTTTTAGGATTGTTATTATAAAGTTCTGTCAGCAGGAAGAGTGAGTTGATCACCAGGTCTGTGTTGCCAGTACGCCTTGCTTCAAGTAACGACTGTTTTGCAATTGTTAAAGCTTCCTGGAACTGGCCTTTTGAAATTACCAAACGTCCTTGCCATAGCCGATTGTAAATCAGCATGTTTTCATCTTTATAGCGGCTTGCAATTTCTTTGGATTTGCTCATGTAGTAATGAATACTATCCTGCGGAAGATCCGGATTCCGGAGACAATAGTGTGCATATACCTTGGACATAATACTATCTTTTTCCAGCTTTTTTCCGATCTGGATAGTCTTTTGCAAAAGTGAGACAATCTTCGCCCTATCGGAGACACCCTTGTTCATAACGGCGGCCATATCCAGGTATACCAGAATGATTTTTTCGGTATCATTAAATTGCTGATACTGTGATAATATCTTTCCGAGCAGTTCCAATGATTCCGCATATAACCCTCTTTTATAAAAAGCGAAGGCAATGGAATGGTTTGCCTCTGTTTGCCCCTTTTGGTAATGTATATTGGCAGCCATCCTTTTGGCCTTAGCTCCATAATAAAAACAGCTGTCTGCATTTCTGGTTCGGTAAAGTGTCCCGAGTTTGTTTAAGCTGTTGATCAGGGCAACACTGTCTTTGATTAAAGATAATCCTTGTAATTCTCGTTCGATTTGCCGGATTTGGCCTTGTGCGGAGTTGTTACAAACATAAATCAATAAAATCAGGAGTAAACATCGTTTTGGTAATTGGCAAAGCATAATTAATTAGGATAATAAATATCCAAAATAAAAAATAAAAGAATAAAAGATGGGGTTATTCATCATTAACTTGATAATCCTTGGGCAAAATACTGCAAAACTTCCCTGTCTCTGCACGATGAGAAGATACTGCTGACCTAATGCATTGGGAGTTGGAAATCTTTTGAACAAGACATAAGGGCCTTTTGCTGTAGATTAGTACTTAATGAAAAAAATATTTATTCATAATATTCATTTTGGGTAAATATGTATTATGCAGTAGAGATGATGGATATATATGTGTTATTTTTAATCTGTAAAATAACTACTTAAGTGTTTTTTAAATCATCTTGCTATGAGTGCTGAAAAATTATCGCCCCAGCTTACGGAAGTAAAACTGATAACCCATTTATTTGAGGAAATTGCTGGACAGCTGACTTTTAAAACCGCAGTTGTATACAATTCAGAATCTATCAGTTATTATGAATTGAATCGTAAATCCAATAGACTGGCACATTTCCTACGCAGACAAGGCGTAGGAAGAAATAGTTTGGTAGGTATATTTCTTGATCAGTCCATTGATAAGATTGTATCCTTGCTGGCCGTGTTAAAGGCTGGCGCAGCTTATGTTCCCCTTGATCCAGCCTATCCGGAAAGTCGTATTAAATACATGCTTGAGAATTCCGCTGCCGCTTGCCTGATCAGTACCCGGGCAAACAGGCGTGTCTTAAACGATGGAGGGCGCCAAATCCTGTTGGATGATCAAGAGGTGTTGGTAGAGCTCAATGGAATGCCTGATGAAAACCCAGAAGTTATCAATCAGCGGGAAGATCTTGTCTATGTCATTTACACATCAGGTAGTACGGGATTACCCAAGGGTGTGAAGATCGCTCATCGAAACCTCTTAAACTACATAACCTGGTTTACCCAGCAATCCGGCATTACTGAGGGAGATATTACCCTGCAGTTTGCCTCTACCAGCTTTGATGCAAGTATTATGGATCTGTGGATACCACTGGTATGTGGTGCGACCTTACATCTATACCCGGATAATAGGGTACTTGGTGAGCATCTGGCTGATTTTATCGATAGGTACCAGATCACGATGCTACCTTTTATTTCTTCTATGGCATTGGCCTCTCTTCCGGTAAATGAGATGACAAGGTCATTGAAAACGATCTGCTTTGGGGGAGAAGCTTTTCCCGATGAACTCATTGATTTATGGTTGGATAGGGTTAAACTGATACAGGCCTATGGCCCTACAGAGGCTACTGTAGCGGTGAGTAGTATTGTATGTCGGAAAAATGTAAGTGGAAGGTTGATTGGAAAGCCGGGCGCCAATAATATTCTGTACATATTGGATAATCTGTTAAATCCGGTACCGGTTGGTACATCAGGAGAACTGTATATTGGGGGAGAGCAAGTTGCAGCGGGTTACTTAAATAATCATGCAGCTACTGCTGCTCAGTTCATTAATAATCCTTTTGCATCCGAAGCTGAGAAAGCACATGGCTGGACTACGCTTTACAAAACTGGTGATCTTGTTACCCTACAAATAGATGGTAATCTTTTTTTTAATGGAAGAAAAGATGACCAGGTAAAGATCAGGGGGCACCGGATTGAGCTTGGAGAAATAGAAGCTGTTATTGGAAGAATGCCCAACGTACGGCAGGGTATTGTGAAAGTACACAAAGATGCCTTTGCCAATAATTTCCTTATGGCTTATGTTATTTTTGATACAGATCTTACTCCAGAACAGGCGGCCTTGGGTATACAGGTGGTCAGAACAGCCCTGAACAAAATATTACCGGCCTATATGATACCGCAAAAATGGAAATGGCTGTCGGAGATTCCTGTTACCGCCAGTGGTAAAATAGACAGAAGCATACTCAGACCAGATGAAGAGGCTCCGCAACTGGTCATACTGGATGATATAGAAACAGATAATTATGTAGCTATATTAACAAGGATATGGTCTGTATATCTCCAGCAAGAAGATTTTCAATCAGACGATAATTTCTTTGATGCCGGAGCACATTCCCTGATGCTTGCCCAGGTATATGCTGCACTACCGGAAAACATCCGGACCTGGATTAAACTGCCTGACTTTTTTGTTTACCCTACTGCAGAAAAAGCAGGTGATATTATCAAAACGAGAATAGTGGCCGGAAAACTGTCAGAAAAAGAAAGGGAGCGGGCTGTGATTAATGAGCTTTTGCAGGATGCTGTATTGGATAAGGAATTCAGAGTTAATGAGATCGTGGATCTTAACATCCTTACAATATGCTCTGCTATCTTCTTAACTGGTGCAACAGGTTTTGTGGGTTCTCAATTACTTTTAGATCTGCTACAGTCTACCAGTGCCGATATTTATTGCCTGGTGCGCTCAACAGATGATTCGGAAGGTTTAGCGAGGCTGGAAAATACCTTCTCCAAATTCTCTCTGTCCTGGCCATCTACAGAAGCCCATAGAATAAAAGTTGTCACTGGAGATCTTACTCAACCGAAATTTGGTGTCAATGGAGCTGTGTATGCTGGGTTAGTAGAAAAAATAGAGGTTATCTATCACTCTGGCAGTTCGGTAAGTTACATAGAACCTTATCCTGTTATTAAAAAAGCGAATATTGATGGCCTGAAAAACATTCTGTCATTTGCTGTAGCCAATAAAGTGAAACCGTTAATATTACTTTCGTCTATGGGAGTATTTAGCTGGGGCCGTCCATTTACAGGCAAGACCTGGATGCATGAGACGGATAATATTGACGCTAATATCCGGGCAGTCAGTAAGGATCTGGGCTATATTCGCAGTAAATGGGTAATGGAGAAAATAATGCAGCAAGCTATAGAAAAGGGATTACCTGTAATTAATTTTCGCTTAGGCTTTGCTGTATGCAACGGTAAGACGGGAGCTACTTCCATGTCGCAATGGTGGGGGGCTTTGGTACGTGCATGCGTGGAAATTGGTGCCTTTCCATTAGTAATGGGGTTAAAAGATGAATTAACTACTGTAGATTATATGACCAAAACCATTGTCCATATTTCGCGGAATCCAACTGCGGTGGGAAAAAACTTTCATCTTTCTCCGTTGCCGGAAAATAATATTTCCTTAACAGATTTCTTTGCCCGGATGAATGAATATTATCATTTTAACCTGAAAGGCTTGCCTTATCTGGAGTGGCTGGATTTATGGAAGAATAATAGTAGTAACCCGTTGTTTGCGTTATTAAGTCTGTTTACGGATGATGTGCATAATGGTCGTTCGCTGGTAGAATGTTATGAACAAACCTATTATTATACCCGTAATAACACTGCTGATTATTTACAGGGCACCGATATTACCCCTCCGGTTTTTGATAAGCAGACTATGACGCCTTATCTACGATTTATGGGGATATTGCCAGGCTAAGAAGATGGACTCATTTGCGGTGATCCAGTACGACTGCGGCTAGGATGTTGAAATTGATGGATGATAAATTTAGTTGGTTTATCAACACCTGCAAAAATAGGCTAAGCTTATCTTATTGTGGTTTCCATGAAGCTGCTTTAATGAGCCATAGTGCGTATCAGTATATGAACCCGGGTATTAAGTATACTGTGAAGTATACAACAGTTAATGGAATCTCAGAATTTTAAATTCCTGAACAAAATATGAACAAATGAAGTAAAATCATTTTTTTAAACTCCGAAGTAATTTTTATTGAACTTTTATTGTTTTATAATTAATTTTTTCGGAAAAACAGGGGGCAAAAATCGACTAATATAATGAATGAACTGAATTGATAAGCTTGATTTGTAGGGATTAACTTTGGATAAAACACTACCTATAAACATTAAATCGCCTGCTTATGTATTCGTTCTCAGAAATTTATGAACGCTATCAAGACCAAATTGGTACTGTTGAGTTTCCCCAATCCCCAGAAAATTTGTATGGCTCTATTACCTACTTTTTAGATTATCCAGGTAAGAGAATCAGGCCTGTTTTATGTCTGATGGGTAATGAACTTTTTAGTGAGATTCATCCTGATTCTTATATTGTGGCAAATGCCATGGAGCTGTTTCACAATTTTACGCTTGTGCATGACGACATCATGGACCGTTCTGCAATTCGCAGGGGCCGGCCAACTTTACATGTAAAGTATGGTGAACAGACTGCAATCTTAGCGGGTGATCTGCTGCTGATCCAGGCTTATATACAGCTCAACAAAATAGAACCAAAATATAAGGGACGTATTTTCGGCCTGTTTTCTGAAATGGCCTGCCAGATCTGCGAAGGCCAGCAGATGGATATTGACTTTGAGGATAGATCCATTGAATCGGTCAGCTATGCAGAATACCTTAAAATGATTACCCTTAAAACCTCTGTTCTGTTAGGTGCTGCAGCAAAAATAGGGGCGATCATTGGCTCTGCGAATGCCGAACAACAAGAGGATGTCTATGCGTTTGGTAAAAATATCGGAATTGCGTTTCAGATCCAGGATGATTTTTTAGACGCTTTTGGAGATACCTTCAAAATGGGTAAGCAAGCTGGCAGCGATATCCTGGAGAATAAAAAAACTGCGCTCCTGATAAAAGCTTTTGAACTGGCAGATTCTTCGCAAAAAATGCAATTAAAAGAAGCAATGTGCAAAGTTGGAGAGGATAGGATTCATACTGTTATAGGATTGTATAAAGAGCTGAAGGTAGATCTCTGGGCCGGCCGAGCAATTCACTATTATACGGAAATTGCTTTTAATAGTTTGGACCGAATTGAGATCCCTATTTACAAAAAAGAAAAACTCACAGAGTTGGCGAATTCCCTCCTGGTCCGTCAATCTTAGTTTTATGGAACCCTCAAATAGGTTCACTATTAAATACCGCCCAATGAAAAAACTCAAATTAACTCTGCTTGACCGCATCAATTATCCGTCTGATTTACGGAAGATGCGAACAGCTCAACTCCCCCAGGTATGTGAGGAACTGCGCTCCTTTATAATTGATACGGTAAGTTTAAATGGCGGACATTTCGGTGCAAGCCTGGGAACGGTAGAACTCACAACAGCATTGCATTATGTGATGAATACACCTTATGATCAACTGGTTTGGGATGTTGGTCATCAAGCTTATGGACACAAAATACTGACCGGCAGGAAGCCTTTCTTTGATACCAACAGAAAGCATAACGGGATCAGTGGTTTTCCGCGAAGAAATGAAAGTGAATTCGATACTTTCGGCACTGGTCATTCTTCTACCTCTATATCTGCGGCACTTGGAATGGCTCTGGCTGCCAAACATAAGGGGGAACATGATAAGCAGCATATTGCTGTGATTGGTGATGGAGCAATGACTGCGGGCATGGCATTTGAAGCACTTAACCATGCGGGTGTTGCAGGGACAAACCTTATTGTGATCCTAAACGACAATTGCATGTCTATAGATCCTAATGTTGGCGCTTTAAAGGAATATCTTACACACCTTACACTTTCAAAAACCTATAACAAAATTAGAACAAAAGTGGGGTATACACTCCATAAGATACCCGTTGTTGGCGAGTTTTCTAAAGAAGTACTTAATCATGCTAAAGCAGGCTTGAAAAGTGCGTTTGCAGAACATGCCAACTTTTTTGAGGCATTGAATATGCGGTATTTCGGACCAGTGGACGGCCATGATGTGATCAAATTAACAGATGTTCTGGCACATTTAAAAGAAATCCCCGGACCTAAATTGCTGCATGTGGTGACCACTAAAGGAAAAGGTTTTCTACCCGCCGAAGAAGAAAAAACTTTATGGCACTTCCCTGGTTTATTTGATAAAGTAACGGGAAAGATTCATAAAAAGGCCTCTGCAGACCCGCAGCCGCCAAAATATCAGGATGTTTTTGGGCATACCATCATAGAGCTTGCCGAATTAAATGATAAGATCATTGGCGTTACACCGGCCATGCTTTCTGGCTCATCATTAAAATTTATGATGGAAAAGATGCCGCACCGTACATTTGATGTCGGTATTTGTGAACAGCATGCCGTTACTTTATCTGCGGGTCTGGCTACACAGGGTCTAAAAGTTTTTTGCAATATCTACTCCTCTTTTATGCAGAGGGGATATGACCAATTGGTCCATGATGTGGTTTTACAAAAATTACCTGTCATCTTTTGTTTAGACCGGGGTGGTTTGGTAGGGGAAGATGGGGCCACACATCATGGTATTTATGATATTGCCTATTCCCGCTGTTTGCCTGGTGTAATCATCAGTTCTCCAATGAACGAATCCGAGCTTCGTAATCTCATGTATACCGCGCAACTGGACAAAACAGACCAGCCATTTATTATTCGCTATCCCAGAGGGCAGGGGGTAATGCCAGAATGGAGAAAACCTGTTCAGGAGATAGAAATTGGAAAAGGAAGGGTGATCCGCGAAGGGACTGATGTGGCCATCCTGAGCTTTGGTCACCCAGGAAATTTTGCAAATGATGCCTGTATAGAGCTGGAGAAAGAAGGGATCTGCCCGGGCCTCTTTGATATGAGATTTGTAAAACCAATTGATAAAGATTTACTCCATCATGTGTTCCAGAACTATTCGCATATCATTACTGTAGAAGACGGCTGCAGGGTTGGTGGATTTGGAACAGCAGTAGCCGAATTTAGGACAGAATATAAGTACCAGGCCGATCTGCAGATCCTTGGTGTACCAGATCAGATCGTGGAGCATGGAAAAGTAGAGGAATTGTATAAAGAATGTTTGTATGATCAAGAGGGGATCATGGCCATGGTAAGAGCGGCAAGTGCATCTTTGAAGAAAGCAGGATTAACGGCTAAACTCTTTAGACATGAAAGCTTTTAAAATTCCTGAAAGTTATAAAAGTGGATTTATTACCGCTATCAAAAAAGGGCGGCAGGAGAAGGATCGTTTAAAAAGGGATTTTACGCCATCGGTCCTTGACTTTGGTAAAGTCAGGATCCATCTGGCCCGTCATTTTGGTTTCTGCTTTGGAGTCGAGAATGCTATAGAGATTGCTTATACCGCTATTGAAGAAAATCCTGGTAAAAGGATCTTTTTATTGAGCGAGATCATTCACAATTCGCACGTCAATAGGGCTTTGCAGGAGAACGGGGTCCGGTTTATTATGGATACTGCGGGTAACCAGCTGATCCCATGGGAAGAAATCAAAGGAGAAGATATCATCATCATTCCTGCTTTTGGCACTACCCTGGAAATGGAACGTATTTTAAAGGCCAAAGGAATTCAGCAGATCCATTATAAAAGCAAGTGTCCTTTTGTAGAAAAGGTATGGACCAAGGTTTCTCAGATCGCCAATAACAATTATACTGTCATTGTGCATGGAAAGCCTGATCATGAAGAAACCAGGGCGACGTTCTCACACAGTAGAAGTCTTGCACCTTCGGTGATCATTAAAGATCTGCAGGAGGCCATATTGCTGGCCGATTTTATTCTTGATCGAAGACCTCTGGACGAATTTAAAGAGGTGTTCAAAGGCAGGTATTCTGAAGGCTTTAATGTGGTGCAGGATTTAACCCGGATTGGGGTGGTTAATCAGACGACTTTACTGGCAAGTGATACCCAGGAAATAGCCGACTATTTAATGCAAACCATGCAGGAGAAATACGGCATGAATGAGCAGAATACTTCAGCTCATTTTGCAAATATGAAAGATACCCTTTGCTATGCAACAAACGACAATCAAAGTGCCGTGATCAGTATGTTATCCTTAGATGCAGACCTGGCTATTGTGGTAGGAGGGTATAACAGTTCAAATACCTCCCATCTGGTAGAGTTGTGTGAAGAAAAAGTACCCACCTACTTTATTTCCTCTGGTGACAGTATGACCTCCAGCAACGAAATTATTCATTGGGACATTCATTACAAGCGCTTAAAAGTCACCTCTTCCTATTTGCCGGATAAAGATACAGTAGTGATACACTTAACCAGTGGTGCTTCCTGTCCGGATATTCTGATTGAAAATGTGATCACCAAACTGCTTTCTTTTTACAATCTGTCATTATGAGTTTATAAACTTAAAAGAAACCTACTATGAATGCACACATGCTTTCCCGATTTCATTATCCTTTTCCCGTGCTTAAGAATCCTTTCGCAGATACCCTGCAGGAAATTACAGACAATCAGTGGATTGATGGGGAGTATCTCTGGCTGTACAAGGATGACCCGGATACCAGACAGAAATACAAAAGAACAAAAACTGCTCATATTGCCTCCCAATGGTTTCCTACAGCCAGTTTAGAGCGATTACAGCCCATTTGCAGGTTCATGTTATGGACCTTGTACAACGATGACAAATACGAAGAGGGAACACCGGAGGAAAGCAGGATTGTTCATGAGCAGTCTGTTGCCGTACTAAGAGGTGATCTGACTGCCGAAGAAGCCCAGATCCCTTTAGGTGGTTTGCTGGCTTCGCTGAGGGCAGAACTTTTACAGTTCATTTCTATTGAATCTCTGCACCGTTTTATTGCGGCATTGGATAAGTATTTTAGGGGGCTGGAGCAGGAACTCATTTACAAATCCAGAAAAACCTTTCCAACTATAGAAGAGTGCATTGCCATTCGTGAAGATTCACTCTGCCTTTTCCCTTTTTTGGAACTGGCCGATGTAGAAACAAAACTACCGCTGCCTGCCGATATTTACAAGCATCCGGTAATTCAGCGGCTTAAAGCGCTGGCCAGCCGGATGATGGTTTATTTTAATGAAGTGCAGTCTGTGATCAAAGATGAAGCGACTGACAGCATTTACTATAACGTGGTCAAAGTGATTCAGCATAACCGGAACCTTTCTTTAGAGGAAGCGTGCCTGGAAGATCTTCGTATACATAATGAGGCACTTGAAGAATTTCTTGACTTGCAGAGGGCTTTACCGGATTTTGGTGAATGGCACGACGCAGTAGTAAACCGGGTTCATTATATCAGTATGACCCTAAGTGGATGGAAGAATGTATCCTCAAAAATGGAACGGTACAATTCGCTGAATGGGTTTCCTTCTGCGGAAAGGGTAAAATCTGTGATTAATAACTAACTAAAAATATCCTATCATAATAACAACCTATCAAATATCAATTTATCACTTTAATTCTAAAAAAATGAAACTAGAAGATTACAACCCGCATAATTACCTGCCTCAAGGTTATTATCCTTGGCCAGATAAAATCAATACTAATGTGGAACAAATGGGTATCGATTACAGAAACTGGATTGATACTGATTATGTATATTTATCTGAAAATATACGTGAACGATACAAGAGCATGAACCTGCACAGGTGTTCGGCAAGAATGTATCCTTATGCAAGTTATGAGCGCGTAACACCTATGCATCGGTATGTCGTTTTCCATACCATATTTGACGATCAGCTTGAATATGCAACCGAGGAAGAGGTCAGTAGATATTGCGACCGACTCGTAGCAATATTCAGAGGAGACAGCCTTACTCCGGAAGATCCCGGTTATTTCATCCAAGCCGCCAAAATCAGAGATGAATTTGGTGCTTTTATGCCTGATGAATGGATGAAACGCTTGGCAGATACTTTTTACACCGTTACAAGATATGGTGCTCAAGAAGAGGCAACTTATAAGGCAACCCAAACAGTACCTTCACTTGCATTGTTTAAAGTACTCCGTGAATATTCAATTGTAATATTCCCTTATTTCTATCTGGTTGATGCAGAGTTTCACACCTTTTTAACAGAAGAGGTAGAGCGACATCCCGTGATACAGCGTGTTCGATCCCTATGGTCCAGAATTATTGCTTGGCAGAATGATATCCAGGGATTGAAAAAAGAACTAAGCAAGGATACCGAAGTTATGAATATCGTTATCGTCTTACAGAGAAACTATAACTTGTCATTGGAAGATGCCTTGTCTGGAGCCATGAAAATTCATGACGATGATCTTGCAGAACTTGTTGCTTTGCAGGAAGACCTTCCCGATTTTGGCAAGTATCATGAAGAAGTAAAACAATTGTTCCTAGGCTGGGGCAGTCTGATACAAGGTCTGAACACCTTTTATCTGAGAGATACGAATCGTTACGATCCTGAATGCTTTGCATGGCCAGATAGGGAAACTGAAGATACATCACTTTAGATTATAATTGATTCCATCACAAAAATTATATACAACGATATATAATGTATTGATAAAATATCAGCCAACGGCTCCATAGCAAAAAAGCCGTCCATAAGTCAATTATGAGACGGCTTCTAATACAACCCTTAAAAATGCAAGTATTTAATTTTGTGGTCCTCCATCAGTCCTTTGTAAAGTAGAACGAGGGGTGGGCTTTCTCATATGTGACCTTTGGTATTAGTTGAATACGATTGGAATGATGATGATGATCTCGGTACCTTTTGAGCTAGAGTTAATCTTAATTTCTCCATTCAGGTATTTGGCGCGTCTACGAATTGATTCCAAACCCATGTTCGCTTTTCGGTTATTTGACTTTTTTTCTTTGATACCAATTCCATCGTCGCTCACTGTTAGTATGAGGTTGTTGGCTTCTTCGTACATCAGGATTTCTACATTTTTGGCTTTGGCATGCTTGATGATATTGGTGATCGCTTCCTGGATGATGCGGAGTAATGCAATGCGTGTATTTGTTCCGACAGAGCTCAGTGAATGGCTATCGATATGAATAGTTTTATCATACCTGCTATTGGGTAGCGTATTCTCCGTCAGTAATTTGATTTGTTTCTCGAAGGATATTTCTTGTTGAGTATCGGCGGTGCTGAACCATTCGTGGCTCTTGCTTCTAACTGTTTCATAGACTTTTGCCATCTCGGTTCGAAGCGCAATAACTTTGTTTTTTAGGGTGATGTCTTCAATGTCCATAGAAATTATTTCAAGCTGGTTTCTGAAGGCAGCAATAGACGACGAAAGCCCATCATGCAGATCTTGCCCCAGTCTTTGCTGTTCTTCCATTACCGCCTGGTATTTTGCCTCTTCCATGGCAATGATTTGTATATCTGCTGCGCTGTTGAGGGCATTTATTTGTGCTCTTGCTTTTCTGCTTCGATAACTCATAATTAAATAAATAACAAGGATGAGAATCGATGCTGCAATCGAAATGAGTACTAACCAATTGGTTCGTTGCTGTTTAACTTCTTCTGATTTCCGAAGTTCAATCTTCGTGTTTTCAGCTACTGTATAGGCGTATAGCAAAGTATCCATATCTGCCATCAATACTGCTTTCGCTTTTCGCTCGTGTGCCAGTGCGCTGGTCAACGATGTATAACCGCCTTGAAAATCACCCTGTATGGCCTGTAGTTGGGCTTTGTATTCATCAAGTATTGGTTGCTGACTTTTAAAAAAGTTGGGAAGTGATGCGAGCTTTTTGATATAAAAGCGGACGCTGTCCAGATTTTTTAAAACGAGAAAGTGATCCGTCTTCATTTGGTAAAGGGGTACTTCTATAAAAGTTATTGGCTGGTCTTCATATGTGGTTTTTAGTGTTTGTATACTATCCAGTAACATCCCC
>Ga0182008_10002185_pt1 | contig 12427 bp, 12 predicted proteins | sample Sormic07211129_1_FD_120482 | JGI IMG/M metagenome (GOLD analysis project Ga0182008, IMG submission 120482) | Rhizosphere microbial communities from Sorghum bicolor, Mead, Nebraska, USA - 072115-129_1 metaG | ecosystem: Host-associated > Plants > Roots > Rhizosphere | place: USA: Nebraska...
GTCTGGCCGCGCCAGCGCAGCGGGATGTTCAACACGCTGCTGCAGCCCAGCGAGAGAATCAGGGCGTGATCGAAGAACACCTCGCGGATGTCATCCGCGTTGCGGCCGATGTACGGCAGCCCCTGCCCCATGACTTGCTGCATCCATGGTGAATCGGTGACCGGCTTGCGCCCTTGCACCGGGTATGCGTCGGGCATGTTGCTGTAGATCCGCTCCGATTCCCGCGCAGTGCGGTGGTGAACCAGGATCGTGAACAGCCGGTGCCCGATCGCGGTCGCCGCCGCCTTGTCGATGGCCTCGAAGGTGGCTTGCGGCTGGCGCGCGTCGTCGTGGGCGCGGGCCACGCCCGCCAGCAAAGGGTCGAAATCGATGGTCGTCATGCGTGTGCGTCTCCTCAGGAAAGTTCGGTCGCGGCAATGTCTTCGAGCGAGCGGCCGCGCGTCGGGACGCCCATGACCATGACCGCGGCCGAGCCCAGCAGGAGCACGGCCGTCGTCATCCCGAAGACGCCGCCGAAGCCGAGCTTCGGGTAGATGAAACCGACCAGGATCGGCGCCGTGATGCCGCCAATGCGCCCGATGGCCGACGCCAGGCCGGCCCCGGTGGCCCGGACCTGGGTCGGGAACACCTCGGGCGTGTAGGCGTACACGCCCGCGTAGGTCCCGTTCATGAAGAACGACAGCAGCACCCCCGCCACCATGATCTGGCTGTCGCTGTGCGTGAACGCGAGCCCCAGGGCCGCGACGCCGCCCAGCAGCATGTAGCTGACGATGGTGGCCTGGCGGCCGATCCGGTCGTTGAGCCAGGCGGCCGAGAAATAACCCGGCACCTGCGCCATGTACATCACCAGCGAATAGCCGAAGCTCCGGGTGATCGTCATGCCGTTCTGCACCAGCAGGCTGGGAATCCAGGTGAAGAAGGAGTAGTAGCTGAAGGTGATCGACAGCCACATCAGCCAGGTCATGCTGGTGGTGCGCAGCAGCTTGCGCGAGAGCAGCGTGGCGTAGTTCTGCCACAGGCCGCCGCGGCGGCTGCTGGGCGGCGGCGCGGCGACGTCGGCCGGGTCGAGCGCGGGCAGCGCCTGCCCGCGCTGCGCGAAGCCGGCCTCGACCTTGTCCATGATCGCCTGGGCCTCGGCCACCCGCCCCTGGCTCTCCAGCCAGCGCGGCGACTCCGGCAGCGCACGGCGCCACCACAGCAGCATCACCACCGGCGTCGCGGTGATGAAGATCACGATGCGCCAGCCGTCGGGATGCGCCGGCACGATCAGGTAGCCGAGCACGGCAGCGGCGACGAAGCCGAAGGAAAAGAACCCCGCCAGCGCTCCGGTGAAGGCGCCGCGATAGCGGCGCGCCACGAATTCCGACAGGTAGGGCGCGATGATCACGCTCTCGGCGCCGGTGCCGAAGCCTGCGACGATGCGCAGCCCGAGAAAACTCGTCCAGTCGTCGACCAGCCCGCTGAACAGCGAGGCCACGCAGTAGACCGCCAGGGCCGACATCATCACCTTGCGCCGACCGATCAGGTCGCCGAGCGAGCCGGCCACCAGGGCACCGAAAAAGAAGCCGATGAAGTTCGCGCTGGCCAGCACGCCGATCTGCACGCTGCTCAGGTCCCAGGCGGTGCGCAGCACCGGCAGCACGAAGGCGATCACGGCCGCGTCCATCGCATCGAAGCTGTAGCCCAGACCGCCGATGAGAAGCAGCCGGCGGTGAAAGCTGGAGAACGGCAAGCGCTCGATTCGAGCCGACAGCATGGTCATGCGAACTCTCTTCCTGATTCGGTAGGCCGACGGAACATCGACGACGGGCCGGATCGTAGGATCGGTGCGCCATAGAGACAAATTTATAGTGATGATGGTATTTATTGACCAGGTGAATGAAGTCGCACAATGAACTACCGCCATGCCGATCTCAATCTGCTGAAGGTCTTCGAGGCGCTGATGACGGAGGGCACCGTCACCCGCGCGGCCGAAAAGCTGTCGCTCACCCAGCCGACAGTCAGCAACGCCTTGCGCCGGCTGCGCGACACCTTCGACGACCCCCTGTTCGTGCGCAGCGGCGCCGGCGTCAAGCCGACCCGGCGCGCGCTCGATCTGTGGGAGCCGCTGGCGCAGTCACTGCACGCGATCCGCTCGACGCTGGACAGCGAACGCTTCGATGCGGTGCAGAGCACGGCCAGCCTGAGCATCGCGATGTCCGACTACGTGGCCAGCATCGTGGTGCCGCGGCTGGCCGCGAAGCTGAGCCGGTCGGCGCCGTCGATGCAGATCCACACCATTCCCAACACGCTGGTGGACTTCGGCCCGGTGCTGGCCGACAACCGGGCCGATTTCGCGATCAGCGTCTACAACGAAGAGGTGCAGCGGCCGGCCTTCCTCAAATCGCGGGCGCTGTGGTCGCCCGGCTTCGTCTGCGTGATGCGCGCCGGACATCCGCTCGATCGCAGCGAGCGGATTCCGTTGAAGAAATTCCTCGCCGCGCGCCACGTCGACGTCAGCCTGGCGGGCAAGACCTTGCCGAGCTACGACGTCTTTCTGCGCAGCCGCGGGATGCAGCGCAACCTGGTCGTCACCGTGAACCACTACGCCGCCGCCTACGACGTGGTGCGCCGCTCCGACCTGATCGCCGTGCTGCCGTGGTCGCAAGCGCTGGAGCCCGAACGGATGGCCGGGCTGCGCCATGCACCGGTCCCGCTGGAGGCGCCACCGCGCGTGATCGAGCTGTTCTGGCACCAGCGCCACGAAAGCTCGGCGCTGCACCAGTGGCTGAAAAACGTCGTTCTGGGCTTGTTCGAAAAGCCCCGGACCTAGCGCTGCCCGAAGATCGCCGTCCCGATTCGAACCATCGTGCTGCCCGCCGCCACCGCGGCCTCCAGGTCCGCCGACATCCCCAGCGACAAGGTGTCGACCTCGATCCCCGCCCCTCGAATCTGCTCGAAAACCGCCGCCGCACGCAGGAAAAGCGCCCGCTGCGACTCGAAATCGGCCGCCGGCTCCGGGATCGCCATCAGCCCGCGCAGCCGCAAACGTGGCAAAGCCGCCACGGCCTGCGCCAGTGCCAGCGCGTCTTCCGGCGTCACGCCGGACTTGTTCGCGCCGCCATCCACGTTGACCTGCAGGCAGCACTGGAGCGGCGGCAGGCCGGCCGGCCGCTGCTCGGCCAGCCGCTGGGCGATCTTCAGCCGGTCGATGCTGTGCACCCAGTCGAAATGCTCGGCCACCACCCGCGTCTTGTTGCTCTGCAGAGGGCCGATGCAGTGCCATTCGAGCTCTGCGCGAAGATCGGCCAGGGCCTCGATCTTGACCACGCCCTCCTGCACATAGTTCTCGCCGAAGGCCCGCTGGCCGGCCCCATGCGCCGCGCGCACCGCGTCGGCGTCGAAGGTCTTGGACACCGCGAGCAAGCGCACGCTCGCCGGATCGCGCCCGGCGGCCGTGCAGGCCGTCACGATCCGGGTCCGAACTTGCTGGAGCTTGTCGCCAATCATCGTCATAATCTTCAAAGTCGTATCAAAACGTCACCGAGGAACTGCGTGGACATTACCCAACTGCTCGCCTTCAGCGTCAAGAACAAGGCGTCCGACCTGCACCTCTCGGCCGGGCTGCCGCCCATGATCCGGGTCCACGGCGACGTGCGCCGCATCAATGTCGACGCGCTCGATCACAAGGCCGTGCACGCCATGGTGTACGACATCATGAGCGACACGCACCGCAAGCACTACGAAGAGTTCCTGGAGGTCGACTTCTCGTTCGAGATCGACGGCCTGGCGCGCTTCCGCGTCAACGCCTTCAACCAGTCGCGCGGCGCTGCTGCCGTTTTCCGGACCATTCCGTCGAAGATCCTCACGCTCGAGCAGCTCAACGCACCGAAGATTTTCGGCGATCTGGCGCTCAAGCCGCGCGGCCTGGTGCTGGTCACCGGCCCGACCGGTTCCGGCAAGTCGACCACGCTGGCGGCGATGATCAACTACCTGAACGAAACCGAGTACGGCCACATCCTCACGGTCGAGGACCCGATCGAGTTCGTCCACGACTCCAAGAAGTGCCTGATCAACCAGCGCGAGGTCGGGCCGATGACGCTGTCGTTCGCCAATGCGCTGCGCTCCGCGCTGCGCGAGGACCCGGACGCGATCCTGGTCGGCGAAATGCGCGACCTCGAGACCATCCGGCTGGCGATGACCGCGGCCGAGACCGGCCACCTGGTGTTCGGCACCCTGCACACCTCGTCGGCGGCCAAGACCATCGACCGGATCATCGACGTCTTCCCGGGCGAGGAAAAGGAAATGATCCGCGCCATGCTGTCGGAGTCGCTTCAGGCGGTGATCTCGCAGACCCTGTGCAAGACCAAGGACGGCCAGGGCCGCGTGGCGGCGCACGAGATCATGCTGGGCACGCCCGCCATCCGCAACCTGATCCGCGAAGGCAAGGTGGCGCAGATGTATTCGTCGATCCAGACCGGCAGCGGCCAGGGCATGCAGACGCTCGACCAGAACCTCACCGACCTGGTGAGGCGCAGTGTCATTTCCGCCGCCGAAGCGCGCGGAAAGGCCAAGATCCCCGAGAATTTCCCCGGCTGACCCAGCCCTTGCCCAGCCGCACCGGAGTACCGTCATGGAACGCGATCAAGCCAGCCAGTTCATCAACGACCTGCTGAAGCTCATGGTGAGCCGCAACGGCAGCGACCTGTTCATCACGGCCGACTTCCCGCCGGCGATCAAGGTCGACGGCAAGGTCACCAAGGTGTCGGCCCAGGCCCTCGGCGCCCAGCACACGCTGGCGCTCACGCGCTCGGTCATGAACGACCGCCAGACGGCCGAGTTCGAGCGCACCAAGGAGTGCAACTTCGCGATCTCGCCGACCGGCATCGGCCGCTTCCGCGTCAATGCCTTCGTGCAGCAGGGCAAGGTCGGCATGGTGCTGCGGACCATCCCCGCCAAGCTGCCGACCATCGACGGCCTCGGCATGCCGCAGGTGCTCAAGGACGTGGCGATGACCAAGCGCGGCCTGACCATCCTGGTCGGCGCCACCGGCTCGGGCAAGTCGACCACGCTGGCCGCGATGATCGACTGGCGCAACGAGAACTCCTACGGCCACATCGTGACGGTCGAGGACCCGGTCGAGTTCGTGCACCCGCACAAGAACTGCGTGGTGACGCAACGCGAAGTCGGCATCGACACCGACAGCTGGGAGGCGGCGCTCAAGAACACGCTGCGCCAGGCGCCCGACGTGATCCTGATGGGCGAGATCCGCGACCGCGAGACGATGGAGCACGCGGTCGCATTCGCCGAGACCGGCCACCTCTGCATGGCCACCCTGCACGCCAACAGCGCCAACCAGGCGCTCGACCGGATCATCAACTTCTTCCCCGAGGAGCGCCGCGCCCAGCTGCTGATGGACCTGTCGCTGAACCTGCGCTCGCTGGTCTCGCAGCGGCTGATCCCGACCGAGGACGGCCACGGCCGCATCGCCGCGGTCGAGATCCTGCTGAACACGCCGCTGATCTCCGACATGATCTTCAAGGGCGAGGTCGGCGAGATCAAGGAGATCATGAAGAAGAGCCGCAACCTGGGCATGCAGACCTTCGACCAGGCCCTGTTCGATCTCTTCGAGGCCAATGCGATCACCTTCGAAGACGCGATCCGCAACGCCGACTCGGCCAACGACCTGCGGCTGCAGATCAAGCTGAACAGCCAGCGCGCGCGCACGACCGACCTTTCGGCCGGCACGGAGCACTTCGCGATCGTCTGACTTGACTCGCCCCCAGGTTGCCCGGCACTTCGTGTCCGGGCGCCCACCCCCGACCGGGGGCGCAGTCGGCGGCCCGGCAAAGCCGGTTCCGCGACTGCCCACCAACGGGCGGGCGCTGCGCGCCGCCGAAGAACAACCACCGCGCCTGCATTCACCGGCCGGCGCAGCCAGGCCCGTTGGTGAAACACCGCGGAACCGGCTTCGCCGGGCCGCTGGTGTTGCCCCCGGTAGGGGGTGGGCGGGCTACACGCAGTGAGCCCAACCTGGGGGCGAGCTAAAGTACGCCCCATGAGCAGCCTCAACCCCAAAACCTACGACCCCGTCCCTTCGCAGAAGGTCGCCTTCCTCGGCCTCGGCGTGATGGGCTACCCGATGGCCGGGCATCTCGCGCTGGCCGGCCACCACGTCACGGTCTACAACCGCAGCGCGGCCAAGGCCCACGACTGGGAGACCGAATTCGCGCCCCAGGCCCCGGCGTCCGTGAGCCACTCGGCCACGCCGCGCGGCGCCGCGTCCAATGCCGACATCGTGTTCTGCTGCGTCGGCAACGACGACGACCTGCGCTCGGTGGTGCTCGGCGAGAACGGCGCCTTCGCGGGCATGGCCCCGGGCGCCGTGTTCGTCGACCACACGACCGCCTCGGCCGACGTCGCGCGCGAACTGTCGAAGGCGGCGCTCGAACGCGGCCTGCAGTTCATCGACGCCCCGGTCTCAGGCGGCCAGGCCGGGGCCCAGAACGGCGCGCTGACCGTGATGTGCGGCGGCGACGCCGCCACCTTCGACAAGGTCAAGCCCGTCGCCGCGGCCTTCGCCCGCGCCGTCACGCTGCTGGGCGCCAGCGGCGCCGGCCAGCTCGCGAAGATGGTCAACCAGATCGCGATCGCGGGCCTGGTGCAAGGGCTGTCGGAAGCGATCGCCTTCGGGCAGCGGGCCGGCCTCGACATGAACGAGGTGCTGGCCGTGATCGGCAAGGGCGCCGCGCAGAGCTGGCAGATGGACAACCGCGGCAAGACCATGATCGAAGGCAAGTTCGATTACGGCTTCGCTGTCGACTGGATGCGCAAGGACCTGGGCCTGGTGCTCGACGAAGCCAAGCGCAATGGCGCCCGGCTGCCGGTCACCGCGCTGGTCGACCAGTTCTACGCCGACGTGCAGCAGGCCGGCGGCCGGCGCTGGGACACCTCGAGCCTGATCACGCGCCTGAAATAAGGCTGCGTTTCAGCGCACCGGCGAGGTCGTGACGCCGCCGCTGGCCGGTGGCGTCGACGACGACGGCAGCGGGGGCAGCGGCTCCATCGGCGGCAGCGGCACGCTCGAACGCGAGGCCGGTGCGCTGCCCGCGGGTGTGCCCGTGCCGCCGGGCTGGCCCTGCGGCTGCTGCTGTTGCTGCTGCAGCTGGTTTTGCAGTTCCGCTTCGCTGACGATCTCCACCACGCGCACCACCTTCGTGACGCCGGAGACGCCGCGTGCGATGTCGGTCGCGCGATCGGTCTCTCGGCGGGTCGCGATGCCCATCAGGTAGACCGTGCCGCGCTCGGTCACGACCTTGAACGAGTTGGCGAAGATGTCCTTGGCATCGAGCAGCGAGGCCTTGACCTTGCCGGTGATGAAGGTGTCGTTGGAGCGTTCCTGGAAGGTGCTCGGCGGCCCGACCACCAGTTCGTTGACCACCGAGCGAACGTTGTCGACGCGCCGCACGACGTCTTCGACGCGGCGCTTGTCGGCCTCGCTGCCGACCGTGCCGGTGAGCAGCACCTGGCGGTTGAAGCTGGTGATGCTCACGTACATGTTGTCGTTGGCGATCTCGCGCACGCGGGCGCCGCCACGCAGCTCGATCGCCTGGTCGTCGACCTGCGCGCCCGAGCTGCGCCGGTCGGTCGCCACCATGCCGACACCGGCCGCCGCTGCCCCGCCCACCACCAGCGGCACGCAGGCTGTGAGACCGGCGACGAGTACGGCGCCTGCGGTCAAAGCCATCGCGATGCGTTGAGTGGATGTGGTCTTCATGGGTGTTGGCCTTCCGGTGCGTTGTGTCCGCGGCGAGTTTAGCCCAGGGTATTGCGCCCCCCGTTACCGGCTGTCATGGCCGGGCGTGCCATCGGCATGTCGCGCCTCTTGCCTACAATTCGGCGCGGTGGATGGCGCATATGTTGCATGGTCTGCATCCGGCATTCGATATCGAACCGTTCGAGCAAGGAAGGCATCGTGAATCAATCCATCGCGCGTCCGGCCGCGCTGCGCCGGATGTCCGCCGCAGTGGCCGCGCTGCTGCTGGCCGGGTGCAACGCGCTGGCCCCGGTCAACCCGCCGATCGCGAAGGTCGACTTCGACAGCGGCTACCGGGTCAACCGGATGCTGAAGCGCCAGCACGAAGGCGTCACCAACGACCCGCACACGGTGTTCATGCTGACCTTCTCGGGCGGCGGCACGCGGGCCGCGGCGTTCTCGTACGGCGTGCTCGAGGAACTGCGGCGCACCGATGTCATGGTGGGAGGCGTGCAGCGCAATCTGCTCCAGGAAGTGGATGCCATCTCGGGCGTCTCGGGCGGCAGCTTCACGGCGCTGGCTTACGCGCTCTACGGCGACCGGCTGTTCACCGAGTACGAGCCGCGCTTCCTGAAGCGCGACGTGCAGGGCACGCTGACCTGGCGCGCGCTCAACCCGCTCAACTGGTTCAGCCTCGGCAGCGGCCTGTACGGACGCTCCGAACTGGCGGCCGATTACTACGACGAGATCCTGTTCAACGGCGCCACCTTCGCCGACCTGCTCAAGCTTCCGACGCCGGTGACCGCGGTCACCGGCACCGACCTCTCGACCGGTGCCCGCTTCCAGTTCTCGCAGGAGCAGTTCGACCTGATCTGCTCCGACCTCGGCACGGTGCGGCTGGCCCGGGCCGCCGCGACCTCCTCGGCCGTGCCCGCCGTGCTGTCGCCGGTCACCTACTACAACTACGGCGGCCAGTGCGGCGCCACCCTGCCGCCCTGGGTCCGCGACGTCACCCGGCCCGACTCGCCCGCGCGCCCCGCCGGCCGCGCGCTGCTGCGCTATCGCGACATCAAGAACTTCGAGGACAGCAAGAACCGGCCCTACCTGCACGTGGTCGATGGCGGCGTCTCCGACAACCTGGGGCTGCGCGGCCTGCTCGAGGCCCTCGAGGAGCTCGAGGCCAGCCCGTCCTTCCAGCGCCAGGCGGGATTCGACGAGATCCGGCGCATCGTGGTCGTGGTGGTCAATTCGCGCTCGGCGCCGGCCACCGACTGGGACCGCAAGGCGCGCGCGCCAGGCATCGTGGCGCAACTGCTGCAGTCGTCGAGCGTGCCGATCGACCATTTCTCCTACGAGTCGGTCGAACTGCTGAAGGACATCGCCCAACGCTGGGCCGACAAGCGCGACCTCAAGGTGGCCGAGCTGCGGCTGTCCGGCATGTCGCGCGCGCAGGCCGAGGCGGCAGTGCCGACGCTGAGCTTCGATGCGATCGACGTCAGTTTCGACGCCATCGAAGACCCCGAAGAGCAGCGCTACTTCATGAATCTGCCGACCAGCTTCGTGCTGTCGGCCGAAGAGGTCGACCGGCTGCGCGCGCTGGGCGGGAGGCTGCTGCGCGAATCGCCGGGCTATCGCGATCTGCTCGACCGGATCAGCGACCGCAAGGCACCCGCCAAGGCCGGGGCGCCATCGCAGTAGCGGGACGACCGGGCGCGCTCAGGCCGAGGAAGAGTCGCTGTCCTGGTCACCGAGCAGCTGCGCATCGACGCCGTCGCACAGGCAGTGCAGCACCAGCAGGTGGATCTCGTGGATGCGCGCCGCGCGCTCGTGCGGCACGCAGACCTGGACATCGGTCTCGCGCAGCGCACGGCCCACGGGGCCCCCGGTCCCGCTGCCCGAAGGCGCCGCGTTGCCGAGCAGGGCCACCACGGTCATGTCGCGCGCATGGGCCGCCTCGACCGCCGCCAGCACGGCGGCGGACTGGCCGCTGACGCTCAGCACCAGCAGCACGTCGCCGGCCTGGCCCAGGGCGCGCACCTGGCGCGCGAAGCGATCGGCGCCCAGCGATTCGGCCGTGTCCGCGGCGGGGTCGGTGGCATCGCCGGGCAGCGCGATCGCGGCCAGCTCGGGGCGGTCGCGCTCGAAGCGGCCGACGAACTGGGCCGCGAACTGCGCCGCCAGGAAGCCGGAAACGCCGGCCCCGCAGGCGAGGATCTTGCCGCCGCTGGTGACGCAGGCCAGCAAGGCCTGCATGGCTTGGGAGATCGGTTTGCCGAGCAGTGGCCCGGCCTGGTATTTGAGGTCCGCACTGTCGATGAAGTGCTGCTGAATCCGTTGCTCTAGCATTTGGCCCGGATGATAACTGCGGGTTTCCACCCTGGGACTGAAACAAAACGTGAGCAGCCGCCCGGTTCAGCCGGCATCGAACGCGGCCTGGAGCCACTCGATGCGTTCTTCGACCAGCACGACGTCGAAGCGGCACGGCGGCAGCACGCGCAGCCGGCTGATGTAGTGCTGTGCCGCGAAGACGATGCGGCGCTGCTTCACGCCGGTGATGCTGCCGCCGGCGCCTCCGTGCGTCGCGCTGGAACGGCCGCGGACCTCGACGAACACCAGCGTGCCGTCGCGCGGATCGCGCATGATGAGGTCGATCTCGCCGCCGCCGCGGCCGGGGGTTCGATAATTGCGCGCGACCAGCCCGAGGCCGGCCGCCTGCAGGTGTTCGAGCGCGGCGTCTTCGGCCGCGTCGCCGCGCTGCTTGGTCGTCGGCAGCGATGTCCGCCCCGCCGCCTTGTTCTGGAGATAAGCCATTGACTTCCATCGCTCCCGCTTCGTTCGGCGCCGCCCTGCTCGCCGCGCGTGATGCCGCGGGTTCGCAGCATTATCCGCAGGCGACCCTTTACGTGGTCGCGACGCCGATCGGCAACCTGGCGGACATCACGCTGCGCGCCCTGCACGTGCTGCAAATGGTCGACGCGGTCGCCTGCGAGGACACGCGCCACACGCAGAGCCTGCTGCGGGCCTATGGCATCGACCGCCCCGGCGCGCAGCTGCTGGCCCTGCACCAGCACAACGAGAGCGAGGCCGCGCAGACGGTGATCGCTCGGCTGGCCGCGGGCGAGCGCATCGCCTACGTCAGCGACGCCGGCACGCCCGGCGTCAGCGACCCGGGCGCGCGGCTGGTGGCCGCGGCACGTGACGCCGGCCATCGCGTGCTGCCCCTGCCGGGCGCCAGCAGCGTGACCACCCTGGTCGGCGCCGCCGGGCTGGTCGCCGCCGGCGACGCGGGCAGCGCCTTCGTGTTCGGCGGCTTCCTGCCGAGCAAGGCGGGCGAGCGCGATGCCGCGGTGCTGCTGCTGGCCGACGAGCCCCGCAGCGTCGTACTGCTCGAGGCGCCGCATCGCATCGAGGCGCTGGCCCGCGCGCTGGCCACCCTCGGCGAGCGCAAGGTCACCGTCGGGCGCGAGCTCACCAAGCAGTTCGAGGAGATCGCCACCGTCGCCGCCGCCGACTTGCCCGGCTGGTTCGCCGCCAGCCGCGACCGCACGCGCGGCGAGTTCGCGCTGGTGCTGCACCCCAAGCCCGCGGCCGTCGACGACGGCATCGAGGGCGAACGCGTGCTGCGGCTGCTGCTGGCCGAACTGCCCGTGAAGACCGCGGTGCGCGTCGCCGCCGAGATCAGCGGCGCCCCGCGCAATGCGCTCTACGAGGCCGCGCTGCGCATGCGCAAGGACGGGGACGAGTCGATCGCCCCCTAGCGCGTCCGCCGACCCGCCGGCATCAGCCGTCGAGTTCGGGGTAGGCGCGGAAGATCCCGTCCTCGTTGAAGGCAATCCGGCGCGAGCTGCGCAGATAGTCGTGCACCCGCTGCCGGCGACCGATGTTGGCATGCAGCTTCACGACCGCCGGGGTGTCGGCCAGGGCCCGCGCGGCGGCCTTGGGGAAGGCATAGCGCAGCCCCGCGACCAGCTGGAACAGCGAGAGGTCGGCGTAGGTCAGGGCGTCGCCGACCAGGTGCAGGTCACCGGACGGATTGCGCTTCAGCACCGTCTCGAACCAATTCAGGAATTTCGGAATGCGCTCCTCGCGAAAGGCCCTGGCGCGCGCCAGGGCGGCCTCGCGCTGGTCTTCGTAGTAGAGCCCGGTCGACAGCGGATGATGGGTGTCGTGCGCCTCGGCCACGCAGTCGGCGACGGTCAGCTGCAGCTGGTTCGTCCAGAGGCCGTCGGCCTCGCCCACGCCCGCGAGCCCGAGGCGCGGACCGAGGTACAGCAGGATCGCCGCGGTCTGGCCGACCACGATGTCGCCGTCGACCAGGAAGGGCGGCGCGAAAGAGGGCCGGGGATTGTCCGGATCGCCAAGCCGGCGGCCTAGATTCGATTCGCCGCCGCCCCTGGACGGCGGCTCGCGCGCCACGTCGACATAGGCAGCGCCCGCGGCCTCGAGCGCCAGGCGGACGAATTCGCCGCGGCCCTGGATCGTGGGCCAGTAATGAAGCTGGTAGGTCAAGGATCCTCCGCGGGAAGGGGGTGGAACCCGAAGGATACGAGAGCCGCGCCACGCCCGGCCCGAGCCTGGCGACCCTCAATTGCGAACGATCGCGTAGGCCGCCACGCCCGCGACCACGCCGGTGCGGCGCGCCCGGTCGCGTGCGCGCATCTCGTCGTCCCAGCGGCGGCGGTCGCACTCCCA
>Ga0182008_10002186_pt1 | contig 12424 bp, 9 predicted proteins | sample Sormic07211129_1_FD_120482 | JGI IMG/M metagenome (GOLD analysis project Ga0182008, IMG submission 120482) | Rhizosphere microbial communities from Sorghum bicolor, Mead, Nebraska, USA - 072115-129_1 metaG | ecosystem: Host-associated > Plants > Roots > Rhizosphere | place: USA: Nebraska...
GATGAATTGCAGGTGTCGCGCCGCATCGAGCGCGAGGCCGGCTCGCTCTATCGCATCAACGGCAAGGAAGCGCGCGCCAAGGATGTGCAGCTTCTGTTCGCCGACCAGTCGACCGGCGCACGCTCGCCGTCCATGGTCGGGCAGGGCCGTATCGGCGAGCTTATCCAGGCCAAGCCGCAGGCGCGCCGCGCGCTGCTTGAAGAGGCCGCCGGCATTTCCGGCCTGCACACCCGCCGCCACGAGGCCGAACTGCGGCTGAAAGCGGCCGAACAGAACCTCGAACGGCTGGACGACGTCGTCGGCGAACTGGAAAGCCAGATCGAAAGCCTTAAGCGCCAGGCGCGCCAGGCGTCCCGCTTCAAGAATCTGTCGGCCGATATCCGCAAGGCAGAGGCGACATTGCTGCATCTGCGCTGGACGCTGGCCAAGACCCAGGAAGGCGAGGCGCGCTCGGCGCTGGCGGCTGCCACCGCCCTTGTCGGCGACCGCGCCGCCGCGCAGATGGCCGCCGCCAGGGAGCAAGGCATCGGTGCCCACCGCTTGCCTGATTTGCGCGACGCGGAAGCCGCGGCTGCCGCTGCCTTCCAGCGTCTGTCGATCGCCAAGTCGCAGATCGAGGAGGAGGCCGGCCGCATCCGCAACCGCCAGGCCGAAATCGAGCGCCGCTTGCAGCAGCTCGACGGCGACATCGCCCGCGAGGAGCGGATGGTGCGCGACAATGCCGATGTTCTCGAACGCCTGCGCACCGAAGAGGCCGCGCTGAATTCAGAAAACGCCGGCGCGGCCGAGCGCGAGGCCACCACCCGCGCGGCGTTCGAACAGGCGGCATCGACGCTTGCGCAAAGCGAAGCCAAACTCGCCGCGCTGACGGCTGAACGCGCCGAGGCCGCCGCCTCGCGCCATCAGATCGAACGCACGCTGCGCGAAACCGCCGAGCGCCGCGACCGCTTCGCCCGCCAGCTCGCCGAGGTCGACCGCGAATTGTCGGACATTCTCTCCAAGGTCGCCGGCTTGCCGGATCCGGCCGAAAAGCGCGAACTGGTAGAACAGGCCATCGCGCAGCTCGAAGAATCCGAGGCAGCCGTGGCGCAGGCCGAACAGTCGGTCATCGATGCCCGCGCCACCGAAAGTGCCGCCCGCCCGCCGCTTCAGGATGCGAGGGCCGAACTGGCGCGGATCGAGACGGAAGCGCGCACTCTGGCCAAGATCCTCAATGCCGCCAGTGGCGATCTCTTCCCTTCGGTGCTCGAGCAGATCAGCGTCGAGCGCGGCTTCGAGACCGCACTCGGCGCAGCCCTTGGCGAAGACCTCGACGTTCCGCTCGACCGCAGCGCGCCCGCGCATTGGGGCGAAAGCCAGATCCAGCCTGGCGACGCGGCTCTGCCGGAAGGCATCAAGAGCCTCGCCAGCGTGGTTCGCGCGCCGGCGCAGCTTGCCCGCCGCCTGGCGCAGATCGGCATTGTCGAGGCCGCTGACGGCCGCCGGCTGCAGGCGCTGCTTGCGCCCGGACAGCGCCTGGTCAGCCGTGAAGGCGCGCTTTGGCGCTGGGACGGTCTGACCGCCAGCGCCGATGCGCCGACGGCTGCCGCCCAACGGCTGGCGCAGAAGAACCGGCTTGCCGAACTTGATGCCGAAGCGGTGCAGGCGACGCTCGTCCTGCGCCGGGCCGAGGAAGCGCTGGCACAGGCCGAGCAGGCGCTTCGCCAGGCAAGCGAGGCCGAGCGCAACACGCGCCAGGCCGGACGCGACGCCCAGCACCGGCTGGACGCTGCCCGCAACGCGCTGGCCGAGGCCGAAAAGGCCGGTGGCGAGCTGGCGAGCCGGCGCGCGGCTTTGGACGAGGCGCGCGCGCGCATCGTCGACAGTCATGAGGAAACCTCGGCGGCATTCGTCGAGGCCGAAATGCTGCTGCAGGACGCGCCCGATCTCGGCGACCTGCAATTGCAGCTCGAACAATCCTCGGCCAATGTCTCCCGCGACCGGGCCACGCTGGCCGATGCGCGGGCCGTTCACGAGGGACTGCGGCGTGAGGCGGAGGCGCGCACGCGCCGGCTGGATGCCATTGGAACCGAGCGCAGCAACTGGCTGGTCCGCGCCGAAAACGCCTCGACGCAAATCGCCTCGCTCGGTGAACGCAAGGCCGAGGCCGAGGCCGAGCGCGAGCGGCTGGCCGATGCGCCTGATGAGATCGACGCCAAGCGGCGCGCACTGCTGTCGCAGCTGACCGAGGCCGAGACCTTGCGCAAGGCAGCCTCCGATCGGCTGCAGGAAGCGGAGAACAGGCAAGCCGAATTCGACAAGGCGGCGACATCCGCCATCCAGTCGCTGGCCGAGGCGCGCGAAACTCGCGTGCGTGCCGAGGAGCGGCTGACGGCGGCCGACGAGCGCCGGCTGGAGGTCGAGGCACGCATCCAGGAAACGCTGAACACGCCGCCGCATCTGGTCATCCGCCACACCGGCCTGGAAGCCGACGATCCGATGCCCGAGATGGCCGAGATCGAACGCCAGCTCGACCGGCTGAAGATCGAGCGCGAACGGCTCGGCGCCGTCAATCTGCGCGCCGAGGAAGAGCAGAAGGAACTGTCCGACCGGCTGGAGGCCATCGTCTCCGAGCGCGAGGACATTATCGAGGCGATCCGCAAGCTCAGGCAGGCGATCCAGAGCCTTAACCGTGAAGGCCGCGAGCGGCTGCTGGCCGCCTTCGACGTGGTCAATAGCCACTTCCAGCGGCTGTTCTCGCATCTGTTCGGCGGCGGCACGGCGGAATTGCAGCTGATCGAATCCGAGGACCCGCTCGAGGCGGGGCTGGAAATCCTGGCCCGCCCACCCGGCAAGAAGCCACAGACCATGACGCTGCTCTCGGGCGGCGAGCAGGCGCTGACGGCGATGTCGCTGATCTTCGCCGTGTTCCTGACCAATCCGGCACCGATCTGCGTGCTCGACGAAGTCGACGCGCCACTCGACGATCACAATGTCGAACGCTTCTGCGATCTCATGGACGAGATGGCCAAGACCACCGACACTCGCTTCGACATCATCACCCTTAACCCGATCACCATGGCGCGCATGGACCGGCTGTTTGGCGTGACCATGGCCGAGCAGGGCGTCAGCCAGCTTGTGTCGGTCGATCTGCAGGCGGCCGAGGCGATGCGCGAGGCGAGCTGAGGCGTCCGGGCTGACAGCGCTACGGCCCGTTGGACCAAGTGCGATTGGCCATCAGTCTTTGCGGTGCATGACCCGATTTAAACACATCGCCACCACGAGCCCGCCCGCTATGCCGATGCAATCGGCAATCCAGTCGAACACGTCGAGGTCGCGGTCAATCAGTGGGGTGTCCTGAAGGACCTCGATCGCCGCCCCGACCAGGGCCAGGAAAATGACCAGCCTGACCTTGCGCCTGGGCCAGCCAAGACCTCCAAGAACAGCCAGGGTGGCGAATGCGCTGGCGTGATTGAGCTTGTCGTTGTCGAAACCGATGTCGAGCCCGAATTCCTGAAGCTCAGGCACTGGCAAAAGGGCGAGGACCAGAACCGCAACGAGCGTGACGACAAAAGCGGTCCATAAGACGGCTGAACAGGATGTCATTGTGGTCCAACAATGATTTCGACCGCCAAAGGTCGAAGCCTGCCGGTGGTTCCGATGCACGAAGCAACGGCAGCGCAGAGTGCCACGATTGCATCGGATGGTCACAAAAGCAACGAACCTTGGCCGGTGCGGGCAGGGCGAGACCTCAAGGCGCGTTGGGGGATTTACGCCGGATGGCCATTGGCCGAATATGGAAGTGGCGGAGGGGCGACAGTTTGAGTGAATCCGTTTGTCCTGCTTGCGAGGCCGGCGCACCGATGAGGCTGGCGCTACCCCATCCATCGCTTTCCATGAGGAGCGATGGCGCAGTTCTCAACCGCCGCCTTGAGAAGGCCTCCTGTCTGAGGTGCGGACATGGCTTTCATGTCACGCCACTGAGACCTGAAGACCGGGACGCCATGTACAGCGACGGATACGATCTCGGCCTGGTCGATCCGGCCGCCGATGCCGCTCGGGCACAAGGCTATGCCGATTGCATGGACGAATCCGCAGTCACGCTTCTCGGACGCCCGCTTCGCCCGGGAAGCGTCGTTGAGTTCGGGGCAGGGACCGGTGCATTGCTCGAAGACCTTGCGCGGCGATGGCAATTGAGGGAAGCGCTGGGTTTCGAAGCGGCGTCTCAACTGGTCGCGTCGGCCGGGCAGCGGGATCAAGCACAAGCGACGATCCGCCAGGGCTATGCCGAAGAAGCTCTCGGTGAAATTGCCGGACGGTACGACCTCTGCCTCTCGGTAAACGTCCTTGAGCACGCCCTCAGTCCGGAGGCGTTCCTTTCCGTGTCCAGGCGGGCCCTCTCGGACGGAGGCCTTGTGGTGGTGATCTGCCCGGACGGCGATGTTGCCGACACGGAACTGTTGTTCCTCGATCATGTCTCGAGTTTCACCCAGCTGTCCCTGCGGATGGTTGCCGCGGCAGCGGGATTGCATGTCATTGGAAGCGCTGCGCTGCGTGGACAGCAAAAGGGCTTTCGACTGACCCTCCTGAGTCCCGATGCGACCGCGCCGCAGGCTCCCACGGATCTCCAGTCCCTGTCGCTGGCGCAGGCGCGATCGGATTTCCTGAAGGGCTGGTCGGAAATTGATGATGGAGCGTCGGGGTGGCTGGACGACAGGCCCTACGCGATGTTTGGAGCCGGGGAATTCCGAAACCTGCTGCGGACTTATGCCCCCCGGCTGGTCAAGGGAGCCGAAGCATTCCTGACGGACGAGCCGCACGCGGCCACTCTTGACGACCGGCCATGGCTGAGAGCCGGCGAGTATGCTTCCGCGCATCCCCGGACTATCATGGTGGCCGCCGTCAATCCGCGAAGCTGGCCGGCGGTGGCCGGAAGGTTTCGGAACAGCGGCGTGCACATCGTCCATCCCTACCTCTTCTCCAGCCGCCTCAAGGAACAGCTGTGACCGGGATAGATCGCTACGGGGTCAAGGAAAGCGCGGTCGCACGCGACGAGATCGATGTCCTGATCGAGGATCTCCGGCTCACCGGCTATACGACGCTCGAGGCAGGGCTGACGGGCGAACAACTGGACACGCTGTCCCGTGACTTTGACGCCGCCGAAGTGAAATATGCCGAGCAAGCCACAACCGCGGGATACGACCTTTCGGCGCTCGGCGAGCGGGACACGATCCGCGTGCTTCCCAAATTCGCTCCGGCGTTCATGGACCTGGTCTTCCATGAGCGCCTGGCGCAGTTGCTCTCAAGAATGCTCGGTGGCTACTACATCCTCAATCAGGTCAACGGGCTGATCAATCGCGCCAACAAGAGCAAATACGGACAGGCGTCCTACCATCGCGACCTGCCCTACCAGCACTTCGTCAGTTCACGGCCGCTTGCATTAAGTGCCCTGTTTGCGCTTGACGATTTCACGGCTGAAAATGGCGCCACCCGGGTCATCCCCGCCAGCCATCACCGCGAGGATTTTCCTTCGGACGAAACGGTGGGGCGGCGTCAGGTTCAGGTGACCGTCCCGCGGGGAACATTCATCATACTGGACTGCATGCTCTACCACGCCGGGTCGACCAACCACACAGACTGCAACCGGCGCGGTGCGAACCACGTCTTCACCATCCCGATGCTGCGGCAGCAGCTTCATCTCCCGTCGGTCCTGTCCGAGTTTCCGGGATTGAGCGCGGATCAGAAGAAGATACTCGGATTTGGTCTGGACGAGTATCGCTCGGTGGACGCGTGGTTAGGCGCGCGGGCGAAAAAGTAAATCCTGCAAAGGCGGCACCGTGCACGCGCTGCTTCCGCCGCTACGGGCTTGCGCGCTCGATGGTGACTGATTTGAACGCCACCGCGCCGTTTCCCAGAGCCCAGACTCGAAACTCCATAGCCGATGTGTGGTCGAGCGAGAAAAGCAGCTGTTGGGGTCCGTGACTTTCCGTCAGATCCTTCTGAACCAAAACGATCCCGCCCGGCGACGCAGCTGCGTCAAGGCGCAACGTGGCGGCAGGACTGCTGCTCGCTTCGACGTCAAAGGTAAGGCGATACCTTCCCGGGGCGACCGTCACATAGGGACCATAGTACAGCGCGCCGTTCGCTTCCGGCGGCGCCACCAGCGCCTTCCCGTCGCCGCGCTGTTGCAAGGAGCCCACTTGCGTAAGCGCTTGGGCGTCGGCATGAAATGTTACCGGCTGCATGAACCGAACATCCCAACCCGGCAGCTTCGCTGCAATGTTCTCTGCGAAGACAAAGATGCCAAGATCGCCGAATTGAAGTTTCCGCGAAACGGGCAGTCCGAGCGCTGCCAACCGCTTCCAGTCGATCTTGTTTGCGTCTTCCTGCGTCAGCAGAAGAAACGTCTCGCCCTTCCACGTATCGGCATTGTACCAGCGGTCCGCGGACAGGAAACGCATGGGCATCGGCAGGGCGTGGTCCAGGGTGATCTGCCGAACCAGGACATGCTCATCGGACAACACGCTGACCGAGCCGGCGTTCCAGTAGGTGGCGTAGCCATAGGTCAGCCCATTGGCCTGGAGGTAGCGAGCCAAGTCCGACAAATCGATGGCACGGGGTTTCCGTTGCACCAAGGCCAGATGCGACAGCGTATCCGACCTGACAAATGTCGGGTAGGCACTTGTCAGCAATCCGGCAAGGACCACCGCTACGCTGAGGAACTCGATGGGTCTCAGGCGCATGTCGAGAGGCGTGGCCAACGCCACTATGGCCATCGTGACCAGCGCCGGTACCAGGTAACGGGAACTTCCGATCGGATCGGCAAGGTTTGGAATGGTCGTTGCCACTTGCAGAAGGCAAACCGACAGAAGCCCCACCGATCCATAGATGGCGAGCGGTCTGACCGCGTCGCCCGGCCTTACCGATGTTGCCACCGACCGCACGATCAACGCCACCAATATGATTGCCACAATCAATCGCAGCGCGCCGTAGAGACCGATCACCGTCAGAAGTCCGCTGCCTCCCGGTGGAGATCCGCCGAAAACCGCCAGAACCTCCTTGCCCAGGACCAGAAGGTTGCCGACGATCGCGTCGTATGGCAGCCATTGGACGGAGGACGCGTCGCGCGCGGCATTGTTTACATGCGCGAAGGTCACTCCATAGAGGATGGTCCCGCCACCTATCGCTGCGCAGATCGAAGCGGTCGCGCCCACCAAGGATGCTCTTCCCACACCTGCGTTATGCACTCCCAGCCTGTGGATCGACCACAGAGCGGCGGCGACGAGCGGCATCCCTATGGTAACGATCGCGCGCTGAGGATTGCCCCAGAACTCGGCTGTAATCAGCAGGCAGAGCAAAACGCTCCATAGGACGACGTCCTTCGTCGACTTCTCTCTCATCAACCTGACGAGGCAGTAGATCGAGTACAGCGACATGTAGAGAATTGTGCCGTATGACGCCTGTCCGTAGAGATTTTCCGCCAGCACTCCGGACATTCCCGCCGCTACTGAAGCGGTTATCAGCGTCCGCCGCGTCTTGCCGATCGGCGCCAGGCCGGCAGCCAGCCAGACGCTGTGCAGCACGAGTATGGATGTGACGAGGCCCGAGATCGCATGAACTGTAAAGCCGGCAGGAAGAAAAGCCAGGGCCGGTATAATAAAGAGATGGCCGAATACAACGACAATGTCATTGTTTCCATAATACCAATCCGAGGGGAAGAAATTGTGGCTGCTCACAATTTCTCGCGCCAGCAAGACCTTCATTGCGCTGTCGGCGTGAAACAGTTTTTTGTATTCCACAAAAACGTAGAATACGAGGAAACAGAAATTGATCGCCAGAATTAATACTGCGGCAGGAAGCCAATAGGACCTGGCTTTGGGCAATCCCTCTGCCGGCAGATTCTGCTCAGCCGGGATTGTCCGGGACTGCTCCTGGATTGCCATGGTTCGGTTGGGCTCCCCCTAGAGCAGTTCACCGTTTCACGAAAACGGCGAGCCGCTCCAACTCTTTGTTTTGACGCAACTCCTATGGGAAAGCCGTTACACGCTTTTCCTGGAATTGCTCGAAGCCGTGCACGCCGCTCGAAACCAGGGCTAGGCACGACAACTGGCCTAGATGGACCGTTTGGCTTTGCCTTTGTCAACCTGCACGAGACAATCCAAGCCGGTATCAACGGTTCTTGCTGGACGGAGAGGCTGCCGGGCGGGTGCCCCGCGCCTGCAGCCGCAACACAGCCCAAAATGGACAGCTGGCATGCTACAGTTCAATGCCAAAGCGCCGGCCGATTCGAGCAAAATGGAGAAGCAAACTGGATAACCGTGCCACCGGCATTGCCCTCATTGTTGCGGCCGTATCTTTGCTCACCATGGCCCAAATCATCATCAAGTCCCGCCTGACCGAGCATGGGACGGTGCCGTTCAGCTTCGACGCGGGCTGGCCCTATCTGCTTGGTTTGCTCGCCGACTGGCAGGTTTGGATAGGAGGCCTTGGCCTCGTGGCTTCCAGTCTTTTCTGGTACGCAGGGATATCGAGAATTCCGCTATCGGTGGCCTTCCCGTTTGCAGCCCTGTCCTATCCCCTGATTTTCGCCGGCTCGATCGTGTTCCTGCACGAACGGTTCAGCTGGCAGTCCCTTGCGGGCAATGGCTTGATTGTCCTCGGTGTGGTGCTGGCGGCGACCCGCTTGCCTTAGGGCTGGGCGATCGCAAAGCTGCTTTCGCGACGAGCGCAACCTGTCATCGACGTTTCGCCACCACCAGCCGGGATCCGCCGACAGGAAGGGTGATGCCCGTCGCCAGGATCAGGCTTTCGATCCCCATCACGGCCCGAAAAGAGGTGTTTGTGGCCCGTCCAAGGCGCAATTCGCTGCCGGCATCCAACTCCGGGCTCTCGCTCTTGCGCCGCCGTGACAGAAACATCAGCGGCAACAGAAGCGACACGAAGGACGTGCTGTAGACAATCTCGAGCCCCACGCCTTCGATCCTTTCATGCAGTTCCCGCTTTTCATAACGCCGGAAGTGAAACGACTGCGTGTCGATGTCGCTCCAGAGCCATTTGTGCTGCGGCACGGAAATGATCACGCCGCCTCCAGGCTTCACCGCACGTTTCATATTCTCCAGCACGTCGACATCTTCCTCGATGTGCTCGATCACGTCGAACGCCCCCGCCACGTCGAATTCCGCGGCATAGGGCAATCGTCTTGCGTCCATCTGCGCAAAGCTTGCCGACGGCACGCGGGCGGCGGCAAAGGGCAGCCCTGCAATGAAGATTTCGGTCCCGACAAGCCGGACCTCGGGAAAGGCGCGGGCGATGCCGCGCAGCACAAAGCCCGTGCCACAGCCGATTTCGAGGAACGACCGCAATTTCGGAAAGAACCGCCGCAGCGTGCGAACGATGATGGCATTGCGGGCCTCGAACCAGAAATTTCCGGCCTCGAGCCTAGCAAGTTCGGCAAAGAAGCTCTCGTGGAATCCTCCGCCTTCGTTTGCCATTTCGGGTGCCCAGGCGAGGAAGCTGTCCTGGCTGGCTGGGACAAAGCCGCAGCCCGGGCAAATCGCGTCCTGGACCGCATGTTCTAGACTGCAGCGCGGGCAAACGATCATGTCGGCTCAAGCCTTGCTAGACGAGCACGGCCAGGCCGAAGCCGCTCTTCCCGTAGCCATTGCCGTTGTAAAGCATGTAGCGCTGTCCTCCATGATCGAACACGAACGGATACTCGATCATTTCCGAATCCCAGCCTGACTCCGAGCACACGATGCCCACAGCGTGGTCGAGCCGGGTCCAGTTCAGGCCGTCGGCGGACTCGGCATAGCCGACGCGATAGCTCTCGCCGCGATAAGCATACCACATACGCCACAGCTCGCCGTCTCGCTTAACCGCGGGGCGAGATATCGCATATTCCTGTTCGCTCGCGAAATCGATGGCGACCCGTCCGTCACGGCGCCAATGGATGCCATCGTCGGAACGCGCATATTTGATGTGGTAGCGGTGGTTCGGGCCGTTCACCGATGGGCTCCAATAGACGCAGGATGTGTACCACATATGCCAGAGCCCGGCCTCATGCAGCACGCAGCAACTGCCGACAAAATGCGGCTCTGTCATCGAGCGATCAAGCAGCGGACCCGCGGCGAAACGTGAAAACGAACGGTCGGCCGGCGCCGTGGCGAGGCCGATGGCGTTGCGGAAGGGAACGGTCACGCCCAGATTCCAGCCGACATAGTAGAGATACCGCGTCGGACCCGCGACCGTGAGCCAACTCGCCAGGGCGCCGCTGTCATCGAATTCGCCGAGACTTCCCGGCACCAGAACGGGCGACCGGGCGACCTCGAGGATGCGCGCCGGCGACGACAGGTCAACGATGACATAGCCGGTATGTGAGCGTTGCGATGCATCCCGAGAGCCGAAATAGATTTTGAACAGATCGCCCGATACGTGCTCGGCGATCGGCATGGTGGCGTGCGAGCGCATCCACTCGATATCACCGGTCGGACAAAACAGCCGGCCGAGCTTCTCCCATCGCACCGGTCATATCCCTCTGAGCCGCGAACTCGGCGCTGCCGACCGCTCCGTCATGGTTCCAGGATGGCGGCGCCGACCCCATCCCTGCCATAACCATTGCCGTTGTAAAGCAGGAAGCTGGCCCCGGCAGTATGCAGCAGGCTGGCATAGCAGACCATCTCGCAATCCCATCCGCTGGCGCTGGTGTCGAGCAGTGGCACCCCGTCGCGCTCCCAGTGATTCCCGTCGACGGATGAGGCGCGGTACACACGGTACGTTTCGCCCAGACGCCTTGCACAATAGAGCATTTCGTAGCCGGCATCTGTCCTCTGGACGACCGGTCGGGCGATCGCGTGCTCTCCCTCATGGAAAGGCAGGCAGACATGCTCGTTGGTCGTCCAATTCATGCCGTCGCGGCTCGTCGCGTGTTTGACGGTGTAATAGTGGATCGGAGCATTCTTCCCTTCCGGGTCGACCTCCCATCGCAGTCCCGACACATACCACATGCGGAAATTGCCATCTTCAACGACCACCCAGGGCGCGCCGGCAAGCAGGGGATCGTAATGGTTTCTGCCGAGCACAGGCGCTTCGGAGAGGCGATCGAAATGCCGGCCTCCGTCACGTGATTCCGCGATCCCGATGGCGAAGGTGAAGGGCACCGTGCGGGTGAGTGACCAGCCGGTATAGTAGAGCAACAAGCGGCCTTCGTGATCGACGAGGCAGCCTGGCATGGCACCGGAATCATCGAATGTCCCCGGCTGGCCAATATCCAGCGATGGGCGCTCCGAGCGGGCGGTCTGGGTCAATCCGTCAGCGGTCGCGGTGACTTCGGCCCAGCCGCCTCGTGAGCGGTTGCTGTCATCTCGGCTTGCAAAATGAATGCGGTATTTTTCGTTGCCCAGCCTCTGGGCAAAGGGGTTCTGGCAATGCGACCGCTCCCAGGGCGAGCCGCCCGGCCGGCATACCAATCCGGCGCGCTTGAAACGTGATCGCGTCATATCTTTCTCAGCCGCGAACTCGGCACCTTCGACCGCTCCGTCGCGTTGCCGAGATAGACGCCGTCGGGCGCTGCATCCGCCAGAATTAGTGCTCCTGCGCCGATCACGCACCGCTCGCCCACACGGATATGGTCGCGCAGTGTCGCGTTGACGCCCAGGAAGCAGGCCTCGCCGATATCGACCCCGCCCGAGACCACGATATGCGAGGCGAGAAAGCAATGATCGGCAATGCGCGAGTGGTGCCCGATGTGATTGCCGCTCCACAGCGTCACATTGTTGCCGATCGATGCGAAAGGTTGAACGACATTGTGCTCGAGAATGAAGCAGTTTTCGCCGATCTTGCCGTCGTTGAGGATGGTGGCCTGGGAACTGATATAGCTCACGAAATCGTAGCCCAGCGCTTTGAGCGCCAGATATTTTTCGCGGCGAAGCTCATTCAGCTTGCTGTAGCTGAGCGCCACGAACGCACTATGGCTGCCCGGCGGATAGTCCCGGGTCATCGCCTCGAAGGGCACGACAGGAAGGCCGGCCAGCCGATCCTGGGTCAGGAATGCACTGTCCACGGTGAAGGCGACGACATCGTAAGAGGAATCGCGCGTAAAATAATAGTGGGCGAGTTCAGCGATATCGCCTGCTCCGAATATGACGATGGGCCGCTTCATGACTTCCTGACCAGGACGGTGAATTCATAGAGACCGTAGTCGTGCAGCAGTGCCACGCGCTGCGAATATTTTTTCTTGCAGATGTCGAAAAGCTTCGTTGGATCGGCATAGAAAAGATCGGCTCTTCTCTTGTCCAGATCCGAATAGGAGGTGAGGCAATTGAAGGCGAAGCCGCGCCGGCTGGTGGCATGGAGGACATCCAGCGTTGCCCCCAGATAAGCCGCCCATTCATCGTCCGGACGTGTCAGCCTGACGTTGAAGATACCGCTCGCGAAGCCGAAATCGGCA
>Ga0182008_10002190_pt1 | contig 12405 bp, 11 predicted proteins | sample Sormic07211129_1_FD_120482 | JGI IMG/M metagenome (GOLD analysis project Ga0182008, IMG submission 120482) | Rhizosphere microbial communities from Sorghum bicolor, Mead, Nebraska, USA - 072115-129_1 metaG | ecosystem: Host-associated > Plants > Roots > Rhizosphere | place: USA: Nebraska...
CAGAAGACCGCGCTGACACCGAGCGGCTTGCTCGTCGCCCACGACGACAGCGCGCCGGGGACGTAGGGGTTGGACGTGACCGAGTCGCGCGAGTACTTGCTGCTCCAGGCCAGCACGACCTGCCCGACCGCGAGGGTCACGATCAAGGGGTTGAGCCGCAGCACGCCCACGAAGATCCCGTTGGCGAACCCGATCAGCATGCCCATTCCGAGGCAGGCGGGGATCGCGAGCCAGAGGCGATGGTCGGAGCTCGCTCCGATGCCGACGATGAGATTGCCTCCGATGGAGATCACGCCCGGCGTGGAGAGGTCGATGCCTGCGTGCATCACCACGAGCATCTGACCGAGCGCCGCCACGGCGAGGATGGTCGTGTAGGGCAGAACGTACGACCAGGACGTATTGCCGAACGCCGACGGCGCCTCGAACGCGGCGACGATCCCGAGCGCCGCGGTGGCCAGCCAGACGGGCAGAAAGCGCGCGCCGAGGAGGGCATTCGCCGCCAGCACTCTTCCGGACACACCCACCGACCCTTGGTACCGGGGCGGCGATGGAGGGCTGGCCGGATCCACGACCACCATTCTGAGCAGGTACAGCGAACAGTGTCAATGATGGCTGAACGACCGGGCCGCATTTCGTCGCCTGCGTTGACGGAGCCGCGCGATTCCGTTTATGGTCGCTGTACATGCGGTGGCGCGCGAACCGGTCGGCTCCCACGAGAGGCGCGAGCGTGCTGCCGAATCCATTCCTGTCCGGTCGGCCAAGGAGAGAGGCATGAGCTCCCAGCGGCTTTTGATCCGCAACGGCTTCGTCGTCTCGATGGACCCAGACGTCGGCGACGTCTCGCACGGCGACGTGTTCGTCGAGGACGGCAAGATCGTCGACGTCGGGCGGGATCTCGGGGTCTCGGACGCGGAGCAGGTCGATGCGACCGGGATGATCGTGATGCCCGGCTTCATCGACACGCACAGGCACACGTGGCAGACGCCGGTCCGCGGCGTGCTGCCCTCCTGCACGCTCGACCACTACTTCGCGGTCATGCTCGGCCAGGTCGGCGGCTTCTACCGCCCGGAGGACGTCCACATCGGCGACTACGCCGGCTCGCTCGAGGCGCTGAACGCGGGCGTGACGACGCTCCTCGACTGGTCGCACATCAACAACACGCCCGACCACGCCGACGCGGCGATCCAGGGCCTGAAGGACGCAGGCATCCGCGCGGTCTACGCCCACGGCATGCCGACCGGCGGCGAGTGGTGGTCGTACAGCGAGCTCGAGCATCCGGAGGACATCCGCCGGATCCGCGAGACGTACTTCTCCTCCGACGACGGCCTGCTCACGCTCGCGCTCGCGGCCCGCCAGCCGGGCAACGTGAACCCCGACGTCGCGAAGCACGACTGGGCGCTCGCCCGCGAGCTCGGGATCCTGATCAGCGTGCACGTCGGGATGCGGCTCCACACCCTGCACTACAACCCGGTCAAGGACATGCACGACATGGGCTTGATGGGCCCGGACATCTGCTACATCCACATGACCGACCTGACCGACCAGGAGCTGGACTGGATCGCCGAGACCGGCGGCAAGGCGTCGGTCGCGCCGTACGTCGAGATGCTGATGGGCCACGGGCCGCCCCCGACCGGGAAGCTCCTCGCCCGCGGCGTCCGCCCGTCGCTCAGCGTCGACGTCGTCTCGAGCGTGCCGGGCGACATGTTCACGCAGATGCGCACTGCGCTCGCGTACGACCGGATCCTCCAGTTCACGGACACGCCCGACATCGCGTTCGCGCCGACGCTCACGCATCGCGACGTGCTCGAGTTCGCGACGATCGACGGCGCCCGCTCGATCGGGCTCGAAGAGCGCGTCGGCTCGCTGACGCCGGGCAAGCAGGCGGACATCGTCCTGCTGCAGACGAACGCGATCAACACGGCGCCGGTGCTCGATCCGACCGCGACGATCGTCACCTACGCCGACACGGCAAACGTCGACACGGTGTTCGTCGCGGGGAATGCGGTCAAGCGTGACGGACGGCTCGTCGGCGTCGACCTGAAGTCCGCGATCTCCCGGCTCGAGGAGTCGCGCAACCACATCCTGTCGCAGGGCGGGCTCCTGCCCGACTGGGCGGCGGAATCGGTTGCGGCGGTCTGACGACTGGTGCCTGCTTTGAAGCAGGCACCAGTCTCTTTTCAGCGCGAAAGGAGAACGCATGGCGGATGGGTCGGTCGTCGTCGTCGGCGGCACGCGGGGCCTCGGCCGCGAGGTCGCGCAGCACTACGCGGACGCGGGACGCGAGGTCGTCGTCACCGGGCGCGACGCGACGGCGTCCGAGCAGTGCGCAGCGGAGATCGGCGGCAAGACGCGCGGCGTCGGCTTCGATCTCGCGGAGCCGCACTCGATTGCCGAGCGCCTCGCCGACGTCGGCGACGTGCAGCACCTCGTCCTGGCGGCGATCGACCGCGACGCGAACAGCGTCCGCGAGTACGACATCGGCGCCGCGATCCGGCTCGTCACGCTGAAGCTCGTCGGCTACACGGAGGTGATCCACGCCCTGCAGAAGCGCTTCACCGACGACGCTTCGGTGCTCATCTTCGGCGGCCTGGCGCGCGACCGTCCCTATCCGGGCTCGACGACGGTCACGACCGTCAACGGCGGGGTCACCGGCCTCGTGCGGACGCTCGTGATCGAGCTCGCGCCGACCCGCGTGAATGCGCTGCACCCGGCCATCGTCGGCGACAGCCCGCAGTGGGTGAACATGCCGCCGGAGCGCCACGACGCACTCGTCTCACGGACGCCGATCGGCCGGCTCGTGACGATGGCCGAGGTCGTCGAGGCGTCACGGTTTCTGCTCGAGAATGCCGCCATCAACGGCATCAACCTGCCGGTCGACGGCGGCTGGCTCTGCATGTAGGCCGTCGAGCACGACCTCGAGGTAGCGCCGCCACTGTCCGGGCGGGGCGGAGAGGAGCGCCCCACGCAGGAGCAGCGGGACGTCGGCCGCCTTCACGTCGCTCCGCACGGCACCGGCACGCTGCGCGCGGGCGACGATCTGTACGACGAGCCGCTCGAGCTCGGCGCCGCCGGGCTTCTCGACACAGTGGACGACGCACTGGTGCAGACCCGGGCTGCTCATGTTCAGCTCGGCGACGCGCCGGACGAAGTCGAAGAACGCTGCGCCTGCGTCCTGGGCGGCGAGCGCCTCGCGGGCGAGCTCGCAGAGCCGGTCGACGTGGCGTCCGACGACCGCGAGGATCAGGTCGTCCTTCGTCGGGAACCGCCGGAAGACGGTCGCGTGCCCGACGCCGGCCCGCTCGGCGATCTCGTGCACCGAGACGTCGGGGCCCGACGCCGCGAACATCTCTGTTGCGGCGTCGAGCACCCGCTCGAGGTTTCGTTGCGCGTCGACGCGCAGCGCCATCAGGCTGCGCCGGCCACAGCGGGCTCGGCCCGCTCGATCGCCTCGATGCGCGCGACGTGGCGCTTCCGCAGCAGCGCGAGCATCACGACGAGGCCGGCGAGGACGAAGCATGCCGTGCCGACGAACGCGTAGTGGAAGCCGTGCACGAGCGCGGCCGAGCCGCTGCCGTGCGTCCGGCCGGCGGCGATCGTCGAGAGGATGGCGAGGCCGAGCGCGCCGCCGATCTGCTGCGACGTGTTGAACAGCCCCGACGCGAGCCCCTGGTCCTCATCGTCGAGACCCGTCGTCGCGATGAGCGTAAGCGGCATGAACACGGCGCCGAGGCCGAGCGCCGCGATGATCATCCCCGGGAGGACGTCCGTCGCATACGACCCGCCGACCGGCATGCGTGCGAAGAGGAGCATCCCGGCGGCGGTGAGGATCATTCCGAGCGCGGCGACCGGCCGCACGCCGACGCGCGGCGCGAAGCCCGACGCGAGCCCGGCCGACACCATGATCCCCGCCGTGAACGGCAGGAAGGAGACGCCGGCCTTCAGCGGGTGGTACCCGAGCACACGCTGCACGTACAGCGTGTTGAAGAAGAACATCGCGAACATCCCGGACATGACGAGGAACATCGTCAGGTTGGCCGTCAAGAGAGAGCGCGTCCGGAAGATCGATAGGCGGACGAGCGGCTCGGGCGAGCGCAGCTCGATGACGACGAAGGCGGCGAGCAACGCGAATGCGCCGATGAAGAAGCCGATGGTCGTCGCCGCGGTCCAGCCGGCCGTCTCCGCCTTGACGATCGCGTAGACGAGCGCCATCAGACCGCCGGTGACGGTGACCGCGCCGCCGATGTCGTAGCTCCGGTGCGCGTGCTCGTCCTTCGACTCCGGCACGAACCGCAGCGCCGCGACGAACGCGAAGATGCCGACGGGCACGTTGACGAGGAAGATCCACGGCCACGAGAACGACTGGGTCAGCCAGCCGCCGAGCACGAGGCCGAACGCGGAGCCGCCGATCGCGATCGCGGCCCAGACGCCGAGCGCGCGGGCGCGCTCCTTGCCCTCCTCGAAGGTCACCGAGATGATCGACAGCGCCGCCGGCGAGATGAGCGCGGCGCCGAGGCCCTGCAGCGCGCGGAAGCCGATCAGCATCCCCTCGCTCGACGCGAGCCCGTTGAGGAGCGACGCGCTCGTGAAGATGACGAGGCCGATCAGGAACAGCCGCTTGCGGCCGAGCAGGTCGCCGGCGCGGCCGCCCAGCAGGAGGAAGCCGCCGAAGACGAGGGTGTAGGCGTTGATGATCCACTGGAGATTGGCCTCGTTGAGGCCGAGATCCTTCTGGATCGAGGGAAGCGCCACGTTCACGATCGTCGCGTCGAGGACGACCATGAACTGGGCGAGGCAGATCAGGACGAGAACGAGCCAGGGATTCGTTGAATGCTTTGCCGACATGCTCCTCCGGTAAGTGGACTACCCAGTCCGATTTACAGTAGCTGAAAGATGCTGATCCACGTCGACGGGAGTGCCCGCACCACCGAGACCGCCGCCTGCTTCCTCAGGCTGGCGGCCCACATCGCCGGCGGCGGCACCGCCGTGACGTGCATCACGGGCGTTCACGGCGCGCCGGGGCCGAACGCCGTCGTGCGCGTGCACGCGACGATTGCGTTCCATCTCCCGCACAGGGTCCTGCGCTACCGCGTTCTCATCGTCGACCGCTTCGCCGCCGACGGGAAGCACGCGACGCAGCGCCTGACCGGCACGGGGATCAGCGGCGGCGGCACGTTCGTCGAGGATCCGCCCGGGCACGTACGGGCCTCGGACCTCCGCTACCGACTACCCTGAGCCTGTGGAGACGTCGCTTCCGGTCGTCGGCCGCCCGCGCCGCCCCGAGTGGATGAAGGTGCGCGCGCCGTCCCGGGACGGCGCGTACTTCGACGTCCAGAAGCTGATCCACGGCCTCTCGCTGCACACGATCTGCGAAGAGGCGAAGTGCCCGAACATCTCGGAGTGCTGGGGCCGCGGCACGGCCACCTTCCAGATCCTCGGCGACACGTGCACCCGCGCCTGCCGGTACTGCTACGTCCACTCGGGCAAGCCGTCGGAGCCGGTCGACCCGCTCGAGCCGCTGCGGCTCGCGCAGGCCGCCGCGCAGATGCAGCTCAAGCACGTCGTCGTCACGTCCGTCGACCGCGACGACGTCCCCGACAAGGGCGCGGCGCACTACGCCGCGACGATCCGCGCGATCAAGGCGAAGCTGCCGAACGCATCCGTCGAGGTGCTGACGCCGGACTTCCTCGGCGTCGAGGAGGAGGCGCTGCACACGGTGATCGGCGCGCGCCCGGAGGTCTTCAACCACAACATCGAGACCGTCCGCCGGCTCCATCGCAGCATGCGCGGCGCCAAGGCGTCGTACGACACGGCGCTCCGACTCCTGCAGCGCGCGAAGGAGATCGCCGACTACCGGGTACTGACGAAGTCCGGCATCATCGTCGGCCTCGGCGAGACGAACAGCGAAGTCGTCGACACGCTCCGCGACCTACGCGCGCACGGCGTCGACGTCGTGACGATCGGCCAGTACCTCCAGCCGTCGCCGAAGCACGCGCCGATCGATCGCTGGGTGCACCCGGACGAGTTCCGCTGGTTCCGCGAGCAGGGCGAGGCGATGGGATTCGGCACCGTCTTCAGCGGGCCGCTCGTGCGCTCGAGCTATCGCGCGGACGAGCAGCGCCACGCGGCCGAGACCGGCCGCGGCGCAGTCGCGTACTAGCGAATCCCCGTATCGATCAGGAAGTCGGCGCGCATCGGCGCGCGCACGACGACCTTCGCCGGCTCGATCCCCCGGCCGATCCGCTGCGGCGGCGACACGCGCACGGTGTACGTCCCCCGCCGCAGCCGCACCGTGTAACGCCCGCGCGCGTCGGTCCGGACGACGAGGTCGACGCCGGGGCGGTGGAAGACGAGCTTCACGTGCGCCGCGGGCTCGGAGCAGGGCGTCGTCATCTCGCAGACCGGCTTCGTCGGACCGCGCGTGACGACGCCGTGCAGGAGGACGAGCGTGACGGCGAGCAGCGCCATGCGGCCGACGTTACTTCAGGTCGTCGATCAGGCTCGCCACGTTCGGCGTGCCGAGCCCGGTCGCGAAATCCCAGCCCGTCCCGGCGCTGTAGCCGGTGACGGACGAGCCTGCGAGCGTGTTGTTGCCGACGGTGATGTCGTGGAAGTCGCCGGGATGCCCGTAGAGCGCGCCCGGGAAGCTCAAGGCCGGCTTGCCGCCGCGCGCCTGATTGACGAGGGCGATGATCCCGGCCCACTGCGGTGCGCCGGCGCTCGTCCCGCCGAAGATGCCGATGTGGCCGCCGACCGCGACGAGGAAGCCGCCGTTGATCGCCGCGTTGTACGCGACATCCGGAACGCCGCGCGAGCTCAGACCGAGGCCCGCCTGGTAGCTCGGCGTCGGCCACAGCAGGCTCGGCGCACCGCCCGTCGCCACGGGCGTGCCGACGATGCTCGGCTCGTTCCAGACCTGCTCGCCGCCGTACGAGCACCGGTCGAGCAGCAGATCGGTCGGTGGGCAGAGCCCGAGCGGGTACGGGAGGCCCATCGTGCCGCCGACGCTGAGCGTGAGCGGATCGGAGGCGGGATACTGCGGGCTGTTCACGGGCGTGCCGTTCGACGCGCCGAAGTCGCCGTCGGAGGCGACGATCGTGTCGCCGAGCGCCGCGAACGCCTGGAGGTTCTTGTGCATCTGGCGCACATGCGTGTTGTTGCCGTTGCCGCTGATCGCGCTCTCCTCGATGCCGAAGCTCATCGAGACGATCGCGCCCGGGTACTTCGGCACGATCTGCTGCATGGCCGCGTTGACGGCGCTGCCGGACGCGCTCGAAGCCTCGATCAGGACGAGGTTCGCCTTCGGCGCGATCGCGTGGGCCCATTCGACGTCGAGCGCGGTCTCGTGGACCCACCCGTCGACGGCGTGCGGGCCGGCGGTCTGCGTCGCCGAGCCGCGGTAGACGGTGAACGAGGGCGGCGCCGGGAGCCCGAAGAACTGGTCGAAGAGCGCGAGGTCGGCCTCGATCGTCGGGTCGCCGTACGCGTCGACGACGATGATGGTCTGGCCGGTGCCGTCGTACGTCGACGGGATGTCGTACGCCTGACGGATCTGCGCCGGGTCGTAGCACCCGATCGGGATCGGGGCACCGAGCAGCGGCGCGCAGTCGTTGCCGACGCCGGGGAGATGCGGCGCCGAGACCGTGAGCATGGGGCCGGCCGCCGAGTCCGGGACGTAGAGGTAGTCGCTGTTGTTGCTGGCGGACGCCGCCGTCGCCGACGCGAGCACGGCCGACAGCACCGCGACGAGCGCGAGGCCGAGGCGACGGTGGCTTTTCCGCATGATTCTCCTTCTCCCGCAGCTGGCGGCACCCGGGTGTGCCCGGTCCGAGGTTTCGGCATCCTGCCGCCCGGCCGGGAGTCCCGCCTCCCTCGAAAGCGGTACCTAGACTGACCGTCGATGAGCGCGATCGCCGCCGTCCTCGCGACCGCCAGCCTCGCCGGCGGCACGCTCTCGCTGAAGCTGCACTACCAGATGGTCTGCGGGCAGCCGGGCCGCGGCCCCGTCGTCGTCCACCTGCCGACCGCGTTCCGTCTTTCGAAGCTCCACGTGCGCGTCCGCGGCGAGGCGCGGCCGTTCACGGTCGCAGGCACGACCGTCACGATCGGGCTCCGCAAGCCGCCTGAGGTCACCTGCATGTCGATCGCCGAAGGCGCCCTCCCGGTCACGGTGACCGGCATCCGCGCGCCGAAGGGGACGTACGCCCTCCGCGGCGCGGTGAACACGCACGCGTTCGCGGCGACGCTCCGCGTTCGCTACTAGCGAGCTAGGCGCCGACGCCGGGGATCTCGACGCCGCCGCTCGGGCCGCCGCACGTCGTGCCGATGCCCCACGACGCGCGCTCGCCGTTCACGCCGACCGCCTGGACGATCAGCGACGCGCACCGCGGCGCGGTGTGCGGCACGGCGAGCGCGAACGTCCCGCGGACGGTCGCGCGCACCTTGAACGTCGTCGCCTGGGGGCCCGTCATGAAGATCCGGACGACCGAGCGCGGCGTGAAGTTGCTCCCCTTCAGCACGGCAGGCGGCCCGGAGTCGAGCTTCAGCGTCGGGCGGCGCGTCGTGCCCAGCGCGTTCGCGACGCTGACGAGCATCAGGAGGGCGACAAGGGTCAGGGAGCGGATCACGGCTCGAGAGTAGCGCGGAAACGACGGGGCGGCCTTCCGGCCGCCCCGTCGTCTTCCGTTTCGCCGTTTCTCTGCGACTACGGCAGGAGGTCGACCTCCGCGCGGCCGATCACCGCACCGCCGGACGTGACCTGGACATAGCCGAGCAGAAAGCGGCCGGTCCCGGCCGTGCCCTGCGGCGTGACGGACGCGTCGGCCGACCAGCTCGTGCCGGGGGCATGCGTCGCGTCCGTGTCGTTCGTCGTGATCGACCCGAGGCCCGGCAGGGCGATGACGTCGAGGTAGTCGTACGTCGTCGTCCCGCTGCCGCCGACCGCAAAGTCGTCGACGACGGCCGTGTACGTCCCGGCCACCGGGTTGTCGACCGTCACCTGCTCGTTCGCAGTCGAGCCGGCGCTCTGCTTGACCAGGTTGCCGTTCGGGTCGAAGAGGAACAGGTCGAGGTCGGTATTCGGCTCGACCGGGTTCCCGATCTGCACGTGCAGGCTCGTCGCGCCGGACGGGACCGCGATCGGGAACGTCTGCGTCGTGTCGGGCTGCCCGGAGACCGGCGCGGTCGCCGTCGGGTGATCCCTGAAGGCACTGCCGAGCGGCGTGCCGGTCGCCGAGCCGGTGAACGACCCGAGGTTGTTGGTGAACGTGAAGTGGTTCGTGTACGTCTGGCCGGTCTGCGTCCCGGTCACCGTCCACGACGGCGGCGTGACGGAGACGCCGAGCTCGGCCGCGGTCACGGTGGCGGTGCTGACCGCCGCCGGTGCCGACCGGGACGCCTCGACGTCGATCTCCCACACGCCCGCCATCGGGTTCGGGATCGAGAGCGTCTTCGTGGCCGGAGCGGTGGCGAAGTCCAGCGCGCAGCCGCACGGAAGCGTCAGGTGATAGGGCACACCGAACGGATCCGTGATGTCGAGCCTCGTCCGCCCCGTCGTGACAGCCTCGCTCAGCTGCAGCGCCGAGGTGCCCTCTGCGACGTTGACGAAGTACGACTTGTAGTCGGCGCGGTCGGGAGACCGGGTCGCAGTCGTGCTGAACGACGGCGACGTGAACTGATCCGCCGCGACGACCGTGTTCAGCACCGCGTCGTCGTAGCCGTTGGCGGCCGGGTTGCCGGAATCGAGGCGCAGGATCGCGCTGTGGATGCCGGCGGTGACCGGACCGACGTGCACCGTCAGGGTGCCGGGCACGGTGACGGTGCCGGCGCTGCTGAACGTCCCGTCGTTGCCGAGCCACGACACGTTGTACGTCCCGGCGTCCCCGCCGAACGTGATCGTCCGGTCGCCGGAGTCACCCGGCTTCCAGCCTTCACGCTCGTAGATCCCATAGCCGTCGTATGGAGCGAGCAGCTGCGAGATCTTCGTGTTCACCGGCGCCGTGCTCGTGATCGACGGCGTCGCGGGCTGGTTCTTCAGGATGTCCCACGCCTTGTCCACCTGCACCAGGCCGTTGCCCTGCTCGTACGCCTGGTAGCCGGAGATGAACTTCGCCGACGACGTCAGCGACTTCTGCAGCTGCTCCGGCGACGGTGTGAAGCCGTTCTGCAGCGCGGCCGAGATGAGGAGCGCCGCCGCGCCCGCCGTCATCGGCGAGGCCATCGATGTCCCCTGGATCATCTCGTACCCCGGCGGGAGCTCGTAGACGCGCACGCCGATACCGCCGGCGAACGGGTTCTGCGACATGTTCCACGCCGGCCATGTCGAGAGCTCGGAGCCCGGGCTGATGACGTTCGGCTTCAGGCCGCCGTCTTCACGCGGGCCGCGCGAGGAGAACGTCCACATCGTGTCGTCCTTCGGCACGCTCGCGCCGTAGTTGGCCGTCCACGTGTCCGCGGACTGGTACGCGCCGCTGCCGATTGCGGCGTCGGCAGTCGCCGGCGATCCGACCGTGTTCGCGCCCGGCCCGTCGTTGCCGTTCGAGAAGAAGAACTGCACGTGGAAGATCTGGGTGATCAAGTCGACGATCTGCGACTCCGCGTCGTTCGCGTCGTCGTTCAGCGCGGGCAGGCCGCCGATCGACATCTGGATGATGTTCACGTGATCGGTGCGGATCAGGTACAGGAACGCGTTGACCTGATCCGACGTGAAGCACCCCGTGATGAACAGGCAGACGCGGGCGACCGCGAGCTGCGCGTTCGGGGCGACTCCATCGAACTGGCCGCCGAAGAAGCCGTTGCCGGCGACGGTGCCGGCGACGTGCGTGCCGTGGCCGCCGGAGACGATGCCGATGTTGACCATGCTTGCGTCGGCCTTCGTCTGCACGACGAACGGGACCGTCTCGACGACGCCCTTCGTGCCGACGTTGTCCTTGCCGAAGTGGTTGACGTCACGGTTGACGGCGTAGTCCCGCATCGCCGTGTCGTCCGTGAAGTTCTCGTTCTGGTTGACGTCGACCCAGACGACCTTCGTCTTCGTGTCCTCGAGGACGCCGAACGTGTCGCTCGTGTCGCCGTCGCGGTTGACGTCGCTGCCGAGCTCGCCGCCGAGCCGCGGATCGCCCTCGGCGAAGACGCCGAACTTGAGCGCGTCGGTCGTGTTCTTGAGCGCGACCGGCAGCTGGTACTTGCCGGCGCTCGTGTCGACGTTCTGGCCGTTCCCTGCGACCGTGACGTCCGCCAGCGGCACCCAGGTCGGGTCGCCGTTCGCCGCGTCGCCCAACCGCGGGGCGGTCTGCGTCGTCCAGTCGTAGATCTTCGGAACGGTCTGGCCCTGCAGGTTCTTCGCGGTCTGCAGCTCGGGCCGGTCGAGGTCGACGCCCGTGTCGACGATGCCGACCTTCACACCGCGGCCGTCGTACGTCGGATGCGCGGCGACGAACTGCGGCGCGTCGATCCGGTACGTCGGCATGAACGGGTTGAGACGGCCGATCGTCGGCGGCGGGACGACCCCGCTGCCGGGCGTGCCGCCCTGACCCTCGGGCTGCGGATCGACCGCCGGCACGGGCCGGTCGACGTTCACGGCGAGGATGCCGGCCGTCTTCGCGGCCGAGATCGCCTTGTCCGTCGGCACCTCTGCGACGAGGTAGCCGACCTGGTCGTCCTTCGTCGTGATCTGCGAGCCGAGCGCCGTGAGCTTGCCCGCCACGTCCGAGGCGTTGCCCGGCCCGGTCGCGACGAGCAGCGGCACCGTCGCCTGCCCGGTTGCCTTGGCCTGCGCGACGAGCGCGACATCCGTCTTGCCAAGGCCCTTCCCGTGGTTGTCGCCGGGCTTCGCCACGGCGCCGGTCGCAAGCACGGCAACGGCCGCGAGTGCGAGCACGGCGGCGCAGCACGCGCCCAGCCGCCCTCTCAGGCTTCTCTTCAAAGTTACTCCTCTCCCCTCCGTACACCCGGCCGCCACGGCCGGGCCGCCTAACCAAGCCCGGGCAGTTTTGCGTGACCTGCGACGTTCGTCAAGCGGACTCGTGGGGCTTCGCCATCGCCCGGAAGTCGAGGGCCTCGTCGAGAATCGACTCCTCGACGCCCGCCTCCCGGGCGACCTCTCGGAGCGACCGGCCCGACGCCGACGCCTCCTTGACGATCTCGGTCGCCTTGTCGTAGCCGATGTACGGGTTCAGCGCGGTCGCGGCCGAGAGCGTGAGCTCGGCATACCGCTCGCACTGCTCGCGGTTCGCCTCGATTCCGTCGACGCACTTCTCCGCGAACAGGCGGCACGCGCTCGCGAGCAGCTTGACCGACTCGAGGATGTTCTTCGCCAGCAGCGGCACGAAGACGTTCAACTCGAAATGGCCCTGCATGCCGCCGATCGCGATCGCCTGGTCGTTGCCGATCACCTGCGCCGCGACCTGC
>Ga0182008_10002194_pt1 | contig 12393 bp, 10 predicted proteins | sample Sormic07211129_1_FD_120482 | JGI IMG/M metagenome (GOLD analysis project Ga0182008, IMG submission 120482) | Rhizosphere microbial communities from Sorghum bicolor, Mead, Nebraska, USA - 072115-129_1 metaG | ecosystem: Host-associated > Plants > Roots > Rhizosphere | place: USA: Nebraska...
AAATATCTTAGCTGCATAAGGTGCAACTATAAAACTATCTATTGCTTACACTTATGACATCCTTTATCCTCGTGATCGTTTCTAGTTTGTCAACCGAATGCTCCCAAGCTTATTGCGCGTGATCTCTGAATCTATGCTGTTCCAATACGATAGTAAAACTACTTCTTTTTGGGACATCTTTATTATATTCACTAATACCTATGTGATCTGAAAGCCACAGCTATTGCAAAAAGCAGATCCATTTGGATATTTGTTGCTACATCTGGGACAAGAAGACGAGAGCCTATCATAGTATTGGGTTTGTAGGTTACCATGAAGACTAGTTATCATGGCAATTAACATAGAAATGTCTTCTTTATGTAGATTTTCCAAAGCATCAATTTTATCCTTGAGTATGTTCTTAGTTTCAAGAGCAAAATTATTTTTGGATTTTTCTCTTGCCTGCATCAATATAGCTCCGTAACGAGACACAAAACCCAGTATTACTGCAATTCCTATCGAAATGAGTATGCCTGATATTATTCTCCCTTCTGCAGTAATAGGATATACATCACCATATCCAGTAGTAGTAAGAGTAGTGAATGAAAACCAAAATGCATCGCCTATGTTTTTTATTGTAGATCCTGGAGTTTCTCTTTCTACTATATATATGCCCAAAGATCCGAAAATTATGGCTACTGAAGAAATTATAAGGAAATAGATAAAGCCGCTTGCTTTGAGATGTTTTGCTGTTCTAAATAAGTTTATGACACGAAGCAATCGCAAAAGCCTAAACAACCGTATGAGTCTAAAGGTTCGTAACGCTCCTCCAATAAGAGGCTCAGTTTCGAGAACTGTAAATAGAACTAACGGTAACATAGCAGGTATCTCATACCAGTTTTTGACAATGAATTTGAATCCTTGTTTTGACTTTTTCATCCTAACATAGAAATCAGCTGCAAGTAAAATGACGACAATAAAGTCAAGTGTGTAAATTGCAGTAATTTGATTTTCTGATAGTGGAACTACATATAGAAGTACAGCTAACATTACGGAGGCAAGAGTCAGTGAAGCCATAATTAATTCAAATATTTTCTTTTTATCCATTGTTCAAATAGTTGGCAGTACCTTACAAAAACTTTCTTTGTAGAGAATATGATATTGAATAAAGAATTAGTATAGTATTTTTTCTAGTCCACCAATAGGGCATATTTGATAGCCAGGTAGCATGAACATTAACGAACCAACCTTACAAACTCTTGTAGCTGCTTTGAACAACTGTCCTGTAATAGATAAATTAGTACCCCTACATACTTTCAGCAGCCTTTGCATACGTGAGGATCAAGGAGGCAGTCCATTCTCTCCCACACCACCAATGTGTATACCTCTATCATTTTCCAATACTGGTGTTACCGTAGACTGCAATGCTACGTCAACTATATAAGTGATTATTGTGTTGCGATAACTGAATACAGTCTTTAAAAAATTGATAACAATGGTAAAAGAGATAATATATTAGAAACATATTACCACAATTGTTACCACGGATGTTACCATTAGTATCAATTCATTACAACTGCTTTCATCTGTTTTCCCTGTTACCACACCATCTTACTTGAACTTAGTATTTGTAGCCTGAATTGAAGGCGTCACGAATCTCATTTAATACATTGATCTGTTTATCACGTATTTTGGAAAATGGTAAATCAGTAATCCAAGCGTATAGGAGTGTGAATCGAATTTGACGTAATTTTGAGGCCCATAAAAACGATAATTGCAATGCTCAATATCACGTTGATAAAGACAACATCAAGTTAATTTAGAGTAATTATGCCTATATTCATCATTTCAATTTTGCTCTATCTTTGTCCCACTTATTCAAATAATATTTTCATTGTTGCTTGTATTATGTATGAGCAAAGTAATTCCTATTCTACAGAACTCAGGACACAAGGTTGTGCTGATCGACTTCCTCTCCATTCACTGGAGAGGAGACCATTGAGGTTCGTAAAACTGGAATTTGATCAAAATATGAATTAATATAATATTAGTAGATCTGGTTTCAAAAATTGTGGACGTACAATTATACCTGGAATGAACCTTGTATTAAAAAGATTTAAGATAGTGTACCAGCTGTACTGTTTCCATTTGCCAGAGAATCTATTTTGGTTTATCAAAATAAGTGGTTAATAATGATTTTATTTCGTCTTTGTGTTGTCGCAAGTTCTTCAGGGGATCATATCAAAGGATACACTCGTCAATACATTTGCCCCTCCAATATTCCTTCCATTTGTATATGCGCCTGTCAGGAATGAAGCGTTTTAACAGTAACTTTGATTGGCATATCGTTATTTTGAAGTTGAAGACATCCAGGTGTTGTGAATGTTTCTTCCTGTTGTTGCAGTAGTTGAGCAGCAGACCCATCTCGTAATACCTAATTTCTTCCTGTAATTATTGATTCATCCACTGAGGATTCATCATATACTACTACATCGTCGGTAGCAATTCTTTCACCCAGTTTAGTCGCAACTATATCGCCCACAACGATATTATCAGCATCTATTACCCTGTTCTTCCTTACCACCACTCCCAATTACTACTGCACTCTTAGGTTTTAGCGCAGGCAGGTTCCTTATCGGCTCCGACGTTGTTTTAAGAACTCTACTTTCAAGGTACTCTCCAATTGTAAAAATAGTCAGAACAGATGATGATCTCTAGACAACACATAAGAAAATTCAAAATCGTTTTTTACTTAACTATTTCAATATGTGGACACCATCATGCGATGAATTAGTATGTCTAAGAATACAAATGAGTTAGGCGTAGTTCAAACGTTAAATGAGTTTCGTTCTACTACGGGAGGGTTAACACTTGATGTTCAGAAAACGATTGTAGAAATGGCAATTAGAGTACTTGAAGAAGTATATGTACATCTTCCACTGAAAATTGCAATGTATGCGGTTAATCCTGTGGGGAGACTAAAGATTCTGCAGCGTAACCTTGAAGAGAACAGCGCAAACAACTCAGACCAAGAATTTGGTTTTCATGAAGAAATGTTAGACATTTTTACTTCATTACGAGATCTTCACACAAATTATATCTTACCTGAACCATTTTCAAATTGTGTAGCCATACTTCCATTCCGTATACAATCCATGGTTGTAAAAGATAGTAAGCAGCACACAAATACAGAGAGAGTATTTATGGTGACAGATCTCTTAACCTCAGGCAGGCTCAAAAAATATCTCCCTCCAAACTTCGAACTACGCATTCCTGATACATTCAAAAAGGGTGTAGAAATAACCCATTGGAATGGTATCCAAATTCAACGTGCAGTAGACATTAATGGTAGCAAAAATGGAGGCAGTAACCCAGCAGCACGGTTTGCACGCGGATTAGAAAACATGACTATTCGACCAATGATGACTTCCCTACCTCCTGATGAGGAATGGGTAGTGGTACGTTATAGAATTGAAGATGGTCAGGATCTGGAATACCGCCAGGAGTGGTTGGTAGTTTCGCCTGAACCTGTAAGTGTTGCTAGCGGTTCCAAGACTGAGAGATCTGCCCAATCATACAAGATTGGAGTAGATCTCACAACTGAAATTGTTAGAAAGATGAAGAAAATCCTGTTTGCTCCTCCAGACGTTATGGAGAGTGAATTACGTTTAGCTAGTGCACAGTCTTTAGACACTTTAATTGAAAAAGCACAGGATCTCACTAGTGTTTACCAGAGCGTGTATCCAATAGTTAAGAAAGTATCAGAGGATATTGGATATATACAAATACGGTCGTTCAGTGGTGATAAGCCAAAAAATCTGAACGATGATGTATGGGTTGACCGATTAGTAGAGGAATTTAAGCGACTACTAATGCTGGTTCCCAAAAACGGACTTATTATAGATGTACGGGGTAACGGAGGCGGATACATAAATTTTGCAGAGCGCATACTCCAATTTCTAACCCCTAAAGAGATCACTCTCGAACCTTACTCAGCAATAAGCACTCCAGTTACTCTTGATATGTCACAGAAAGGAGGGGATCTAAAGCCTTGGGAATCATCTCTCACTGAAGCTCGTTCTACTGGATCAATTTTCTCTGGAGGTATCACTCTTACTGGCCTAGAGGAAGCAAATAGCGTGGGGCAGGTATATCATGGTCCGGTTGTTTTAGTGACAGATGCACGATGTTATAGTGCCACTGATCTATTTGCTGCGGGCTTTCAAGATCATCAGATCGGTGATATTTTGGGAGCGGAGGAGAATACTGGGGCCGGAGGTGCAAATGTTTGGGACTATGCGGATTTGTATAACGAAATGAAAGAAACCAAGTATAGATTAGCAGATTTGCCTATCATGCCCTTCCGTGTTGCTATTCGTAGAAATATACGGGTCTTAAAGCATGCTGGAACACTAGTAGAAGATCTGGGAATAAAACCTGATATCATGTATAATATGACCCGTGCGGACTTGCTCAACGACAACGTGGATTTAATAAAAAGGGCATCTGAGATCCTTGCAACTAAACGAGTGCGGCGGCTTGAGGCTGTGCTATCTAATCAGACCGGTTCTTTGGAAATTCAGTTGACTACCATTGGGATATCCCGAATCGATCTTTATGTAGATGGCAGACCAGTTCTTTCCCGAGACATCACTGACGGCACCAATAAACTAAGTATGGCCAAACCAACTACTGGATCAAAATTGCTTAAAATAATTGGTCTAGGAGGAAATGAGGTTGTTGCTGCTAGAAAAGTATCTCTTCAATCTTAACTCATCATGAAGTCCAGCTTTGAAGAACAATAGGGATCTCATTTGTACATTAATCCGAATATACAAAATGGAAAATCTATCGAATTGTGCTTTTGAATCTGAGGTTCAATGTGTCTGCCTAATTCTTTTAGTATTATGTCCCTGTGTAATTTTGGCGGGTCAGCAATGTATGGGGTATGTATAGTATATTTCCACTGTGACAATGGCAACAACTATTATTCCAAAAACAGTAAATAATATTATAACACTCATGTTTAACTCTGTTGGTCCTAGTCATCTATTTCTGATTGAATAAATCTATGCTCTTCTGTATACATATGAATCTGATTGGCTGGTGTTGTTGGATCACTTTGTCGTTCTTCAGACGGTGGTAACAATGGTAATAATGATGATGGTGTGTTAAAAAGATAATCACCAATAATTTCGTCTCATAACTCTTTCGCTAACTTGTTATAAAGTTTCTTGGCTTCCTCTAATAGCATATCTGTATAAGCCTGTGATGGGTACTGCTGTTGTTGTCCATAGGAAGCAGTATCATAGCCCTGGCTGTTATAATTTGCAGTTGAAGGTGTATTATGATAAATCAGACGACTGTATTTATCGGGATCATTTTTCATTGTGTCGGTTAAAGACAAAAGAGCCAACTTTAATACTTGTCTTCTATCTGTTAGAATATACTCCACTTCTTGTTTAACTGTCTGTTTAATTTTAGTATATTCTTCATTATTGTTTTCAAAGCGTCTTACACCGGCCTCTATTTTCATTCTTTTCTGATATAGCTGATCCCTTTGTGCTAATTCTTTTTCGCGGTCTAGATGAAGAGAGTCTAACCTTTGACGCATAGATAATATCTGTCATTTATTTCCTGAAGAATTCTTGCTGAATTGTGTTTGTCGGCTTGTAGGTCATCTACTTCTCTTTTGAGTCTTTCACATTTATGCTCGACTAATGATAGATCATTATTGGCAATTTCAAGAAGTCTAATAACTTGTTTCACACCCATCCTTGCGACCTTAGCTTATATATACAACTTTACAAAATAACCAATGTCATCTTTAATCTCCTCATAAATTTTATCAAGACTATAAAGTTGTCTTAGCTTCCAGTACTCGACATAAAACCTAGCTACTTCTGGCTCTCTCATGTTTAATGCGATAGCTACTTGCACCGGAGATTTACCTTCAGAGAATAGCTTGTATGCTTGTGTTGATTGGGACATCTTTTCTGCTTGCTCTTTGCTAGCCTCTTTCTCTTCCATTGCTTTATTTAGAATAGCACCTATATCTCTAAATGACATTCTGGCCTCTTCAGCTATCTCACGTGTACCTTTACCTTGATTGTACAGGTCTAAAACAAGTTTTTCTTTTTCTTCTCTAGTTGATATCATAACACACTTTGATAAATACACAATAAATAGAAACTAAAGGCTGCTACCATCTGTTACTAGTATTATTATCATTGCTAGCATCCTGATACCCTCTGCTGTCATCTGTTATCACCTGCTACCATAACATTCTAGTTTGAGTTCAGAATAGAGCAGTGAACGCTAACCCTTGATTATATTTTATATGAGCATATAGCGTATCATCTTACACTATAGTACCACTGGATTGAAACAATTAACAGTTCTTTATTATTCATTGACTAATCCCTATAAAATAGCGGAAGTTACCTCCGCTACGTCCGAACCTCCAGATACAATAAAGGTAACGAAGCAACAAAACCGGAGGTACGAGGCTCCGGAGGCCAAATTCGGTCTGAAAACGGGCCTAGAGGGATTCAAGAGAAAACCTTCATGAAATTCAATTATGTGTATCCGTAGTAAATATAGATTTTGCATATCGGTTTCGAGCCATACAGACAGAGTGGCAGGGTTTTGCTCAATGTATATGTACATGCTCCGTATGAGTCTTAGCTATGCTTAGTCTATTTATCAATTCATCATAAATCTGTAATTTCGAGATAGCAACTAACCTTTTGTCTTCATCAGAGGACAAGCGGTTGGACATCTCTTCAAGATTTTTAAGCAGAGTCTGCATTTGGCTCCAGTCATCGGTATCAATTTCAACGTCACCTCCTCCGCCTATTGACTTGATTGTTCTATCTCGCTCAGATTTAATGGCATTTACAACTTTATCTAGGATACTTTGCTTATACATCTTCAGAAATTCTACACCATTAACCGGAAAATCTCTGGACCTAGGCATTTTTTTCCAATCGTTATCTTTCCTCGTTAGACGATCAAGAAAATGATTTATACTGATAACACTTTCTTTAACTGAGCCCCAATTACCAATATCATTTTTATTCACATACCTCAACCACTTTGTGATGTCTAGAAACTGGCGATAAGCTAACTTCGCAGGCTGCGATGGCAGGCCTGCATACACATACTCCGTGTGAAGCCAAGGATAATATCTAGTATAATAACTGAGTATCTTAGTCATAATTCCTTGAATTTTTTCATTGTCCAGGTTATCAATCGCATTTTTTATTTCGTCATCTAGCCGAACGCTATGGAGTACGCGTGCAGGAATATTGAATTTAATCATAGGATGCTTTTTGTTATCTGAGTTGATAATGCTATTGTTGTCTATTCTTATAGAAACATAGTTTCCATAATACTGGTCCCATCGTAAATCGCCAGATAGTTTTCCGCTTGTCTTTTTATTTTGTAGTTCATCGGATCCTGCCTCATCCATTTCTTCGAAATGTTCCAAGTCGCTAGCCTGTACATAACAAGTCAGTATCGAATCATTGTCGGGTGTTGCAGAGCTTGAAGTCCATCGAGCCACTGTCGGAGAGCCAGCATAAGTCTCCAATTTTATGTCTATATTCTTATTTTTATACGGCGAATTATTTCGATATGCCTGGACCTTTAGTTCTTCTTTCTTTGCTGATTCCAGAACTAGATATTTCTGATCGTTGCTTATCAGCAGATCATATTGTGGTTCTTTCATAAAAGACTGACCCGTTTCATTATTGTTCTTTTTCGTCTCAATCGACATAACCAACATGCTCAAGTCTGATATATCGTCTGGAAATCGGACAATACTTATTCCGCCCGAGTAAGAAATACTTTTGCGATCTACTTTTATTTCTGAGGGAAATTTGGACTTGATTTCATTACCATTATTCGTCAGTTTAATAAAGAATGTATAACCGGATGGCGGGCGGTTATTCGTATCTACATAAGGAATAAAGTTTAGAAATCTTAATACGATTAACTTTTTTTCTACCATTATATCATAAGTTCCTTCCAAGTCATTACGGCCCATATCTTTTGACTCTTCCTCATATGATTCTATTTTGAAATCTCTCTTTAGCTCTTCGGAAATAGAAGGATCAACAAGAAGTCTTCTTCCTTGAATTCTAACTCCGTGACGATCGAAATCTGGCACATGCAGCCCTAAATAACCGTGGACTTCACCTTCGAGTGTAGAATAATAGAATTTGCTCAGATGAAAATACATCTTGAATTTACTGTTTGCTAAATCAGACTCCCTAAAAAATCTAGAATTTTCTCTTGAAACAAAGTTCCCTGCCAAACTTTGCGTGTCATATATCCCACACTCAAAGTCTGCAGAATATGGAAGAGGCCGGTCACCTTTATCATTAGGACTTGGATCAACGCGAATAGTTGTAAATAGATCGGATTCGAATCCTTCTTCTAATTTACCCATCATAAGATCAACAATCCTGAACTCTCCTGCAAATAGTCTACTTCGTAGAAGATGTGGAGCGACATCTACCAAAAGACCCTTTAACATTAATCTCTTACCTATTATCGCATCTTTCTCATTTTCCCCAGGTGATGATCCATCATCATATGTTACGTTCCTTATGAATACATCGTGAAATGTAAATTCAAAATACTCTACCGGCTCTACTTTCTCAGTTATATTCTTTTTAACATCGTCTGGAGTGGTATGAGGATCATAAGCTATTTCCGGATTAGAAGGTTCGTTATTGTATAGTGGAGGTTGATTTCTAAATTTACCACTAAAATGCAAGATAGGCAATTATATTACTCCGATCTCCTGGCAAGGTCATAATTATATTCTATTCCAGATATAACTGGAAACTTGTCATATTGGCGTGGGATGACTACTGAGAGGTCAAGTGAATTTTTTGGTTGTTCAAATGGATAAAGTTTTGGATCTCTATGCCAATTATCAGGAAACGCCCAAGGCCTGACATCGTTTACACCAGGCTCTTCTGTTTTTCCTTCTTCAGTGCTAGCATAATTCTCATAAGGATAACCTATTCCACACCATGGCGACAGCATTGTTTTTAATCCAACTACAACACGCGGAGGTGTTGAACCATGAGCAACAGTATCCTTCTCGTTATCACCATTTTTCTTAGCATCACCATAGACCTTCCCAGGTTCCACCCTCCATTCAAATGCCTTTCGAAGCTGCCATGCCGCAAAGAGCCTATCAACATTTGAATGTATAAGAAATACAAAAGGGTCTCTAAACGCCGTATGTGGATCACCAATGGTGCCTCCAATATAGTTATGTGCTCCATTATGTACTTGTTCAAGTTTGCGCCTCATTTCACTAAAAGTTTCAGATTCGATAATATCCTTCTCGCTATAAAATGGAGGAAATTCTTTTTTCATGTATTCTTCCAATGTCCCATACTTTTTTTGTCTTGTTAATGCAATTGGGACATCCGCCGGGTTACTATGTTCCTCATCGAACGCTTCTAGTCCACGATAATTCCCAGCTGGATATGGATCGTAGAAGCCAGCAGAGAGCCAAGGTTCTCCTACTGAGCCCCTTGCATTGCCCATAAGGTTTTTGAAAAGATCTAACGGTTTTCCATTAAGATCTAAAGTGTTTTCAGGATCTTCATTCCAATCCCAATAATGAAGAGAAACGTTTGGGTCAGCTTTTGCGAGCAGTCTTTCAAACCTGTTCAAAAGCTCTCTATGCCAAGTAAGAAATGCAGGTCCACCGTGGACATGTGTTGCCTGGTGAATTTCATCTTGCTTAAACCAAAAGCTAACGCCTCCTACAAACGGTTCATCATCTTTACTTCCAGGGAAACGAAAAGTAGGGTTCGTGTTTAAAGCGACGAATGCCCTAATTAACGCTTCTCTTTCGTCATCTGTTACCTTTGTTATATTCTTACGTTCTCGAAGTTGTGTTGACAAATGATATTATACTCCTGAATATCTCTATAATAACTTGATACTTTCGCAGTCTGCCTTCCTTCTAGTGTTCTCGTCTCTACTTCATCAGGGGAAAGATTGATAGCAATTCTCCTTATAACCAATAGGAGGTGAATATCCTTTGATGCATTTAAGATTTTCCTACTTTGATAATATGACATCTAATTCCTTTGATCCTAATCAATTTAAAATCGGCCGAGATCAAATCTGGGATAGCGCTGCTCAAGGTTATCGAACATGGTGGCCACATATTGAGAAGGCAGCTCAAAGGAAGGATGATGTTCATACATTGCATAGTACCTTTGGTTTAGTAATATCATTGGGTCTTGTAAACTTATCTAAATATCTAGTTTTGATTATGCTGAATGAATTTACAACAATGTAATTTTGGTCTTTTGTAAGGCCATTAGGGTGTTGTTCTATTTTCACGGAATAAGGATATACTAGCCAGTTTCACCTGTCTAATGCAAAATTGATTAGTATCTTCTCTACATCTACAATTTCAATGCTATCACCAACTACATGATATTCGGCTATTGGTGGCATGTCAAAGTTTGTTTCTTCTAGTACTAGGCAATCCTTTATCACCGAAAGAATATAGTCGTATTTCGTTGGTCTTAGTAGCGATGGTTTGATAATTATAAAATTAATTAAAACCTGATATAATTAGGCCACTTGCAATTATGGACGTAATAGCCATAATGACCTTCTTCCAGACACCCAAGTTGATAGAGAAGTAGTAAAGGATTCATAAAAGTTTTTGAACACTGGGCCTATGCCATGATTATCGTTATTGTGAAAATTGCAAAAATAGACAAAATGTATTATAACATTGACACCTTCCTGCTATTCGTGTACATATCTGTTAGCAGAGTCGTTATACAATCAGTAATTCCTATAAGCTTATCTTCAAAATTGTCTAATCCTGCAGAGGGGTTCATCTACTTTTAGAATTAATTCCATGATATTGGTTTGTAACACTGTTAAGTGTGTTTGAAATTAATATAGCTTTGAATGTGTTAGATGCAATAATATCATCTATAATTTCTTTGTGCGGTAGTATTAGGTTTAGTAAGCTCAAATGAAAGTCTCGTCGGTTCCTCCAGTCTGTCATTTTGTTGATTCCAATATTTTCCATCCTTATAGTAATAACCATCTTCAAAAAGATCGAATCTGCCAAAGCGTGAATACTCTAGACCAATATTGGGATAGCGAGTTTCATCGACCATATACACCCGTTCCTCTGAAATGAGGGCACTTTCTGGACTCAAAGCGACAATTAAATTAATAATATCTCCGACTATACCAACGGCTGCAGATCCAGCAGTTGCAATTGCAGGTATATTTCCTACAATATTCTTGGTGGTGCCAATTACCTGAGATATCTTTTCTTGAGCTTGTTTTATCTTGCTTTGTTGTATTACGTTAGCAGTTATTGAAAAATAATCTTCAACCTTTGTGACAGGCAGTATAATCTTATTCTTAACTGGTAATACTCGACCTAGTTGAATTTGCATAAGTCCCAAGGAATAAGCAAATGTTTTGCCGCTTGTATTTATCCCAAATGAAATATTGATATTGGCATCATCGTGAAACCTTCTGTAATCTCTGATATAACCATCCCTAAAGAGAATGATTACCTCATCCCCATGAGTGACTGCATTTCCTTTTTCGCGCTGTTCCAATCCTCTTTTCATCCCCCTATCTGATATTCCTGCAGTCTCAGCTGAAATGAACTCTGCATTCATAGACAATCCTGGCATATTTTATTTTTTTGCAGCATCTATATAAAGCACAATCTTTTTATAATTAATACATAGAAACATTGGATAATAAGAGAACAGATATCAAAGAAGCTTGGAACACGTCTATCAGTAACATAGTTAATGAGACAGAATATGCAATAGACAATGCTGTAGAACAAATAAAGAAATCCCGAATAGATTCAACTAATATAATCAACAACTATCAAGATGATGTTTATTCAACAGCTAAGAATATTATGGACAGATCTATAGAAATGCAAAAGGAACTTATAATTAACTTATTTAGATTACCATTTGCTGGCAACTATCCTATTATTAACACTTTTCTTGCAATTCCTTTTGAAGATCTGATCCGTCAAATTGAGAATACAGCTGACATATATGCTAAGATGCTAATTTCTTTATTAGAAAGTAGTAGTGTATCTGCTTCTAGCATAACAAATAATACCAAATCTGCAAATCGACATCTGATGAATATATCGCTTGACCAATTACAATATAACACAACGCAAATGTCGGGTATTGTTAAAAATGCTATGGGAGTAGTCAAGGATTTATCCAGAATAATTATGCTTTTTTTACCTTATCCTTATCTGCAGGGATCTCTTTAATCCTTTCTCTATAAGTCCTGTCCTTGTGGTTTATTGGTACAACAATTGCTTCAGCTGCAACTCCTTGTTCCTCTTGCTCTTCT
>Ga0182008_10002196_pt1 | contig 12391 bp, 11 predicted proteins | sample Sormic07211129_1_FD_120482 | JGI IMG/M metagenome (GOLD analysis project Ga0182008, IMG submission 120482) | Rhizosphere microbial communities from Sorghum bicolor, Mead, Nebraska, USA - 072115-129_1 metaG | ecosystem: Host-associated > Plants > Roots > Rhizosphere | place: USA: Nebraska...
CGAGGATATCGATGGCGAGTTCGAACTCGTCGCCAAGTTCCAGGGAAACCTGTGGGCTGCCTCCATCGGCCATTCGCCGCTGGACGTGGTCGCATGGCACGGCAACTACGCCCCTTACAAATATGACCTGCGGCGCTTCAACACGATCGGTTCGATCGCGGTGGACCACCCGGACCCCTCGATCTTCACGGTACTCACCTCGTCCAGCGACACGCCGGGCGTGGCGAACATGGATTTCGTGATCTTCCCGCCGCGATGGCTCGTGGCCGAACATACGTTCCGGCCGCCGTATTTCCACCGTAACGTGGCCAGCGAGTTCATGGGATTGATCGACGGCGCATACGATGCCAAGGCCGGCGGTTTCGTACCGGGTGGGGCGAGCCTGCACAACTGCATGAGCGGGCATGGCCCCGATGCGGCGAGCTTCGAGAAGGCCTCGGCCGCCGATACCTCGCGTCCGGACCATATCCTTGGCACCATGGCCTTCATGTTCGAAACGCGCAAGGTCATCCGCCCCAGCCGGCAAGCCCTGGAATCGACGGCGCTGCAAGGCGATTACTACGAATGCTGGCGCGGATTGAAGAAGCACTTCGATCCGTCGGCCACCTGATCTGTAAGGAACAGCATGAAACTCGCTTCGCTGAAGGAAGGCGGCCGAGACGGCACGCTCGTCGTGGTCGATCGGTCCCTCACCCGTGCCGTGAAGGCCACGGGCATCGCACCGACGCTGCAAGCGGCGCTGGATGAATGGCACGCGGTGGCACCTCGCCTCAACGCTCTTTCCGAGGCGTTGAACACCGGCAAGGCGGAGGGTGCTTTCGACCTCGACATCGCGAAGCTCGCCGCGCCCTTGCCGCGTGCCTACGAATTCGTCGACGGCAGCGCCTACCTGCCGCACGTGGAGCGCGTGCGCAAGGCGCGTGGCGCGGAAGTGCCGGAGTCGTTCTACACCGATCCGCTGATGTACCAGGCGACGAGTGCCGGATTCCTCGGCCCGCGCGACCCGGTGGTCGTGTCGAGCGAAGCGTTCGGTATCGATCTCGAAGCCGAGGTGCTGGTGGTGACCGACGACGTGCCCATGGGGGTGACCCCCGCGCAGGCCGCGGGACATATCCAACTCGTGGGCCTGGTCAACGATGTGTCGCTGCGCGGGCTGATTCCCGCCGAATTGGCGAAGGGTTTCGGCTTCCTCCAGTCGAAGCCGCGCTCGGCGCTGTCCCCGGTATTCGTCACGCCCGACGAACTGGGCGAGGCATGGCGGGACGACAAACTGCACCTGCCGATGCGCACGTGGATCAATGGCGCGTGGTTCGGTGAAGCCGAATGCGGCGTGGATATGCAGTTCGATTTCGCCGAGCTCGTGGCGCATGTGGCGAAGACGCGTCCTTTGACCGCCGGCACGCTGGTGGGCTCGGGCACGATCGCCAACCAGGACACGTCCAAGGGCGCGTCCTGCCTCGCCGAGCAGCGGACCGTGGAAACCCTGCGCGACGGCAAGGCGAGCACGCCCTTCCTGTCGTTCGGCGACACGGTGCGGATCGACGTCACCGACAACGAGGGCGCTTCCATCTTCGGATCGATCGAACAGGCGATCGTCAAGGCGTAGGAGCCTCCATCGCTTCGTGTATCGCCGCGACCTTCAAGAGCACGTCCGCCTCCAGTCGGGAATCGCGCGATACCCGTGCCTCGATCGTGCGATTCAGCTGCGCCAGTGGCGGCAGCGGGAGCCCGTGCATCACGTATTCGACGCGGGTCCAAAGAGCGGCCTCATAGAGGTGCCCGTCGGATAGTTCCAGCTCCGCGAGCCGGTGCATCGCGTGACGGCGCCCCCGGTTCGCCGCCGCGGTGAGCATATGGCGTGCCCTGGACATGTCGCGAGTCAGCACGTTTCCCTTTCGTGACTGCCCCTGGTAGTAGAGCGTTCCCGCCAGTTCCTGGCTTGCCGCATTACCCGCGAGTGCGGAGCAGAGCAGGCGGTCGGAGAGCCTCCTGCGTCGTTCGATGGGCACGGACGGAGTCAACAGGCCCTCGTCCATGATGTCCACCGTCGACGGCCGAGTGGCCGTGCAATCGGCCGCGGCGACTGGCGGCGCGAACCACAACAGGCAGGCGGCCAGGATGAATCCTTGATACATCGGTCGTTCTCCATGCAAAAAAAAGAGGGCCCGCATCGCTGCGGGCCCCCCGTGGCCGTACCTATTCGATTGTGGCGGCGCTTACTTCGCGGCCATCAAGGCCTTGGCCATGTCGAGCATGCGGTTCGAGAAGCCCCACTCGTTGTCGTACCACGAGAGGACCTTGACCAGGGTGCCTTCCATCACGCGCGTCTGCGTCGAATCGTAGATCGACGAGTGCGGGTTGTGGTTGAAGTCGATCGAGACCAGCGGCTGCGTGTTGACCGAGAGGATGCCCTTCAGCGAACCGTTCGCGGCTTCGTTGATGGCGGCGTCGATCTCTTCCTTGGTCGTGGCGCGCGCGGCGGTGAAGGTGAGGTCGACCACCGAGACGTTGATCGTCGGCACGCGCATGGCGAAGCCGTCGAGCTTGCCGTTGAGTTCCGGCAGCACCAGACCCACCGCGGCGGCGGCGCCGGTCTTGGTCGGGATCTGGCTGTGCGTGGCGCTACGGGCGCGGCGCAGGTCGGAGTGGTAGACGTCGGTCAGGACCTGGTCATTCGTATAGGCATGGATGGTGGTCATCAGGCCGTGGACGATGCCGATCTTCTGGTGCAGCACCTTGGCCAGCGGGGCGAGGCAGTTCGTCGTGCACGAGGCGTTCGAGATGACTTCGAGCTTCGAGGTCAGCTTGTCGTCGTTCACGCCCATGACGAAGGTGCCGTCCACGTCCTTGTCGCCCGGGGCGGAGATGATGACCTTCTTCGCGCCGCCGGCGATGTGCGCGCCGGCCTTGGCCTTGGAGGTGAAGAAGCCGGTGGATTCCATCACCACGTCGACCTCGTGCTCGCCCCAGGGCAGCTTCGACGGATCGCGCTCGGCGAACACCTTGATCCGGTCGCCGTTGACGATCAGGTCGCCACCGTCGACCGACACCTCGCCCGGGAAGCGGCCATGGGCCGTGTCGTACTGGGTGAGGTGGGCATTGGTCTCGGCGTTGCCGAGGTCGTTGACGGCGACGATCTGGATGTCCTGGCCGTTCTTCTTCGCCTCGTAGAGCGAGCGCAGGATGTTGCGACCGATGCGACCGTAACCGTTGATGGCGACCTTGATGGTCATGTGCTGCCTCCGGGATGGGATTTCTAACGAAGTGATGTTGGGTGGCGCAAACAACGATAATAACGGATCACCGTCGAGGCGGTCTGCATGGGCGGCTGCCTCCGCATTGGATGCGTCTCAACTATGAGTGAGATTTTGCATTGCCAGCGATATCCTCATTACTTGGCCGCGCAGCACCTTGAGCGTTGACTTACCTCTGACGTATATCAGAGGATCTGCTCGGGGGAGTTCAGTGCGGGGGACGGGTGCTTCTACTCATGTCCCGCACGGAATTTTGGCAGTGCCATGCAGTGGAGCGCTTGCAGATAATTGCGAGCGGGCCAGGGAGGGGGGATGACTCTAGATCGCAAAAGGGCTTCAGGGAATACGCTGCTGGCAATAAGCATGCTGCTTGGGGCCGCAGGTAGTGCAAATGCCTTCCAGTCCGTGACCTACTACTACACGGATCAGCAAGGTACCGTCTTGATGACGACAGACGCGCAAGGCAATCAGATATCGTCATCGGATTATCGGCCATTCGGTCAGATCTCTCTGGGTGACTCATCCAATGGGCCTGGATATACCGGTCACATGAATGACGCGGACTCTGATTTGATCTACATGCAGGCCCGGTATTTCGATCCTTCTGTTGGACGATTCCTTAGTGCTGACCCTGCAAAGGGGCAGCCCGGCAACGTCGACGAATTCAATATTTACAGCTACGTAGCCAACAACCCGTTGCGACGGACCGATCCAGATGGAAGACAAACGGTAGAGGATTACGCCAGGCAAGCCGCTTGCCCAGTCCAGTGCTCTTTGGTGCGCGATCAGGCTGGCCAATGGATGGCAGTACCAACGGCGGTGGCAGCGCAATCATTCGCTGCATCTGAGCTCAAAACCAACATAGGTTCACTGAACCAGACCACGGGCAAGCAAGTTGCCCAAGGCACTGATTTTGCGTCGGCGGCGATGTCTGGTGCCGCCTTGGCGACGGTGGAGATTCCTCCCTTGGCCGTGGCTTTGGACGCGATCGGTACCGGATTTGCCGTGGTTTCTCTTGTCGCTGAGCCGAACGCCGACCATGTCGTAAATGTCGCAACAGCAGGTCTGTTCGGTGTTGCAAAAGCTCTGGCGGGAGAAAACAAAGTGCTAACGCCTTTGGTCGAGTCTGCCGACGCCGCGCAGAAAATCAAAGACGTTGGCGAGCAAGCGCAAAAAATTGACGACAAGAAAGTCACGAACAATTGATGCCAGTGTGGCGCACCAGAAGTATTACGCCGGTTTGAATACAAGGCCCTATATGCAGCGCACTGTAGCTATTTTCTATGCCTCGACATCCTCCCTGGCCGGAGTGGTCGCATGCATGCTCTATCCTAAGTTTTGGCAGGTCATGATCGTGGTGGTCGTCACAACGATCATGACCTGCCAGTTATTGACACGACCGGGTGCGCGAAAGAAGTACCTCATATGGTTCGTGGGACTCGGTGGCGCCTCCGCGATGGTGGCCGCCATGTTTGGCAAGCATGGGGACGAACTGTCTGGAGCTGGGTCGTTCCTGGGATTGGTGCTTGGCTTCACCGCCATATTTATCGCATGGCAGCTATATCGAAATGAAAGTGGCGAGTCCGCCGCAAAGTAGCCTCCTCGTAAAGGACACATCGCCGCGATTTGTCATCCGGACCTCAGCCCGGCTGTGGCACACTTGCCCGTTCGCCCGCCCGGAAACGTTTGCTGGTCCATGAAAGCCCTCCATAAGCGCCGCACCATCGCCGCCCTGCTGGCCCTCGCCATTCCCGCCTTCGCCGCCACCGTGCAGGCCTGGGGCGACATAGGCCATCGTATCGTCGCCGAACTGGCCTGGCGCCAGCTGGACCCCTCGGCCCGGGCCGAGGTGACCCGGCTGCTGAAGGCGGACGGTTCCGATTCCCTGCCCGACATCGCCAGCTGGCCCGACCATCTGCGCGACATGCCCGGGAAGGAAGACCTGGGCAAGGCCACCGGACCCCTGCATTACGTGAATTTCCGCGACGGGAAGTGCCATTACGTGCCGCCGCGCGATTGCGCCGACGGCCGTTGCGTCGTCGGCGGGCTGGAGAAGTACGTGGCCATCCTCGGCGACCGGCACAAGTCCAATGAGGAACGCGCCGAGGCGCTGAAATTCGTGGTCCATTTCGTCGGCGACGTGCATCAGCCGCTGCACGCGGGCAACCGCGACGACAAGGGCGGCAACGAATACCAGGTGCAGTTCGACGGCAAGGGCACGAACCTGCACCGCGTGTGGGACTCGCAGATGCTCTATACGCGTGACCTCAAATGGCAGGCCTACGCGGATCGCCTGGCCGCCGAAGGCCCGGTGAAGCTGCCGCGCCCGATCGCGCCCTTCGACAACCCGTACGCGCAGTGGGCGGAGGAATCGTGCGCGATCGTGGCCACCCCGGGCTTCTATCCCGACGGCCACCGCGTCGATGACGCCTATGTGGCGACCAACCTGCCGATCGCCGAGACGCGCCTGCGCGAAGCGGCCAAGCGCCTCGCCGACCTGCTCAACAAGACGCTGACAAGGTAATACTCCATGACCGAAATCCAGGTACGCCGCACCAAGATCGTCGCCACCCTCGGCCCCGCCACCGATGCGCCGGGGATGCTTGAGAAAATCCTTGAGGAAGGCGTGGATATCGTCCGCCTGAACCTTTCGCATGGCCAGCCGGACGACCATCGCGCTCGCGCCGCCGCGGTACGCGCGGCGGCCGACAAGGTCGGCCGCGAGGTCGGCATCCTGGCCGACCTGCAGGGTCCGAAGATCCGCATCGAGAAATTCGCGGGTGGCCCGGTCGACCTGATGACCGGTGACAGCTTCGTCCTCGACTGCCGTCCCGACGCGCCTCCGGGCAACCAGACCCGCGTCGGCGTGAGCTATTACGACCTGCCCAAGGACGTGAGCGCTGGCGACATCCTGCTGCTGGACGATGGCCTGGTCGCGCTCGCGGTGGTCGAAGTCGTGGGCAGCGAGATCCGCTGCCGCGTTGCGATCGGTGGCCGCCTGTCCGATCGCAAGGGCCTGAACCGCCAGGGTGGCGGCCTGTCGGTCGCGGCGCTGTCGGACAAGGACCGTAACGACATCAAGCTCGCCGCCGAGATGGGCGCTGACTTCCTCGCCGTGTCCTTCGTCCGTTCCGCCGCGGACCTGCACGAAGCGCGCCGTCTCCTGCGCGAAGCTGGCGGCGACGCGGCCATCGTCTCGAAGATCGAGCGCGCCGACGCCATCCCCGTGCTGGGCGAGATCATCGACGCCTCCGACGTGGTCATGGTCGCCCGTGGCGATCTCGGCGTGGAGATCGGCGACGCCGAGCTTCCGGGCCTGCAGAAGAAGATCATCCGCGAATCCGTGCAGCGCAACCGCTCGGTCATCACCGCCACGCAGATGCTGCAGTCGATGGTCACCGCGCCGATCCCGACCCGCGCCGAAGTGCTCGACGTGGCGAATGCCGTGATCGACGGCACCGACGCCGTGATGCTCTCGCAGGAGAGCGCGGCAGGCGCGCACCCGGACAAGGCCGTGGCCGCGATGCGCCGCATCTGCCTCGGTGCCGAGCGCCAGTTCGAGCCGCGCGACGACCTGCGCCCGGACACGCATTCGATCGACCGCTCCGACCAGGCCATCGCCCTCGCGGCGATGCTGCTGGCCGCCCAGGTCGGCGTTCGCGCGATCGTCGCGCTGACCGAATCCGGCGCTACCGCGCAGTGGCTGTCGCGCTATCGCTTCGCCGTGCCGATCTACGCGATGTCGCCGTCCGACATGGCCCGCCGCCGCATGCTGGTGTTGCGCGACGTGCAGCCGGTGGACTTCGAGCAGAGCAACCTCGACCCCGCTCACACCGCCCGTGCCGCGCTCCAGCACCTGTTCGCGCTGGGCAAGCTGACCAAGGGCGACCGCGTGATCCTCACCCACGGCGACCATATCGGCCGGGGTGGTGGTACCAATACGCTGAAGTTGTTGGTTGTCGGGGAAGACGGTATCGCGGACAGCTTGCGCGACTTGTAAGAGGCCCGTCTCTGGCCATAACGGCGGTACGCCACCGTGGAAGCTCCACCGCGAGCCCCGCGGTGAAACTCCGCCTTGTGGGAGCCGCTTCAGCGGCGATCCCGCGGCAGCGGGCAGTCTGGGGCTAGCACCCATCGCCGCTGAAGCGGCTCCCACAAAGGGCTCCCACAAAGGGCTGCCTCAGGGGTGGCTCCTTCACGGGTTCCGTCGGGGGTTCGCAAGGGGAGCAAACCCCATCACGAGCCGGCCCAGATCGCCCACCGCACGATTTCACACGCACCGCATCCCCCGGCGGGAGTAAACTCGATGCCCTGGCAAATCCACGAGGGCGTCATGATCCGCATCAGCTTCCGCACCGGCGCCATCGCCGCCGTCCTCCTCCTCGCCGCCGGCACCGCCGCGGCGCAGACCGTGCGCCGCGTCGCCCCCGAGCGCCTCACCGGCTACTGGTTCCTCACCAACAAGACCATCGACGCCGATGTGCCCAACACGGGCAAGAACCTCAACCAGCCCGGTTGTGTCGCCGTCACCTACATGATCGGCTCCGACGGCAGGACGCGAAATCCCACGATCGCGAAGGTCGTGCCGGAAGGCGACCTGGGCCAGGTTGGCGTCAGCATCGTGAAGCAGTTGGTTTACGTGAAGGGCGCGCAGAACGGTACCGCCGAGCCCGTGCAGACCTACTACGTCGCCGGCTTCAACCTGCCCGACGATCCGGCCCGCAAGGCTTCGATCCTGAGCCAGTGCAAGCTGCCCGGGTACGACCAGACCAGTTGATCGCGCCGCACAACGGCGTCCACGGGGTATTCCCATATACTCCGCCGGTTTTTGCATCCGCCCCCCAGGCTTCGCGGGGCATACCACTACTTCCACGGAGTTGTCATGAGCATCGAAAACCTCGAACAGATCGCGCAGGCGATGGTTGCCACGGGCAAGGGCATCATCGCCGTCGACGAGTCGACCGGCACGATCAAGAAGCGCTTCGACGCCGCGGGTGTCGAGAACACCGAGGAAAACAGGCGCGCCTACCGCGAGCTCCTGCTGACCACGCCGAAGCTCGGTGAGCACATCTCCGGGGCGATCCTGTTCGACGAGACGATCCGGCAGAAGACCAAGGACGGCGTGCCCCTGGTCGAGGCCATGAAGAAGGCCGGCATCATCCCCGGCATCAAGGTGGACAAGGGCCCGGTGCCGCTCGCGGGTTTCCCGGGCGACATGATCACCGAAGGCCTCGATGGCCTGCGTGACCGCCTGAAGGAATACGCCCAGCTCGGCGCGCAGTTCGCCAAGTGGCGCGCGGTGATCAACATCACCGAGGACAATCCCAGCTCCACCGCCATCGAAGCCAACATGCACACGCTGGCCCGCTACGCGGCGCTGTGCCAGGAAGCCGGGCTGGTGCCGATGGTCGAGCCGGAAATCGTCATGGACGGCCCGGAGAGCACGCACGACCTCGACGTCAGCTACGAGGTGCACGAGGCCGTCCTGCGCAGCCTGTTCAACGCGCTGTACGAGCAGAACGTGATGCTCGAAGGCACCATCCTGAAGGTCAGCATGGTGATCCCGGGCAAGCACGCGCCCAAGGAAGCCCAGGCCACGCCGGAAGAAGTCGCCGATGCCACCATCCGCGTCCTGAAGACCACCGTGCCGGCCACCCTGCCGGGCATCGTCTTCCTCTCCGGCGGCCAGACCGACGCCCAGGCCACCGAACACCTGAACATCATCAACCAGATGGGCCCGCACCCGTGGCCGGTCAGCTTCTCCTACGGTCGCGCCCTCGTGGCCGAGGCGCTGAACGTCTGGTCGAAGGACCAGCAGAACAACGTGACGAAGGCCCAGGACGTGGTCTACGCGCGTGCGAAGGAAAACGGCGACGCCGCGCTCGGCCGCTGGAAGAAGGGCGGCTGATAGCCCCTCCGGTTTCGTCCAGAAAAAACCCGGCGCCGCGAGGCGCCGGGTTTTTTTGTTTCGACTGGGGTCGAAGCTGGCTTAGAAGCGGTATTCCGCCGAGACCGAGGTCATGTTCGTCGACAGGTCCAGGCCGTCCTTCTTCGCATCGTAGTGGTCGTAGTTGATGCCCAGGCTCCAGTTCGGCGTGAAGTCGTAGCCCACGCCCACGCCGGCGTACCAGCTGGTCTTGTCGAGGTCGCGGCGGGTGACGTCGTCGTTGCTGACGCCATGGCCCTTCCAGCCATAGATACCGGCGCGGCCGCTGATGTACCACTTCGGATCGACGTTGAAGTGGCCGTTCACGCCGGCGGTCCAGCCATGCAGTTCCGACTTGCGGCGGTCGACGACGCGGTCGCCGTTGAAGAAGTTCTTCGCGTTGATGTTGCCGAGGTCGTTATAGCCGGCCTCGACACCCAGGGCGGCCCACGGGGTCACGGCCCAGCGATAACCACCGTTGAGCGCGTAGCCGGTGTCGTGACCGTCGTAGCGGTCCTTGTCGACCGACGTGCGACCGACATTGCCGTTGATGAACCAACCGCCGGCGCCATTGGCGTCCTGCGCGAAAGCGGGAGCCGCGGCCATGCCGGCGGCGACCAGGGCGAGGGCGATAAGGGTCTTCTTCATGGTGGATCTCTCCTGCTTCTTGTTCTTGTTCGCTGCGCGGCCATGGGGGAATGCCGTATGCGCTGCGGCGCACGAGCGGGGGTGCCGTGCGTAGAACGTTAGATGTGGGGCTGTCCGATAGATTCAATACCGCTTAGTGCAGTATTAAGAAACGATTAAGCCGCGACGGGGGTGGCGTCGCGGCTCTGTCGTTGAAGGACAGTTTTTACGTGAAGCTTAGAAGCGATATTCGCCCGCGAGCGAAACGATGCCGGTGGAACGCTTCAGGCCGCGGGAGACTTCGCCCGTGGTGTTGTTGCGGACCTTGCCGGCGTCGGCATGGAAGTAGTCATAGCTGACACCCACGCCGAAATGCTCGTTGACATCCCAGCCGGTGCCGAGGCCGGCATACCAGCTGCCGCGATCCGGGCGGCCGCCGCTGGAGAAGCCGAGATCCTGGCCTACGCTGTTGTTGTAGTTCTGGTTGTTGTCATTGGCGCGGAAGTAGCCGCCGTGCGCGCTGATGTACCACTGCGGCACCAGGTTGATCTTGCCGTTGACGCCGACCATCCAGCCACGCAATGCATTGCGAGTGCCCTTCTGGTCCACGTCCTGGCCCGACTCGAAGACGTTCTTCACGCGATAGTTGCCGAGGTCCGCATAGCCCGCCTCGACGCCGAGGCCGAGGTCCGGACCGACCTTCCAGCGATAGCCGCCGAGCAGGCCGTAGCCCGTGCGACGATCTTTCTCGCCGTGAAGGAAGTTGAATCCGCCGGTGTCGCTGCCGAAGCCACCGGTGTCGCTGCCGTTGGTGCGGCCGACGTTGGCGCCGATGAACCAGTTGCCGCTACCCACGGCCTGGCTGGGCTGGTAGTTGCCGGACACAGCAGGATTGCTGTCCTGGGCGAAGGCCGGAATGGCCGCGAACGAGACGCAAGAAACCGCAAGGGCAAGAGCTGCCTTTTTCATGGAGATGTTCCTCTTCTTTTCGGGGCGGCCACCGTCCGTTTGGGGGATGGGGGAAGGTCGATGGCCGTGAACGATTAGAACCGCCCGTACCTGAAGAGATTCAAAAATCGGTGTTAAAAGATTAAGCCGAGGTTAACTTGTGCGCTGCGGCACGAACGTCCACGACAAGCAGGAACCAATGCGCGACAATCGTAGTTTTTCCGCCGCCTGCTAACTGGAGAACGCCGATGACGACACGCCGCGAACGCGCAAACGCGATCCGCGCACTGGCCATGGATGGTGTCGAAGCCGCCAAGTCCGGGCATCCGGGCATGCCGATGGGCATGGCCGACATCGCTGAAGTGGTGTGGGGTGACTTCCTCCACCATAACCCGACCAATCCGCATTGGCCCAACCGTGACCGGTTCGTGTTGTCCAACGGCCATGGCTCCATGCTGCAGTATGCGTTGCTCCACCTCACCGGCTACGACCTGGGTATCGAGGACCTCAAGCACTTCCGCCAGCTGGGCTTCCGCACCGCCGGCCACCCCGAGTACCACCACACCCCCGGCGTCGAGACCACCACCGGCCCGCTCGGCCAGGGTCTCGCCAATGCCGTCGGTTTCGCCATCGCCGAGGAGGTGCTGGCCGCGCGCTTCAACCGTCCTGGTCACGACATCGTCGACCACCACACCTTCGTGTTCGTCGGTGACGGTTGTCTCATGGAAGGCATCTCGCATGAAGTCTGCTCGCTCGCCGGCACGCTGAAGCTCGGCAAGCTCGTGGCCGTCTACGACGACAACGGCATCTCGATCGACGGCGAAGTCCACGACTGGTTCACCGACAACACCGCCGAGCGCTTCCGTGCCTATGGCTGGAACGTCGTCGTCGGTGACGACGACAAGCCGGTGGACGGCCACGACGCCGAAGCGATCAAGAAGGCCATCGCCGCGGCCACCTCGCAGAGCGAAAAGCCCTCGCTGGTGATCTGCAAGACCGTGATTGGTTTCGGCGCCCCCAACAAGGAAGGCAAGGAATCCTCGCACGGCGCGCCGCTGGGTCCGGACGAAGTGAAGGCCGCCCGTGAAAGGCTGGGCTGGAAGTACGGTCCCTTCGAGATCCCGGAAGAGATCTACGTCTCGTGGGACGCCAAGGAATCCGGTGCCAAGGCCGAGAAGGCCTGGAACGATAAGTTCGACGCGTACGCGAAGGCGTTCCCGGAACTCGCCGCCGAATTCAAGCGCCGTATCGCGGGTGAGTTGCCGTCCAACTGGAAGGAAAGCGCAGCCGCCTATGTCAAGAAGCTGCAGGCGGAAGGCCCGGTGGTCGCTTCGCGCAAGGCGTCGCAGATGGCTCTCGATGCGTTCGGTCCGCTCCTGCCGGAACTGATCGGCGGTTCGGCCGACCTCGCCCCGTCGAACCTCACCATCTGGAAGGGCTCGAAGAACATCGCCACCGGTGGCGCCGAAGGTAACTACATCCACTACGGCGTGCGCGAGTTCGGCATGACGGCGATCTCGAACGGCATCGCCCTGCATGGCGGCTTCGTTCCCTACGACGCCACCTTCCTCGTGTTCTCCGACTACGCGCGCAACGGCGTGCGCATGTCGGCGCTGATCCCGGCGCATGCGATCCA
>Ga0182008_10002198_pt1 | contig 12381 bp, 6 predicted proteins | sample Sormic07211129_1_FD_120482 | JGI IMG/M metagenome (GOLD analysis project Ga0182008, IMG submission 120482) | Rhizosphere microbial communities from Sorghum bicolor, Mead, Nebraska, USA - 072115-129_1 metaG | ecosystem: Host-associated > Plants > Roots > Rhizosphere | place: USA: Nebraska...
ATCTGTCTTCTCAGAAACATTGATGAACAATTATTTCGTAAACCGGGTGTAGTGTCCATTCTTCGAAAAATATGCACTAGCCCTTAACAGACAGTCAAATGTATAAAATTATACTGAAAAATTTTTGTGTGCCTCCGGGTTACATACCTAAACTGCTTTTGGTTATGAAACTGACCACTTTCATATTGCTCATATCATTAATGCAGGTAAGTGCAGCTACTTTTGGTCAGCGAGTTACTTTAAAGCAAAACAATCTGACCATTGATAAGGTCTTCCGTGAAATCAGAAAACAAACCGGATATGATGTATTAATGGGCTATGGTGATTTCAAGGCATCCAAGATCAATGCGAATTTCGACAATGCTTCTTTAACCGAGGTGATGGATGTGATAGTGAAAAACACGGGACTTACCTATTCCATAGAGGAAAAGACGATAGTAATAAAAAGGAAAAGTGGCAGCTTTCTTGACGAGATCTCTGATAGGCTTAATGCCATTGATGTACACGGGAGAGTGGTGGATGCTGGTGGCCGGGGTTTGCCTGGTGCTTCTGTTTCTGTTAAAGGAAAAGGGAAGTCGGTGAGCACGGATGCTAATGGAAATTTTTACTTAAAAGCGGTAGATGAAGATGCAGTGCTGGTAGTTTCTTTCATTGGCTATGTGACCCAAGAGATTAAAGCAGCAAAAGAACTTGGAGATGTAATGCTGGAAGTTAGTTTGTCTAAGCTGGATGAGGTGCAGGTAATTGCTTATGGAACAACGACAAGAAGATTGAGTACAAGTAATATTAGCTCAATTAAAGGAGATGAAATTGCAAAACAACCAATATCCAATCTTTTGTTAGGACTACAGGGGCGGGTATCAGGGATGACGTTGACCCAATCCTCAGGTATTCCAGGAGCGGATGTAAAAGTGAGAATACAAGGTGAAAATAGCTTAGCGAATGGAAATGAGGCATTTTACGTAATTGATGGGGTTCCTTATATGCCACAGAATTTATATTCCGGCATTAGTCAACAAGTAATGACAGGGACAGGTAGTACTTTAAGTTTTCTTAATCCTACTGATGTGGAAAGTATTGAAATATTAAAGGATGCTGATGCAACAGCTATCTATGGTTCAAGAGCAGCAAATGGTGCGATACTAATAACTACCAAAAAGGGAAGGGTTGGTACAACGAAAGGCGATTTAAATATTCAGTCCGGATTCGGAGAAATCACAAAGCGAATGAAATTGCTTAATACAGAGCAGTTTGTACAAATTAGAAGAGAAGCAATAAAAAATGCAGGTGGGACAGTGTCTGCTACTGATTATGATGTTAATGGAACCTGGGATGAACATCGATTCACAGACTGGCAAGAAATATTAATTGGAAATACCTCAAGATTTACAAATGCACAGGGATCCATTTCTGGAGGCAGTGAAAAGACGCAGTTTCTAGCCGGCATTGGTTATATAAGAGAAACCTCCGTTTTTTTTGGTGACTTTTCTGATATCAAAGGAAATGTTCATTTAAATATTAATCACAAATCAAAGAACAATAAATTCAATTTTACTATTAGTTCAAATTACCTTCAAGACGCAAACAAGCTGCCAACAACAGATCTTACATCCGCTGCCATTATAACGGCCCCTAATGCTCCGGCGTTGTACAATGCAGATGGAACCGTTAATTGGCAGCCTTTGACAAGCTCACCAAATACAATAACGTTTACAACTAATCCAGCTGCGGGTTTAGAACGAAACTATAAGGCGAACACTAGTAATTTATTAGGAAACATGGTTGTTGGCTACGAGATTTTTCCTGGGCTAAATGTTAAATCAAATTTTGGCTATAATAAGTTAGAAACGGAAGAAATTTACACGAATCCTCAAACATCCTATCAACCAACAATTAAAACTAATCGTAGAAGCGCACAATATGGAACTAAAAAGAATGATTCCTGGATAATAGAACCCCAAATTACTTACTCACGGAAAACATCTTTTGGAAATATTGATGCAATAATAGGTAGCTCGTTCCAGTCAACAAATAATTCTGTAACAGCGATAGATGGATCTAATTATGCTAATGACGCGCAGTTAGAAAATATAAATGCGGCAGGTACAATTGTAACGAATATTAATACTATGAAAAGCGAATACAGATACAGTGCTCTTTTCGGCCGAATAAACTACCAATATCTAGAGAAGTATGTATTAAACCTAACTGCGAGAAGAGATGGGAGTAGCAGATTCGGATCAGAAAATTTATTTCATAGTTTTTATTCCGTAGGCGCTGCCTGGATTTTCGGCGATGAGTCTCTAGTTAAAGACAAATTAAAGTGGTTATCATTTGGAAAATTGAGAGTAACCTATGGAACCACAGGAAATGACCAAATTCCAAATTATCAATTTCTAAATCTATATGATAAGTCCGATGTTGGTGTAGTTTATCCATACCAACAAATCATCGGCATTTTACCTACTGGACACTCAAATCCATACTTGCAATGGGAGGAAACTAAAAAATTAAATCTAGGTATAGATTTAGGCTTTTTTAATGATCGTTTGCTAACGAATATAAATTATTACCAGAATCGATCATCGAACCAGCTACTTAGCTATGGTTTACCTAGTTTTACAGGTTTTGGGTTGGTATACCAAAATATCCCGGCACTTGTTCAAAATAATGGATGGGAATTTATTGTAGAATCGACACCCATAAGTAAGAGAAATTTCAAATGGTCAATTGGAGCCAATTTTACTGTTCCCAAAACCATCTTATTGAACTATCCAAACCTTGAAGAAAGCCCAGCTAGAGATAATTATATTATAGGGAAGTCAACCAAGATAATAAAATTATACGAAATGAACGGCGTAAATAAAGAAACTGGATTTTATGAATTTAAAGCTTTCGATGGAACTATTACCTCGACTCCAAGTCCAGAGACAGATAGAACTATGGTCGTAACTTTAGGTCCAACTATGTATGGTGGCTTAAACAATAGCTTTTCCTTTAAAAATTTGGAATTGGATTTCTTAATACAATATGTAAACCAAACAGGTGTAAATTATAAGTTTGGATCAAGTTATCCTGGTATATTCAAAACAAATCAACCAATTGATATCCTTGATAGATGGCAGAATATAGGGGACGATAAATCCATTCAAAAAGTAAATTCTTCAGCAACGTCATTTGCGTCATTTAATTTAGCGAAACAAAGCGATGCAGCTTATAGTGATGCCTCCTTTTTACGTTTGAAGAACGTGTCATTTAGCTACAATTTGCCATCAAAATGGCTTGAAAAAGTCCGTATTAAGACTTTAAGACTATTTATACAAGGACAAAATTTGCTTACTCTGACAAAATATAAATGGGGTGATCCGGAATCTGGTCTACCTAGTGGATTGCCACCTTTAAAAGTTTTGACAACAGGCCTCCATTTAACACTATAAACTATTAGCCATGAAATCTTATCAAAAAATAGTCAAGGTTGTAACAGCCACAATATTCATACTTTTTTCAACAAGTAATTGGTGTTGTAAAAAATTCATTGAGGTTGAAGCACCGTCTACGAGTATTAATCAAGAAAATGTATTTACCAATGATAGTTATGCCATTTCTGCTATTACTGGAATTTACGCCAAAATGTCAACTACTGGTATTTCATTAAAGTTGTCTGTTTACCCAGAATTATCTGCTGATAATTTATCACTCTTTGATCTTAACAATACTGATGCTATCTTATTTTATCAAAATCAATTGAATTCCTCAAGTGGAGTTACTTTTTGGGCTGATCTTTACGCTTACATATACTCAACTAATGCGGCTATTGAAGGGCTATCAAAGGCAACAGCATTAACGGGAAATGTACAAAAACGTTTATTAGGGGAAGCTTATTTCTTAAGGGGTTTCTTTTACTTCTATCTAGCAAATTTTTACAATAATGTGCCATTAGTACTTACGACTGATTATTCAAAGTCGTCATCATTGGGAGTTTCTTCGTCTGATGCTATTTATGCTCAAATTGTTCAAGATTTAACAGAATCCAAAAAGCTACTAGACAATTCTTTTTTGGATGGAACACTCCTCAAAACTACTGTTGAACGAGTACGTCCAAATGCAATGTCTGCAACCGCATTACTCGCAAGAGTCTATTTATACACGAAAAATTATCCGAAAGCCGAGGAAGAAGCTACTACTTTAATTGATCACAATGAATTATTTACTTTAACTGATATAAACAACGTTTTTATAAAGAACAGTAATGAAACAATATGGTCGCTTCAGGCAGTTGGAGACTATTATAATACTGCTGAAGGATATTTTTTTAATTACAGTGATGCTGGGCCAGATCCCTTTAGTTATACTTATTTACCTGATGATCTAATAGATCAATTTGAAAAAGGAGATTTACGGAAAGATTTCTGGATTAATACTTTTCAAAAGCAAAATATTTCTTATCCACATCCTTATAAATACAAAGTGAAAGAAGGTGACGCTGCATCTGCAACTGAATATTCAATTGTATTTAGATTGGCTGAACAATATCTTATAAGAGCGGAGGCACGAATTCGACAAGGAAATATTCTAGGAGGAATAGATGACTTAAACAAAATACGTAAAAGAGCCAGGGCTCAAATTACACCAGATATGCCAAACCCACTTCCGGATGTCATTTCAACGATTTCTGAAGAAACGGCTATTGATGCTGTTCTTAGAGAAAGAAGGACAGAGTTATTTGCCGAATGGGGAAATCGATGGTTTGATTTACGACGGACTGGGAAAATAGATGATGTAATGACTTTAGCATTGCCATTAAAAAGACAGGGAGGTGTGTGGAAGAACTATATGGCATTATATCCTATTCCTCAAAATGAAATTAATCAAAGTCCTGGATTGAAAGGCAAGCAGAATCCAGGGTATTGAATGTGTTCAGCACTTAAGTAGTTAATGGTCTAATCTTCCACCTAACTATTTAGCTATTTGCTAAACTTTGATTATAAATAACAATACTAGAAAAAGAGAATAGAATCTAAATAAATTTTGACTGAAAATCTTAAATAATATGATTTGTTAGATTATTTAAGATTAGGTCTTGAACAACATACACCTAAAAGAATGAAAATAGCAGTAGTATTTCTTGTTACCATACTCACATTTCTTAGCAATGCATATGGGCAGAAAATACCATTAAATTTGGAGTCATATAAATCATGGACAACAGTAGAAGGTGGCGGAATTAGCAATGACGGGAATTTTGTCTATTACCGAACTAGTAACAATTCTCGAGAAGAAAATACTTTGGTCGTAAAATCTACTAAAACAAAAAGAGAATTAACAATTAAAAATGTCAATGAACAAATATTCAGCGCTGATTCTAAGACACTATACTGTAAAGGCACCAATAACAAATTATATATTGTAAATCTAGTCACTTTTGAAGTAAATACCTTAAATGATATCGCCAGCTTCAAATTGTTTAAAAACCAGAATTCTGAAGGCATTGCTTACCTAACAACAGACAACAGACTTATCTTAAAAAATAAATCTGAAATGACTTTCAGTGACATTAAAGCGTATTGGCTAAACGAGCATGGCGCGATCATAGTTTTAAAGAAAAATAGCACTAAGGATACTATAGAAAATGAACACTTGGAATGGATTAATCTTAATGAAACAAACAAAATAAACTTCATATACAGTGGAAAGGAGATTTCCAATATCCAATTTGATCAAACAGGTAGAGAAATAATATTTTTTGCAAAAAAAGATCATGAGTCTATTTGGCATTACAATAATCCCAATTCTAAATTAAGTGAACTGGTAAATACAAAAACATTAAACATTAATGTAGATGCAAATGATATTGCCTTTAGCAAAGATGACAAATACATATATTTTAATGCTACGAAAAAAGATTCTGTAATTGACCAAAAGTTGAATGAATCCCTTGAAGTTTGGAGTTACGAAGACACTTATTTAAAAAGTCAATACAGTTCCTCTTATAGCGATACTGGAAAGAAAACAGCTTATCCTTATGTAACGAATATTGCAAATAATAAAACAATACAATTACTCTTCAACAATGAAAATAAAAGAATATTATCTCAAAATAGTCCTAATGATGACTACTTTATAATAGAAGAAAGAAATGGAAACACAGATGAAACATACTTACAAAGGGCGAAAACGAAATTCTCAATCTGCAACGCTAAGACGGGTGAGAAAATAAACATTCCGACAATACAAAATCAGGACATAAAAGATGTTATGATTTCGCCTTCATCAAAATATGCACTGTACTATGACACTCAATCAGGGGCCTATTTTTCTTTCAACATCCAAACTCTAAAAACGGAAAATATCACCCCAAATGGTGCAAATCATTTTGCGAAGTTCACCATTAGAAGTTATCCGAATCCACGACAAACGCCAGCTGGTATCATTGGTTGGACTGAAAATGACGAATCTATAATTATAAGGGGAACATTCGACATCTGGAAGATTGATCCCAGCGGAAAAAACCTCCCTTTAAATCTAACAAAAGGAATTGGCCAAGATCAAGAAACTGTATTTGCCCCAGTAAAAAGGCATGAAAATAACATAATAAAAGAAACAGATAAAATTCTATTAACATCCTTTAACACAGTGACTAAGGAATATGGGTTTTACAGCCTGGACATCACTAAAAAACCAATTCTAAAACAGTTAAATAGCGGAAATTATAGTGTGGCCAATATTAAAAACATGTACAATATTGCGAGTTCCGATGAGTTTATAAAAGCTAGAAATTCACCTGTCTATTTAGTATTGATGCAATCATCAAAAGAGGCCCCCAATTATTTTTATAGTCGAGATCTAAAAACCTTCAAACCGGTTTCGAATAACATTCCACAAAAAGAATATAATTGGCTTACGTCTCAGCTTTGCAGCTATAAGGATAAAAATGGACATAATCAATGTGGAATTCTATATAAGCCAGAAGATTTTGACCCAAACAAGAAATATCCAATTATAATAAGTTATTATGAGCGGCAAAGTGATGCTTTGAATACCTTTCCAAGCATAAAGCCCCAACCTTTCACGTTTAGCGTTGCAATTGCCGTAAGCAACGGTTATTTGGTCTACTTACCTGACATAAACAGTGAATTTGGCAAATTGGGTGCATCAGCTCTACAAACTGTTCTAAGTTCGGTTGAATATTTAAGCAAGTTTAATTGGGTGGATACATTGAACATGGGAATTGCTGGGCATAGCATGGGAGGATTTGAAACAAACTATATCATTACACACACGCCTATTTTTAAAGCAGCACTGACGGGCTCTGGAAATAGTGAATTATTAAGTATGGCGTATGATGTCTGGGGAACCACAGGCGATAGTAAACAATCCTACTACCAATATTCATCTCCCAAAATGAAAGAATCAATGGCGGACAATCCTAATATCTATATCGAAAATTCTCCGATAATTAATATTAAGAAAGTATCAACACCATTACTTATTATGCATAACGACAACGATCTTTCTGTACCATTTAGGCAAGGGCGCCAGCTATTTATAGCTTTGAGAAGCCTAAAAAAACCTGTCTGGCTACTTAATTACAAGGGCGAGGGACATGGCGTGTTTATTCCTCAGAACACAATTGATTATAATAAAAAGTTCTTTGATTTTTTTGACCATTACTTAAAAGATAAGCAAGCGCCAAACTGGATGATTAAGCATAATTAGTATCTGATGGGGAAAATATCAAACACGTAATTAGCCATAACAGCCCGATTAAACTTCAAAATATTATTCAACAATTTGAACATTTTAACTAAAATTAAATGAAAAGAGCAATCTTACTATTCCTAACTATACTTTTCGGAAGCAATGCTTTTGCACAAATATTCCCACTTTATTCAGATGGTATACCAAATAATGATGGTGATGTAATTAAAGAGGATATGCCTGCGATTGAGCTTTATCTGCCTAAATCAGAAAATTCAACGAGAATGTCAGTCCTAATTATACCTGGAGGTGCGTATGGTTTTTTGGCTTATCAAGAAGAAGGTATTGACGTTGCAAAAGAATTTGCAAAAAATGGAGTCACCGCCTTCGTATTAAGATACCGATTACCGACGAATAAAACACTTAAAGATAAAACTTTGGGATCACTTCAAGATGCGCAGAAAGCTATAAAGATGATTAGAACGAGAGCTGTTGAATTGAAGCTCGATCCCAAAAAGATAGGTGTGATCGGGTTTAGCGCTGGAGGACACTTGGCATCCATGCTTAGTACTAAATTCCATGGAAATTATATTGAAAACATAGAAAAAATTAATCTCAGACCGGATTTCTTGATTCTCGTATACCCATTAATAAGCATGGATCAAAAATTGACTCACGCGCTGTCACGGTATAATCTTCTTGGCCAAAATCCTACGGAAAATCAGATTTGGACTTTTTCAGGTGATAAGCAGGTATCTTTTGATACGCCACCAACATATCTTACTCATGCAGAAGATGATCAAGTTGTAAGTGTCAACAATAGCATTGCAATGTATAAGGCTCTCGTAAATAATAACGTTCCCGCTGAAATGCACCTATTTCCTAAAGGTGATCATGGATTTACGCAACGATTGCCAGTACATGAATGGCTTGACCCTATTCTATTGTGGCTTCAAAAAGGAGGATTTTATAACAAACCTATTTAAAATAAGAACTAGAGAGACTAATTAAATCATATAAAAAAACACAAATGAAAGCCAGAATTTTACTGCTTGTCGCTACTGCTTTGTCCGATTTTTTAGGAAAATCAGTTATTGCCCAGCAAAAATATCAAATGCAGCCTGTCAGCATTCAGACCCGTTGGGCGAAAGAAGTTTCACCAGGTAATGCATTGGCAGAATATCCACGTCCCCAACTGGTGCGTAAACAGTGGACAAACCTTAATGGTTTATGGGACTACGCCATAACACCTAAAGATAGTAGTGTCCCATTAAAGCCTGAAGGACAGATTCTTGTTCCTTATCCGATTGAGTCGGCTTTGTCCGGTGTAATGAAGAATCTAAAACCAGATCAGAACTTATGGTATATCAAGAAAATTACTGTTCCAACAGGGATTGCAAGTAATCATGTTATTCTGCATTTTGGTGCTGTTGATTACCAGGCAACAGTCTATATTGATGGAATGGAAGTTGGGACCCATGAAGGCGGGTATACGGAGTTCAGCTTTGACATCACCAAATACCTGACTAAAAAAGAACATACCCTTTTTGTTAAAGTCTATGATCCTTCCGATCATGGGGTCGGACCACATGGAAAACAGTTACTTAATCCGGGAAATATTTACTATACTCCAAGTAGTGGAATCTGGCAAACAGTATGGTTAGAATCAATACCAGCTGAATATATTGCTGATCTGACAATAACTCCCGACATTGATAAATCAGTCGTCAAAATCACTGTTAATTCAGCTTCAGATTTACCTGTTGAAATAAAAGTTGCAGACAATGTAATTAAGGATGAATCAAATAAGCTAATAACCGTACCTATTAAGGATATGAAATTGTGGTCACCGGATAGCCCTTATCTGTATGACTTGAAGATAAAGTTAGGTAAAGATGAAGTACAAAGCTACTTTGGCATGCGTAAGATCAGCATTGCGAAAGACCAAGAAGGAGTAGAACGTATCTTTCTGAACAACAAGTCTTATTTTAATCTTGGAGTACTTGATCAGGGATTCTGGCCGGATGGGTTGTATACAGCTCCGACTGATGAAGCACTGGCTTTTGACATCAAGGCAATTAAAGCTATGGGCTTTAACACGATAAGAAAACATATTAAAATCGAACCTGCCCGTTGGTACTATCATGCTGACAAGTTAGGAATGTTGATTTGGCAAGACATGGTCAATCCTAACCAGGGATTACCTGAAGGAAGTAAAGCCGCTTTTGAAGCACAAGTCAATGAAAGCGTTAAACAACTCTATAACTATCCTAGCATAATTACCTGGGTCTTGTTTAATGAGAAATGGGGACAATATGATCAGGCTCGGTTGACAAAGCTACTTAAAGAAGCAGATCCATCAAGGCTGGTTAATGGGCATAGCGGAGAATTGTTATACGTTGATGAAAAATTACGCAGTCCATCACTCGATGCATATGTGAATTCAGATATGACTGACGTACATAGTTATCCGGATCCTATGATGAGCATTAAACAAGAAGGCAAAGCTCAGGTATTGGGTGAATTCGGAGGAATAGGTGTATTTATTGACGACCATCAATGGAACCCTGAAATTGCTTGGGGTTACATTCAGGAAAGGCCAGCAATGTTAAAAACAAAGTATGCTGTAATGAATCAACAGCTTGAACATTTACAAAAAGTGGGATTAAGTGCCTCTATTTACACACAGCCGTTTGATGTAGAAAGCGAACAAAATGGGCTAATGACATATGATAGAAAGATAATCAAGATTCCCCTTGCGGATTTAGTAAGTATCCATAAACGACTGAACCCAACAATGGGTTTGCTTCCGAATATCGCTGTTAAAGATGCTGACTTAACCGACCCAGAAATAATATACAGAAATCTACTTGCTCGATATAAGGAGGGAAAACGTGACGAAGAATTTACATATAAACTCATCATTATGAGTCGAGCGCTCAATGATGTCGGCAATTTGAAATCGTTGGAAACAGACTATGTTAATGGTCTTCGAAAGCCCTATAAGAAAATGGAATTTCAAAGAGTCATGAAGTTGACTAAAAATGTGAATGATCCTGGATTTCAGTTTATTTATTCCAATGCGACCCAGATAAATGATTCGCTTGGAGTAAATAGGGCCGATGGTAAAATCTTGAGATTGTTAGATGCCGAAATCAATCAATTAGTACATGAAAATATCGAAAATCCAAGTTGGGCAGAAATTGAGAAAACTATGGCTAAAAAGTACGGAAAACTAGGAAAAGAGGCATATTGGAAATCGATAATATTTTTCTATTACGCTAAATCGAATTCTGAGGGTTATGCGATTGCTGCAAAAGAATCAGTGAAATTGATGCAGTTCCTAAATATAGAATATCCCAATAAGGCAAATATCAGACTAGGTGGGATGGCGTTAAATAATATGGCATGGGCAACATTTTTGTCTTGCTCAGACCCTGCTATATTAAATAAAGCCATAGAATGGAGCAAATATAGCATGGATGAGACACCTAATAATTATGCTAATATTGATACATATGCTAACATTCTCTATAAACTCGGAAGAGTTAAAGAAGCAATCGAGTGGGAAAAAAAAGCTCTAGCATTAACTCCAGAATTTAGAAAGCAAGAGATCCTAAAAAATTTAAGTAAAATGGAAAAAGGTATCAAAACCTGGCCGGATAGTCAACAATAGTCCTTCTCATGGAAAACCATTTCTCCAGACTCGGCCAGCTCATCTTCGATCTGAGTAACGGCCAAGAATTCGATCTAAGTGATGAAAGTAACTTTACTTTCCTCGACGAAGAATATCGACGGATTACTATCGCTTTAAGGGTAGTTTGGCAGGAGCAGGAAATGGGCTGGCCTTATCTTTTGGAATTCCATGCTGCGGAAGGAGAACGCTTATTACAGAAATTGCGTATTGATCGCATCTATCACGAGTTAATTGAGGTATATGATCAGAAACACCAAAGACTAAAGCGTGCCTACAATATGCTGTTTCATATCCTGACAGAACTCATAAAAAGGATCAACATTCTTAGGTACGAAAAGAATATAAATATAGACATGTTCAATGTGAATTGAAATGTAAAAGATAGTTTTTTAGTGACAGGCAGTGGATGCTGCTTAAAATTAAATTCAGGTTAATAATAATGTAAACAAGGTCTGCCTTCGGGCAGGCCTGTTTAAATCAATTAAATGACAATGTAAAAGCTCACAATCTATCCCTTACCTATGAATAACGACATCTCAGAAATCCTCAAAAAACTATTCGAATACCTGACCGCTAATGGATGGCAGGAACCCAAAATGTATGACCTGCTGGCCGAACTTATGAAGGGGAAGTATTTCCCTGAAGATGAAACCCTGTTTGAAAAAGGCGCTGTAATAGATCGGACCTATTTTGTTTCATCAGGTTTCTTCACTTTCTCGGTCTACAATGCGAAAGGCGATAAACAGGTTACCGAGATAGCCAGGGCGGGGGAGATCATTGCTACGCCAAGCTTTACCAAACAGAGCCCGTCAATCCATGACCTGAATGTGATCGCAGGTTCTTACGCCATCTACCTTAGCCATGCAGAAATGGAAGAAGTCTACCGTCAATTTCCCAAAGCCCATGACCTGGCCAAGAACATCATGGCCAGCTGGCAGGAAAAAGAACAGCAGACCAAACAGATGCTGGCAAAACGCGGCATAGAC
>Ga0182008_10002199_pt1 | contig 12381 bp, 14 predicted proteins | sample Sormic07211129_1_FD_120482 | JGI IMG/M metagenome (GOLD analysis project Ga0182008, IMG submission 120482) | Rhizosphere microbial communities from Sorghum bicolor, Mead, Nebraska, USA - 072115-129_1 metaG | ecosystem: Host-associated > Plants > Roots > Rhizosphere | place: USA: Nebraska...
CAGGTCGAACACCAGGCGCACGACGTTGGGCCGGTTCTGGCCCACGCGCACCTGCTTGATGTACGGGTCGTTCGACTGGATCTTCGCCACCAGGCCCTTCAAGGTGGGATTGAGTTCCAGCCCCTCGATGTCGACCACCAGCCGTTCCGGATCCTTGACGATGAAGTGGGTCGCCTTGAGGATGCTGTCGTTTTCCAGCGTGACGCGCGTGTAGTCCTCGGCCGGCCAGACGCGCACGGCGAGAATTTGCGCCGCCATCGCCGACATGGGCGCGAACACGGACAACAGCAGGGTGCCGCCGGCCTTGAGGACCGTGCGCCGGGTGATGGGCGAGGAGATCAAAGGTTCGGGGCGAATTTGAGACGGTGAAGGCATGACAGACCCAATTCAGAAGACGCTTGCAATTCTACATCACGTCCTGTACCCGCAACGTTCAAATAAATATTCAGGTCGGCCGGCGGCAGCACCGGTTCGGCTTTCTCCGGCCATTCGACGATGCAGATATTGCGCCCGTCGAAGTCTTCGCGAAAGCCCGCGTCGAGGAATTCCTCGGCGCTGCCCATGCGGTACAGGTCGAAGTGGATGACGTTGACGCTCTGGCCGTCGAGCCGCACCGTGTACGGTTCGGACAAGGTGTAGGTGGGGCTTTTGACGTGGCCCGCATGGCCGGCCGCGTGTAGCAGGGCGCGCGTGAGGGCCGTCTTGCCGGCGCCCAGGTCGCCGTGCAGGTAGATCGCCAGGCCCGGCGCCAGCGCGCGCGCCAGCGCGGCGCCCAGCGCGGCGGTGCCGGCTTCGTCGTGGAGGTGGGCTGTGAAGTGTTCGGTCATTATCTTCCGTATCGCATAAAATGGAGGCTGCTGTCATTGTAACCGCCCGCGCGCCTGCCGTTTTCCGTAAAGTCCCCTATGTCCGCCACCGTCACCGATCTCGCCGTCCTGGCGCGCACCATCAAGGAATGGGGGCGCGAGCTGGGTTTTGCCGAGGTGCGCATCGCCGACGTGGACCTGTCGCACATGGAGGCGCCCTTGCAGGCCTGGCTCGATGCAGGGTATCACGGCGAAATGGATTACATGGCCAGCCACGGCATGAAGCGCGCGCGCCCGGCCGAACTGGTGCCGGGCACGGTGCGCGCCATCAGCGCCCGCATGAACTACCTGCCGCCGGCGCTGGGGCCCGACTGGCGCGCGCACGAGGCGGCGCGCGACGCCGACCCCGCGGCGGCCGTGATCTCCGTGTATGCACGGGGCCGCGACTACCACAAGGTGATGCGTTCGCGCCTGCAGCAGCTGGCCGACCGCATCAAGGGCGAGATCGGCGACTTCGGCTACCGCGTCTTCAGCGATTCGGCGCCCGTGATGGAAGTCGAGCTGGCGCAAAAGGGCGGCCTGGGCTGGCGCGGCAAGCACACCTTGCTGATCAACCGCCAGGGCGGTTCCTTCTTTTTCCTCGGCGAGATCCTCATCGACGTGCCGCTGCCCGTCGACCCGCCCGAGACCCCGCGTTGCGGCCAGTGCTCGGCGTGTATCACGGTGTGCCCGACGCAAGCCATCCTGGGGCCGTACCAGCTCGACGCACGGCGCTGCATCTCCTACCTGACGATTGAGCTGAAAGGCGCCATTCCCGTCGAAATGCGTCCCTTGATCGGCAACAAGGTGTACGGCTGCGACGATTGCCAGACCGTCTGTCCGTGGAACAAGTTCGCCCAGCGCGCCGTCGTACCCGATTTCGACGAGCGCCACAGCCTGGGCAGCGCCGGCATGGTGGAACTGTTTGCCTGGACGGAAGAGGAATTCAACCGCCGCATGGAAGGCAGCGCGATCCGCCGCATCGGCCACGAACGCTGGCTGCGCAACCTGGCCGTCGGCATGGGCAACGCGGCGACAAAGGCCCGGGGCCAGGCCGACATCGTCGCGGCCCTGCTGTCGCGCCGCGAGCACCCGTCGGCCATCGTGCGCGAACACGTCGAATGGGCGCTGGCGCTGCACGGCATCGATTAGCGCCCGTTTACGCCAGCTTCAGGCGCAACGCCGACCAGTCGGCGTCGATGGCGACCATCGCCACGCTATCGAGTCCCATTGCTTGCGCAAAACTGCGGATATCGTCGCGGTGGATGTCGCTGCCCGCTTTTATGCCACCCTTGCGGTAGGCCACCCAGACCGCGCCGCCGGGCGCCAGGCGCGCCTGCGCCGCCGGCAGGAACCGCTCCAGTTCCGCGCGGCTGCGCGCGAACAGCACTATCCAGTCGGCGTTCTCTCCTTCGCTCACCCGCCGTTCGGCCGGCAACTGCGCCAGCAGGGCGGCATGCTCGCCGCCGTCATTGAGTACGGCCAGGGCCTTGGCATTTTTTACATACATTTTTTCAGCAACGGTTTTGTCAGGCATGGCATGGGCGTGTCGGTTGGGAAAAGACGAGCATAGCAAATTTCTCCTTGACTTATCGATATATCGTTATAAAATGGCGATACCTACTAACGATATATCTTTAAAGAGAAAACATGAGAAACTCACACCACGCAGAACACGGCCATTGCGGCCAACATCATCACCACCATCACCATCAAGGCGGGCATCGCCACGAACACAACCCTGATTACTTCATGCACGGCCGCGGCCCGCGCGGCTTCGACGAGCGCGGCGACGGCATGGGCGGCGGTCCTGGTGGGCGCGGCGGGCGCGGCGAACGGGCCGAGCGCGTCTTCGGCCGCGGCGATCTGCCGCTGATCGTGCTGGCGCTGATCGAAATCAGCCCCCGCCACGGCTATGAAATCATCAAGGCCATCGAAGAGCGTTGCGGCGGCGCCTACGCCCCCAGCCCGGGCGCCGTGTATCCGACATTGACCTTGCTGGAAGAGCAGGACCATGTGACGTCCTCCGAAAGCGCCAGCGGCAAGAAGCTCTACACGATCACGGAGCTGGGGCGCGCGTATCTCGACGAGAACCGCGCCCAGGTGGACGGCATCCTGGCCCGCCTCGACATGTTTGCCCGCGTCCAGGCGCGCAAGGCCTTGCCCGAGCGCGTGCACCAGGCCATGCACACCCTCAAGCATGCGCTGTTGCTGAACAAGACCAACTGGAGCGACGCGGAAGCCGAACGCGTGTCCGCCGTGCTGGAACAGGCGGCGAACGCTATCGTCGACGGCCACTGAGTCCACTTTACAAGGATAAGCAATGACTACTGCCTCACCTGCAACACCACGTCCGCACGCCATCGAACGCGTGCGGCATGACTTGAAACTGCGCGTGCTCACCGTCGTGCGCACCGAACAGCTGACGCCGCACATGCGCCGCATCACGCTGGCGGGCGACGACCTGGACGGCTTTGTCTCGCCGGCGCACGACGACCACGTGAAACTGTTCTTCCCCGCGCCGGGCCAGACCACGCCCGTGTTTCCCGTACTGGGCAATGGCGCCAATCCCATCGAGTATGCGGAAGGGCCGCGCCCCATCGCCCGCAACTACACGCCGCGCCGCTACGATGCCGCGCGGCGCGAGCTGGAAATCGACTTCGTGCTGCATGGCGACGGCCCCGCAGCCAGCTGGGCGGCGCAAGCGGCGCCCGGACATACCCTGGGCGTGGGCGGGCCGCGCGGCTCCATGCTTGTGCCGCTCGACTTCGACTGGTATGTGCTGGTGGGCGACCAGACGGCCTTGCCGGCCATCGCCCGCCGCCTGGAGCAGCTGCCGGCCACGGCGCGGGCGATTGCCGTGATCGAGATCGTCGAAGACGGCGAACAGATCGCGCTCGAGTGCGCGGCGCCGCTGGACCTGCGCTGGGTGGCGCGCAATGGCCGCCAGGGCCCGCTGCTGCTCGACGCCTTGCGCCAGATCGCGCTGCCGTCAGAGGGCGACGGCTACGTGTGGGTGGCGTGCGAGCACGCGCAGGTGCAGGGCTTGCGCGGGCATTTTATCGACGCCGGGCTGCCGAAGCAGCATCTGCATGTGGCCAGTTACTGGAAGCATGGGGCGGCGGAGCACCATGAGCATCACGACGAGTAATCATTATGAGTCGATGGCCAGCCGCGTAAAGAAGATGATTGTCTGGTTTTTAACTTTCCAATTGCATATAATTATTTTTTATGGAAATAATATCTAGGAGGAAATGTTGAAATTACTGTCTTTGAGCGTGCTGGCTGCTGTGCTGATGGGATGCTCGACTCCGCGTCCGCCTGTTGTCATGCCAGAATTCCAGCAAGCGGAATATGACGCCTTGAGTAAAACCGGCAGCGGTGGTGTCAAGGGCCAGGCTTTCATGAAAACCAAAGGTGGGGAGTTCAAGAAAGCTGGTGGTGAAAAAGTCACTTTGCGTCCGAAGACGGAATATGCGCGCAAGCTGGCGATGCTGCCGGCATCGCTGTACAAACGCCAGGTCGTCGGCACCGTCAGTCCGAAGATCCGTGACTATGACCGTACCACCATGGCCGACAGCGATGGCAGGTTCGAATTCACGGACGTACCCGATGGCACCTATTACGTCACCACCAACGTGAGCTGGTCCGTGTTTTATCCAGGCGCATTTACTCCCATTGAAAGCAAACAGGGCGGCACGCTGACGACGGAAGTGATCGTCGCAGACGGCAAGGTGTCCAATGTCATGCTGACGCGTTAAGCGACCACGTTACGTTTACTTCAACAACCCAGCCAGCTCCACCGCCGTCTTGACCTGCATCTTGTCGAAGATATGCGCGCGGTGGACTTCCACGGTGCGCATGCTGATGCCCAGCTTGTCGGCCACCACCTTGTTCATCTTGCCCGCCAAAATCAGGTCCAGTACTTCGCGTTCGCGCGTCGACAGGGTGGCCAGGCGCGCATGCACGGCGGCCAGTTCGCCCGCCTGGCGCGAGTTGGCCAGGCCTTGCTGCACGCGGTCCATCAGGTCGTTGTCGTTGAACGGCTTTTCAAAGAAATCGAAGGCGCCCCGTTTCAGGCTGTCGACGGCCATCGGCACGTCGCCGTGGCCGGTAAGGAAAATCACGGGCAGGCGCGCCGTCAGGTCGCGCTTGACCAGCTGGTCGAACAGGGCGATGCCGTTCATGTCGGGCATGCGCACGTCGAGCAGCACGCAGTCGCCGGCGGCGTCGAAGCCGCCGTCGAGGCTATCGAGGAATTGCTGGGCGCTGGCGTAGCTGCGCGCCTCGATGCTGCGCGAGGCGGCCAGCCAGGACAGGGAGTCGCGCACGACTTCTTCGTCGTCGATAATGTGTAGCATGGTGTCTCCGGCTTGTCGTTTCGTTATTCGTTATGCGTTATTGCCTGGTGCGGCGCGCGGCGCGGCCGGCACGCTGAAGGTAAAGATGGTACCGCCTGCGGGGTTGGCGCCGAAGGTCAGCGCGCCGCCGTGAAATTCGATGGCGGTGCGGCAGATGTTCAGGCCCATGCCCATGCCTTCGGACTTGGTCGAGAAAAACGGCGAAAACAGCCGCTCGGCCACGTCTTGCGCAATGCCGTGGCCATGGTCGATCACGTCCACCGTCACCATGCCTTGCTGCGCGTCGTGGCTGGCCCGCAGGCGCATGATACGCCGTCCGGGCGCCGCATCCTGCATCGCCTCGATGGCGTTGCGCGTCAGGTTCAGCAGCACTTGCTCGATCATCACGGGATCGGCGCGCAGCAGCGGCAGGTCCGGCGGCAGCTCTTCCTGGATGGTGACATAGTATTTGCGCGCTTGCAGGTCGATCAGCGCGCGGATGCCGTCGATCAGGGTGCGGATGGCGATATCCTGGCGCTGCGGTTCGCTCTTGCGTACGAAATCGTGCACGCTGCGGATGATCTGGCCGGCCCGCTGCGCCTGCGCGCTGGCCTGTTCCAGCGCCGGCTTCAGGGTGCCCGGATCGACGGGGGCGTCATGCTCGATGGCGCGGCGGATCAAATTCAAGGCCCCTGTCGTGTAGCTGGAAATGGCCGCCAGCGGCTGGTTCAATTCATGCGCCAGCATCGACGCCAGCTCGCCCATGGTGGCCAGGCGCGAGCTCGTTTGCAGCTTTTCCTGCTGCTGGCGATTGAGTTCCTCGACGCGCTTGCGGTCCGAGATATCGAGCACGGAACCCATCCAGCCCGTCTGCTGGCCGTTCTTGTCCACCAGCGGCGCCTCGAAGATCAGCACGGGCACGCGCGTGCCGTCCGGGCGCTGGAAATAGGTTTCGAACTGCGGCGTGGGATTGCCGGCCAGGGCCTTGACGAAGCGCTGCTGGTATTCCTCCAGCGCCTCGGGCACCCAGTAGGGCATGGGCGGCAAACGGCCCAGGATTTCCTCGGGCGGATAGCCGACGATCTGGCAAAACGCGGGATTCACGTACGTGACGCGGCCTTCCAGGTCGCGCGCGCGCATGCCCGTCACCAGCGAGTTTTCCATCGCCGTGCGAAACAGCATCTGCTGGCGCAGCGCGCCTTCGGCCACCAGGCGGCGCGAGATGTGGCGCCACAGGGCCAGCAGGCTCCATAATAAACCCAGCGACAGGGCGATGACGGAGCCGACCAGCAGATTGGGCAGCAGCTTGGGTTGGCTTTTCACGCTGTCGGTAAACAGGGTGATGGTGGCGCCGGGCACGTCGAGCGCGCGCTTGTGCGTGTACACGCCGTGGCCCGGACCGGCGGCGGCGCGTCGCGCCAGCACCTTGTCGTCGCGGTCGATCAGTGAAATCTGGTTATCCTGCAAACCACCACGGCACCATTTCATCGAGCAGGCTGCTGATCTGGTAGGTGGCCACCAGGCTGCCCACGTAGCGCTGGCCATCGAACAGGGGCTGGTGGTAATCCATCAGCATGGCGCCCGGCGGCGCGTCCGGAAAGCCCGTCTGCTGCGAAGGCTGGGCATATTGGCCCCGGTGCAGGCGGCGCGCATTGTCGGCCGCCGTCAGCGAGGCGGGCGAAAACGCCAGCGCGTGCGGCAGATTGTTGTCGCTGGTGGCCAGCACCTTGCCGCTCGTGTCGAGCCACAGCACGCGCTGCAGTTCGCGGCCATTGCGCAGCATCTGCTGCAGCCGTTCGTGCACTTTTTCCGCCGACAGGGAGCTGCTGGCGATGTCCACGCCCAGGTTGAACAGGCTTTCCTCGTTGCGCGCCAACTGGAAGCGGATGGTCTGCTCCACCCACAGGGTGTCGGCGATCAGCTGCTCCTGGCGCTCGTTGCTCTCCATCTGGCGCGCCTGCCAGGGCAGCCAGAACAGGATAGAGAGGAACAGCAGCAGCAGGATGACGGGCAGCAGCCAGCGCATCGGGCTCGATAGCTTGAAGCGGCGCGCAAGGGTGGGGGGAGTCGGCATGGCTGGCAGGGTAGCGGCTTATCGGGAACCGGCTATTGTGGTTAACCACAATAGCCGAGGCAGTTTCTTTGGCACAATATTCAAGTAGACAAATAATAAAGTTTTTCTAAAAACCATTCAGGAGACAAAAATGCAGATGAAAACCATGTTCGTCGCGCTGTGCGCGGCCATCGGCGCCACCGCCGGCGTGCACGCTTACGCGCAAGCGCCCATCGTCATCAAGTTCAGCCACGTCGTGGCGACGGACACGCCAAAAGGCCAGGCCGCCGAACGTTTCAAGCAGCTGGCCGAGAAAGCTACGAATGGCAAGGTCAAGGTCGAACTGTACCCGAACAGCCAGTTGTACAAGGACAAGGAAGAACTCGAAGCCCTGCAGCTGGGCGCCGTGCAGATGCTGGCGCCATCGCTGGCCAAGTTCGGCCCGCTGGGCGTGAAGGAATTCGAAGCGTTCGACCTGCCCTACATCTTCCCCACCAAGACGGCGCTGTACAACGTCACCGAAGGCGAAATCGGCAAGAGCCTGCTGAAAAAGCTCGAGCCCAAGGGTATCACGGGGCTGGCCTACTGGGACAATGGCTTCTAGGTGATGTCGGCCAACAAGCCGCTGCATACCCCGGCCGACTTCAAGGGCCTGAAAATGCGCATCCAGTCGTCGAAGGTGCTCGATGCGCAGATGCGCGCGCTGGGTGCCAATCCGCAGGTGCTGGCCTTCTCGGAAGTGTATCAGGCGCTGCAGACGGGCGTGGTCGACGGCACGGAAAATCCGCCATCGAATATGTACACGCAAAAGATGCATGAAGTGCAAAAGCATGTGACCGTGTCCAACCACGGCTACCTGGGCTATGCCGTCATCGTCAACAAGAAATTCTGGGATGGCTTGCCGCCCGATATACGCGGCCAGCTGGAAAAAGCCATGCGCGAGGCGACCACGTTTGAAAAAGCCATCGCCCAGCGCGACAACGACCAGGCCCTCGATGCCATCAAGAAAGCGGGCAAGACGCAGATCTACACGCTGACGGTGCAGGAACAGGCCGAGTGGCGCAAGGCGCTGGCGCCCGTGCAGAAGGCCATGGAAGGGCGCATCGGCAAGGATCTGATCTCGGCCATCAACAAGGAAAGCGCGAAGTAAGCAACTTGCTGTAGCGCACCGCCTGGTGCGCCGGGCAGGGTCTTCCCTGCCACTGGCTTGAGTGACTCCTGCGCGTCCTGCGCGGGAGTCCGTGTACCCGCATTCTTTGAAAGTCCACCATGAAATTTCTGGATCACCTGGAAGAGTGGCTGATCGCGTCCCTGATGGGCGCCGCCACCTTCATCATCTTCGTCGCGGTCGTGCACCGCTACCTGGCAGGCTTGCCGATACCGGGCCTGCAAGACTTCCTGATACAAATCAATACCAGCTGGGCTCAGGAACTGTGCATCTACATGTTCGTCTGGATGGCCAAGTTCGGCGCCGCGTATGGCGTGCGCACGGGCATCCACGTGGGCGTCGACGTCCTGATCAACCGCATGAACCCGCGCTGGCGCGACCGTTTCATCGTCTTCGGCCTGGCCGCCGGCGCCCTGTTCACGGGCATCGTCGGGACCCTGGGCGCCAGCTTCGTGTGGTCGATCGGCCACACGGACCAGACTTCGGCCGACATGGAAGTGCCGATGTGGCTGGTCTATCTGGCCGTGCCGCTCGGTTCTTACCTGATGTGCTTCCGCTTCCTGCAAGTGATGGTGCATTTCATCAAGACGGGCGCCTTGCCGAAACACGACCACTCGCACGTCGAGGGCCTGGAAGACGAACTGACGGCGGAAGAAAAAGGAGCCAAGGCATGAACGCGCTGATTATTTTTGTGCTGCTGCTGGCGCTGATGCTGACCGGCATGCCGATCTCCATCTCGCTGGGCCTGACGGTATTGACGTTCCTGTTCACCATGACCAGCGTGCCCATCGAATCGGTGGCCCTGAAGATCTTCACGGGCATCGAAAAATTCGAGATCATGGCCATCCCCTTCTTCATTTTGGCGGGTAACTTCCTCACGCATGGCGGGGTGGCGCGGCGCATGATCAACTTCGCCAGCTCCATGGTCGGCCACTGGCATGGCGGCCTGGCGCTGGCCGGCGTGATGGCGTGCGCGCTGTTTGCGGCCGTCTCCGGCTCCAGCCCCGCCACCGTGGTGGCGATCGGTTCCATCATCCTGCCGGCCATGGTCAAGCAGGGCTATCCGCGCGGTTTCGGCGCCGGCGTCATCACGACGTCGGGCGCGCTGGGCATCCTGATTCCACCGTCGATCGTGATGGTGATGTATTCCGTCAGCACGAACACGTCCGTGGGCAAGCTGTTCATGGCGGGCGTGATTCCCGGCATGATGCTGGCCATGCTGCTGGGCCTGACCACGTGGTTCTTGGCGCGCAAGAACAACTATCCGCGCATGCAGAAGGCGAGCTGGAAAGAACGCTTCGTGACGTTCAAGAAAAGCGCCTGGGGCTTGCTGCTGATCGTCATCGTCATGGGCGGCATCTATTCGGGCGCGTTTACGCCCACGGAAGCGGCCGCCATGGCTGCCGTGTACGCCTTCATCATCGCCGTCTTCGTCTACAAGGACTTGAAGATCAAGCAAGTGGGCAAGGTCTTGCTCGATTCGGCAGCCATGTCGGCGATGCTGTTGTACATCATCACGAATGCCGTGCTGTTCTCGTTCCTGATGACCAGCGAAAACATCCCGCAAGCGATGGCCGAATGGATCACGGGCAAGGGCCTGGGCGTGATCAGCTTCTTGCTGGTGGTCAACGTGCTGCTGTTGTTGGCTGGTAACGTCATGGAGCCGTCGTCCATCGTGCTGATCATGGCGCCGATTTTGTTCCCCGTCGCCATGAAGCTGGGCATCGATCCCGTGCACTTCGGCATCCTGATCGTGGTCAATATGGAAGTGGGCATGTGCCATCCGCCCGTGGGCTTGAACCTGTATGTGGCGTCCGGCATTACCAAGATGGGCATCTCGGAGCTGACCGTGGCCGTGATGCCGTGGCTGCTGACGATGCTGGCCTTCCTGGGCTTGATTACCTACGTACCACAAATCTCGCTGTGGCTGCCAAATTTAATTTACAACTAAAACAGTTGTCCCCGTCATGGTGCAAAAAAAGTCGATCCTGCCGAACAAATGCGCTATGATGGGCAGCCTTAAGGGGAAACACGTATATGCATATGCGCCCCGGTAGCAAGGCTGAAATACAGAATTGGCAACAAGGTTAGTGGGGGAGTGGTCTATAAAAACGGTATTGATACCGGGGATATATTGAGGAGACACACGTTTCACAGAAGTTGTTGAGTCATAGCTGTCTGCGGCCACAAGCCGGCACCGGCGGACCCAAACGACCGGGAACGTGAAGCAATATTTGAAGCGCACCGACTGGTGCGCTTTTTTTTCGTGCGCAGGAAACGTCCGCCGGCACGCCCAAAGTCGGTGCATAATTCCCGTGGCGCGGTTTCCGGCGCCGGCAGGTTGCATATATGCCACACTTGAATAATGATCAGCAGATGAAAAAACAACAGGGCAGTGAGCTGTTCAGCGCCATCGTGGCCGCGCCGTTCGGCGCCATGGGCGTGCGCGCGCAGGACGGCCAGTTGCGCGAACTCGTGTATTTGCCGCCGCACTTCGACGAAAAAGCGCCGCAGGATGCCGTCTCCGAGCGGGCGTGTCAGCAACTGGCGGCCTATTTCCGCGACCCCGATGCGCCGTTCGACTTGCCGCTGGCGGGCCTGGGCAGCGCTTACCAGCAACGGGTATGGGCGGCGATCGCCGGTATCCCGCGCGGCCAGGTGCGCACGTATGGCGACGTGGCGCGCCTGATCGGTTCGGCCCCGCGCGCCGTGGGCCAGGCCTGCGGCGCCAACTGGTTTCCCGTGGTGATCCCCTGCCACCGGGTCACGGCTGCCAGCGGCCTGGGCGGCTTTGCCCACCATGACGATGCGACGGGATTCCACCTGGGCGTGAAGCGCTGGCTGCTGGCGCATGAAGGCGTGGCGGCCTACCGATGATGAACAGCCTGCTGGCGCCCGACAACGCCACCCTGATCGACGAATTCTGCGACAGCCTGTGGCTGGAAGACGGCCTGTCGAAAAACTCGCTCGATGCCTACCGGCGCGACATGCGGCTGTTCGCCCGCTGGCTGGAAGTGGCGCGGCCCGGGCGCGAGGGCCTGTACGAAGTGACCACGGCCGATATCGAGGCGTATTTCGCCGCCCGCCACGACGAGAGCAAGGCGACCTCGTCGAACCGGCGCCTCTCCGTGCTCAAGCGGTTTTACCAGCTGGCCTTGCGGCACAAGCATATCGCGGCCGACCCGTGCCTGAAGATGGTGTCGGCCAAGCAGCCGGCGCGCTTCGTGCATACCTTGAGCGAAGCGCAGGTGGAAGCCTTGCTGGCGGCGCCCGACGTGAGCACGCCGCTGGGCTTGCGCGAGCGCACCATGCTCGAACTCATGTATGCGAGCGGCTTGCGCGTGTCGGAACTGGTGGACTTGCAATCGGTGGAACTGAGCCTGAACGATGGCGTGCTGCGCATCACGGGCAAGGGCAGCAAGACGCGCCTGGTGCCGTTCGGCGAACAGGCGCGTCTGTGGATCGAGCGCTACCTGAAGGAGGCGCGCGGCGTCATCCTCGACGGGCAGATGGACGACGCGCTGTTCGTCACGCGGCGCGGCGGCGCCATGACGCGGCAAATGTTCTGGGTCATCATCAAGAAACACGCGCTGAACGCCGGCATCACGGCGCCGCTGTCGCCGCATACCTTGCGTCACGCGTTCGCCACGCATTTGCTCAACCATGGTGCGGACTTGCGTGTTGTGCAATTGTTACTGGGACACTCCGATATTTCCACCACGCAGATTTACACGCATGTGGCCCGTGAACGGCTGAAACTGCTGCATGCGCAGCATCATCCGCGAGGCTAAACATTTGGAGTTTGCTCCAACTACGTCATAATGTGCCTTATATGCTTATCTGTAACATCTAAAAACTAAAGAGGTAGTAAATGGCCAAGACAAATTTCCAATACGAAAAACGGCAAAAAGAGCTGGAAAAGAAGAAGAAAGCCGAGGAAAAAGCCAGGCGCAAGCTGGAAGCGAAGAACAATCC
>Ga0182008_10002200_pt1 | contig 12372 bp, 9 predicted proteins | sample Sormic07211129_1_FD_120482 | JGI IMG/M metagenome (GOLD analysis project Ga0182008, IMG submission 120482) | Rhizosphere microbial communities from Sorghum bicolor, Mead, Nebraska, USA - 072115-129_1 metaG | ecosystem: Host-associated > Plants > Roots > Rhizosphere | place: USA: Nebraska...
ACGGTGCCGGAGCCGGTGGCGCTGGCGGTGGCGCAGGCGTTGGCGCCGGTGCCGGCGGACCGCTTCGCGAACGCGGCCGACTTCGCCCGCGCCCTGTCCGCGGCATCAACGTCTGCACCAACCGTCGCTGCCACTCAGCCCGTCAGCGTTTCGACGGTCGCGACTCCAGTAGATCGCACTGTGTCATCCCCCACAACCAGGAGCCCGCTCGGGTTGCTAGGTCGGCGCCCGCTATTCGCCACGCTCGTGCTCGGAGTGGCCATCGGACTCGGCCTGCTGTTCGGCTGGAGTCGATCCCGGTCCGGCGATCGAACCACCGGCGTACGACTAGTCGCGGTGCTTCCATTTCAGAACATGGGTGATTCGGCCGACGCGTATTTCGCCGATGGCATCACGGATGCGGTGCGCGGCAAGCTCACCTCGATGCCAGGGCTGCAAGTCACCGCGTCGAGCAGCTCGGGCGAATATCGACATACATCGAAGACGCCGCAGCAGATCGCGCGCGAGCTCGGCGTCGAGTATCTGCTCATCGGCAAGGTCCGGTGGGCGAAGTCCGCGGATGGCACGAGCCGGGTGCAGGTGAGTCCCGAGCTGATCAAGGCGTCGACCGCATCATCGACGTGGCAGGAATCGTTCGACGCGAATCTGACGGATGTGTTCAAGGTGCAGGCGGACATCGCGAGCAGGGTCGCCTCCGCTCTCAATGTCGCGCTGGGTGACAGCGCTCAGCGCCGGCTCGTGGAGCGACCCACCACGAATCTCGCCGCATACGATGCGTTTCTGCGCGGCGACGCGATGTCGGGAAACATGTCAGCGATAGATGCCGTGACCTTGCGCCGGGCCGCCGGATTGTACGAGCAGGCCACGGCGATCGACCCGGGCTTCGCGCTTGCATGGATCCGCTTGTCGCGCGCGTACGCATCCGAGTACGCCAACGGCGCACCCTCACCGGAGATCGCAGAGCTTTCTCGGCGGGCGGCGGAACGAGGTCTCGCGCTCGCACCGGAGCGTTCTGATGGCCATCTCGCCCTGGGCGATTACTTCGCCAATGTGAAGGGCGATTTTCAGCGCGCGGCCAGCGAGTATGCCGAGGGACTGCGTCGCTCGCCCTCCGATGTCGATCTGCTCACGGCCGCCTCGCTCAACCAGCAGAGTCTGGGGCAGTGGGATTCCGCCATGGTCACGCTGACTCGTGCGGTCAAGCTGGATCCGCGCTCGCTCGTCACCGGGCGACGGCTCGGCTTCACCTTGCTTCGGCTTCGGCGCTATCCGGAGGCGGTCGCGACGACCGAACGCACCCTGGCGCTGGCGCCCGACAATCTTGCCCTGATCGAAAATCGGATCATGATCGAGCTCGCAAAGGGAGATCTCGCATCGGCGCGATCAATCCTTACCGCGAGCGCGGCGCGTACGGATCCGACGGCGTTGGTCGCCTACGCGGGAAACTACTGGGATCTCTACTGGGCCCTGGATGAGCCACAGCAGCAGCTGCTTCTTCGACTCTCTCCCGCTGCGTTCGATGACGATCGGAGCGCCTGGGGCATCGTTCTCACGGAGATGTACGCTTTGCGTGGAGACTCACTCAGAATGCGCGCCTACGCGGATTCAGCGCGCGTCGCAATCGAGAAGATCCTGGTTTCGACACCCGACGATCCACAACGTCGAGTCTTCCACGGACTCGCGCTCGCCTACCTCGGCAAGCGCGCGGACGCAGTTCGCGAGGGAGAAAAAGCCGTGGCGCTCCTTCCGATTTCCAAGGACGGTTACACTGGACCCTACATACAGCAGCTGCTCGTTCGCATCTACATGCTGACGGGCGACAAGCAGAAGGCACTCGACGCACTCGAGCCGCTGCTCAGAGTGCCGTATCACCTCTCGCCGGGATGGCTCAAGATCGATCCGACGTTCGCACCCTTGAGATCCGAGCCGCGCTTTCAAAAGCTGGTGGCTGGCGGCTGAGCCGCGCGGCGGCGCATCTGCATGCGCGCGCCGCCGCGCTCAACGATTACTCGCGGCTCATCCACCCGCGCAGTACGAGCACCCCGCTTCCTGCGCGCGATTCACGCCCCAGGTGCCGGACGGAATCACGGTGATCCCCGGAATGATTCCCGCCGTCCAATCCTTGAGTGCCACATCCGGCGTCACCCCCGCTCCCGCAGCGAACTTCGCGCTGAGAAAGTGAAGCGCCACGTTGCACGCGCCAAAGATCGTCCCGCGTGCGAGCAGCTTGTCGATCGCCATGTCGGGAATTTCCAGGCTGCCCGGCTTTGCGTTGAAGAACGGGTTTCGCTCCGCCGGCGCCTTGGTGGTCGGATCCATGATCTTCATCGCCTTCCCGATCTTGTACTTGGACCACACCGCGTCGGTGAGTGCCAGCGGGAATCCCGCATGGCGCAGGATGACGACCGGGGTTGCCGGTGACGGATTCATTCCCTCGTACGGAAGCATGAACGTGTACGCGAAGGCGAGTGGGAACCCGTCGTTGAAGGCGAAGGCGTCGACCGCCATCTTGTGCTTCGCCTTCAGTGGTCCCGGCCACGGATTCGAATCCGGCGACTTCGGATCCGTCGCATTCGAGTCCGGGGTCGCGGCAGCCGCGGCGCCCGTCTTCTCGGCCGCGCACGCAGTGACGGGGAGGAATGCCGTGAGCCCGAGGGCTGCGGTTCCCGCGGCGAGCCGACCGAGGAACGAGCGACGCGGCGATGCGGAAAGAAGGTCTTCACTCATTGGATTCGTCCTGCGCGCTCATCGCGCGCGGTTGTGCGCGCCAGCGCGCGCGGTGTTCGCGCCCGAGGGCGCACCGGTCTTGCTCCGATATGGCACATCCGAGGGACGCCCGCCAGCGGGCCAATCGTTCTCCTTGCCCGCAAAGTCGGGACGGGGCCTGGAATTCACGTAGCGGGCAACGTCGAGCGCCTGCTGAGGCGTGAGCGAATTGGGCTTGTCGAAGGGCATGTTGTGAAGCACGAACAGCGCGGCGGTACGATAGCGCGCCATTCCGGCCGCAATGTTGTACGACCGGGATCCCCACAGGGGCGGTGCGACTACCGATCCTTCGCCCTGGGCACCGTGGCAGCGAACGCAGTTCTCGGCGAAGACTTGCGCTCCGCGCGCGGTGTCCGCTTCCAGGGTGGCGAGCTGGGGAACCCCCTGCGATTTCACCGAGTCGCCCACTGCCACGCCACGCGACATCCACGCGAGGAAGGCGACGATGTCGCGCATGTCGCTGCCATCCGGTGGCAGCGCCTTTCCGTTCATGCTCCGAACGAAGCAATCGTTCACGCGATCCTCGATGAGATCCACGCGCGCACGGCGCGCGCGAAATTGCGGATAGCGAGTGTAAGCCCCTATCAGCGGGAGCGCGCTCGCGCGTCGCCCTTCATCGAGATGGCAGCTGAAGCATCGGAGGGAGTTCCCGACGTGAGACGGGAGACTGTCGCGCGTCGCCGCGAGCAGCGCGCGTCCGCGGCGGACGGCATCGCCCATCGGCCCCGGCGGCGTGGTGGTGTCTCGAGCAGTTTGTGGTTGCGGTGGCGGCGTCATCTTTGCCGGCCCCGCGGCGGCGGGAGCATCTCCCCTCCCGCACGCCATGGCCAACGCGATCATCGTCAGCCGCACACGCGGATGTCTCACACGTGTGGTATCGCGCTGTTTGTTCATCGTGTACCTCGGCGCTCCCCGGAAGAGCAGCGTTGCACACGATGTAATGCTTTTCATGTCTTGCGTCCAGTGTTTTTTGTGCGGCTTCTAATGCGCGGTCGTCTTGTGCACGAGCTTCCGTGTGAAAAAGTCGAATGATGCCGCGTACGCCGCAAGCCAGTTGCGGTGCAACAGGAAGTCGTGCACCTCATCCGGAAAGATCAGCTGCTCGACATCCACGCCCTGTTTTCGGAGGTCTTCGGCGAGTTGCACGGTCTGGCTGAATGCCACATTCCGATCGTCGTCGCCCTGAATGAGCAGCACGGGCGAGCGCCACGTCGACTCGTAGGCCATCGGCGATGACGTGAATGCCAAGCGGCGCGCCTCCTGATCCTTAAGGATGCGCCATCCCGGAACGAACGTCTCCCATTCCAGATTCCAGTCGTGCACGCCATGCATGTCGACGCCGGCAGCGAAAATGTCGGAAGAGCGAGCGAGTGCGAGCGCCGTGAGATAGCCGCCATACGATCCGCCCCACGCCCCGATGCGCGACGAGTCGACGTCCGCGCGCCCGCGCAGGAAGAGTCCTGCCCCTTGCACATCGTTGTACTCGCTCGCGCCCGTCGCGCCGTAGTCGAGCGCCTCGCGGAAGTTGAGCCCGTATCCTATGCCGCTTCGATAATTCACCGCGAGCACCACGAATCCGCGGCTCGCGAGAAACTGATTCATCGCGTACGCGTTGCTGTAGTAGTACATGTAGTGCCAGCCGAGGAGCATCTGCCGGCGCGAGCCGCCATGAAAGAAGACGAGAGCCGGGTGTCGCTCACCCTTCACGCCTCCCGGCGGAAGAAAGAGTTGGCCGTGGAGCAGCATGCCATCGCCGGACGGGAAGATCACCTGTTGCGGCGTGACCAGCGCGCTCGCGGGGAAGCTCGGCGGGATGACCTCGGGCGCGATGTCGCGCGGCGCGCCGGAGCCGGCGACGATGGCGGGGCGCGCCGGCATCTTCGCGTCGGAGCGCAGAATCACCACCGTCTTCCCGTCGCTCGCCTCCACGGGCGACCATTCGATGCCCGTGCCGCGCGTGACCGCGACGGGCTTGCCGCCCGTCGCCGCAACCCGCCAGATGTGCCGCCTGTCGATGTCTCCCTGATTCGATGAGAAGAGCACGCTCGCGTGATCCGGGACCAGCGAGACGTGCTCGACCTCGAAATCCCCTGGCGTGAGCAGCGTTGCGTCTCCGCCCGAGACTCCAACGGCGTAGAGATGTGTGTAGCCGTCGCGCTCCCAGGGGAAGATGATGCGATCGCCCTTCGCCCACATGAGCTGCGCATCGGAGACGATATCACGAAATGCGCTCCCCATTCCCGGTTTGGCTTTCCAGATCTCGTGTCCCGCACCCGTGGCGACGTCCGCCACGACGATCGACCACGGCTCCTCCGTGCGAATGGCGCCGAACGATGGCCTGCGCGACGTCGTGGGCGTGCGAATGAACGCGATGCGTATGCCATCCGGAGACCACACCGGCGATGAGTCCCAGTCCACGGATGGAGAGAGATACTGAAGCGTGTTCGCCGAGGCGTCGTAGACGCCCACGAAGTTGTGATCGTTGCGCGCGCTGACGAATGCGAGCTTCTCGCTCTTCGGCGACCAGCGCAGCTCGCTCGCGTTGCCCCGCGTGTGCATGAGCTGCGTCGCCGGCATCGTGTCACGCAACGAGGCGCCCCAGATCTGTCCACTCTTCACGAACGCGATGCGGTCGCCCGATGAAGAGATTGCGGGATCGTGTCCATCGCCGATGCGACGCGGAGCTCCGCCCGAGAGCTGGACCACCCACACCGCTTGCGTCTCGCCCGCGACACTCAGGGCGGGATTCGGAATCTCTCCGTGCCCGTTCGGGTTTCCGCCTCGCACGTATGCGATGGCGTTGCCGTCCGGGGTGAATGCGAGCTCGGTGATCTCCTGCCCATCGTCGCCACGATACGTCGTGATCTTGCGCGCCTTGTAGTCCGGGGGGCTGGCCACCCACACGTTGCGGGAGCCCGACTCGTCGAAGGTCCAGGCGACCGCGCCACCCGAGGGCGCTGCAACCAGCCCATCCGGGAACGGAGCGCTGAGCAGCTCCTCGAGCGTGATCTGCTTTCCCTGCGCGGCACAGGGAAGCGCAACCGCGAGGAGTATGGCGGCGAGCGAACGGCGCATGTGTCGGAGATTCGAGGACGCGCGGTATCGGAGTGCGATGGACCACCCGCGCGAATGGTCACCATCAGGATCGATGATGACCAATCTGCACCCCGTTCAGCGACTTCTCAATTCAGCGCACGTCCGCAGCGCGTCGTACTACATCGAGTCGACCGGCGGCGGATCATCCGGCGGAGGCGTAGTGCCCGTCGAATCCGGCGGATTCCCCAACTTCCGCGGCAGATAGATCACCACGTCACTCGTGCTGCTCCCCGATGAGACGAAGCCCCAGGTCGAGTTGCTGAAGAAGGGATCGTTCGCGGGCGGCGTAGCCACCAGGAAGTAGTCGCCTTGAGGAATTGCCGTCACGAGGAAACGGCCATTCTCATCCGTCACTACCTCTCCAATCTTCGTCACCGTCGTCCACGCCGTATCGCTCGGCCCTGTCGGCTGAACCGTGACCTTCAGATTGAGTACGACGGTTGCACCGGGAATTGGTGTGAAGTGACTCGGATCAGATAGGGAGGCAGAGTCCACCACCACGCCGCGCAGCTCTCCCTTCGCATTCGGATCAGTTGCCGCCACGGTGATGGCTGCACCAGACCAATCCGATTTCTTGGAGCTCTGTACGGCGATGGAATCGGAGCAGGCGACCGCAATGAGTACGATGACAACTCCGCCGACGATTCGTGTGCGATGCATGTGCGTCTCCAGATGAGCTGTTTCTGGCCTCCGTCGCGCGGTCCTTTCCGCGTGTGAGGGAGCCGATCGAGAAGACCCGGGTACAAACGTCGGCGTCACCCGCTCATTGATTTCGCACTCGTGTTGCTCGTCCGATGTGGTCTTTACCCGCAGCCCGCGCTCTCTAATCCAATTTGTCAGAAACTGAACTATTTCTGACATATCCGCCGCCACAAATCGCTTGCCAGAATCGAATGCAGTCTTCTATATGTAGACACGCGAACGACCGATCGAGGAGAGCCGCCGATGCCGTTTACCGACAGTCGTTTACAGCCTGCCAACGCCGCGCTCATCGCCGCGTTGATGCTTGCCGGTCTTTCCTCCTCTCGGGTCGCGCGTGCACAGGCGCTCAGCTCTGCGCTGGATGTCGGAATCGCGAGCGGAAATGCCTTCGCGGGTCCAGCCCCCAGCGCGCTGCTGCTTCAGCCGGCGGTTCGATGGGATCATCCCAACACGAGCGTGAGCGCGCAGGCGAGCTGGCTTGCTTCGCAGCGCGCGCACATGGATGGCGATGCGTCGGTGAGCGGGCGCTATTACTCCCCCGCATTCCGCAACTTCCGGCTCGAGCTTGGCGCCACCGCGGCGCGCACCGCCGGTCCCGACGTCATCAGACCGTCGAATGCCTTGCAGGGCGATGTGAACGTCTCGTACGCGTTCGGCAGCGGGGGTGTGTGGCTGGGCGCAGCGCACCGCGCGAGCTCGATCGATTCTCTTCCGGGGCAAATGCAGACGTTCAGCGCCGGAAGCTGGCGACGGCTGGGTAACACCGTCTTCACCGCCTCGATCACGACGAACAGCTCCGGAGGAAGCAGCGACGTATTCGGCGCTGTCGATCCAAGTAACCCGGGTTCCGGCCTGGGTGACACGCTGTCACGCAACGGATCAGTGCCGGCGCGGCACTACTCGGACGTCGAGAGCAGCGTCTACTGGTCGCACGGACCGCTAGCACTGGACGGCCTGATCGGCACCCGGGTGAGCACCTCATACGGGCAGCGCACGACGTGGGGACACGCGCAGGCGAGCTGGGCGCTCGGCGAGCAGTTCGCGCTCGTCGCCACGGGCGGCTCACGCGCATCCGAGCCGGCGATCGGCCGATTGGGCGGCACCTTCTTCTCGTTCGGTGTGCGCCTCGCGAGCGCGCCCTGGACCGCGCACGCGCTGCATCCCGGTGCGCGGAGCACCGCGAGCACCTTCGGCGTGCGAGCTGAGGGTTCAACGCGCATCATCTACGTGCACGCGCCAGCCGCACGCACGATCGAGCTGATGGCGGACTTTACGGATTGGCAACCCGTCGTGATGCGTCACGCGTCGAATGACGAATGGCAGGTCGCGATGCAGATTGCGCCCGGCACCCACCGCGTGAACATCCGCGTGGACGGCGGCCAGTGGAGTGCTCCTCCCGGAGCGAGCACGGTTCAGGACGAGTTCAACGGTGTGGTTGGGCTCGTGGTGATTCCATAGCGCCTCGCGCTGCCCCTGGAGTCGAGAGTGACGCCGTGCTCGATGGCAGGGTCTCGCCTGCTGTGGAGCTTTCTGACGCCGCGCTCGTGGACATCGTTCTCAGGGGCGAGTCGGAAGCGTACGCCAGGCTCGTGGCCCGGTACCGGGATCGATATGCGCGATTCGCGCTGCACATGCTCGGCAACCGCGAGGATGCCGAGGAGGCGTTGCAGGATGCGTTCGTGCGTGCGTATCGCTCGCTGCACCGGTGCGGCGACCCGGCACGCTTCGGCAGTTGGCTGCTCGCGATTCTCGCCAACCGGTGTCGCACCTCGGGCGGGCGTCGCGCTCGGCACGAGCGGCGCTTCGTGTCCGCCGAGGATCGCCACTATGCGATCGCGCTCGATCATCCAGCGGATGCGTCGGCGTGGCGAGAGGAAATCGGACGGGCACTCGCGCGACTCGATCCGGATCAGCGCGAGGCGTTTCTGCTGAAGCACGTGGAGGAGTTGGAGTACGAGCAGATGTCGGCGATCACGGGAGCCGGCGTGTCGGCGTTGAAGATGCGTGTGAAACGAGCGTGTGAGCGGATGCGCCGATCGCTGACGGAGGGAGAAGATGCGCCAGCACGATGAGTTCGCGGGAAAGGAGCCGGACGATGACATACTCGAGCGCGCAGTGAACGAGCTTCGACGGCCACTGCGGGTTAACGCTGCGCTCTTCGACGCGCGCGTGATGGACGAGCTGCTTCGGACGCCGACGGGACTGCGCGAGCGCTTCGAGAGCCTCGTGCGACCGCGCACGTTCCGCATCTCGCCGCTCGTGGCGTTCGCGGCCGGGCTGCTCTTTACAGTGTCGATCGCCGGGTCCGTGCTCTATGTGCTTTCGTCAACTCCACCGGCCCGCGAGCGCACCGTTGCGCGAACCGTACCCGGGGCTCCCATGGTGGAATTCGGCTTCGCTGCGCCGCACGCGTCGAGCGTTGCGCTCGTCGGGGACTTCAACAACTGGGATCCCAAAGCGACACCGTTGCGTGCGGCATCCACCGGTGGTGTGTGGTCCGTGGAAGTGCCGGTGCCTCCGGGTCGTCACCTGTACGCGTTCGTCGTCGACGGCAAGGTCTGGCGCCCGGACCCCGCCGCCCCCAAGGCGACGGGCGAAGACTTCGGGGAGCCAAACTCCGCCCTGACCGTGGCCGATCCGAGGGGCGGACGATGACGCGACGCTCGGTCGCGCTGTTCGCTGCCGCGGCGATCTCGCTCGCGCCCGCTGTGCTCCGCGCACAGGATGCGCGTCTCGATGCGCGCCTCGATGCGCGCACGCGCGATGCGGTTGTCTCGCTCATCGACAGCGCGCGTGCGGAGGGGATTCCGAGCGAACCGCTCGTGCAGAAGGCACTCGAGGGCGCGAGCAAGCATGCGGACGGATCGCGCATTCTCACGGCCGTGCGCGCGCTCTCCCGTGAGCTCGGCGATGCGCGCGCAGCGCTCGGACCCACGTCGACGGAGGCCGAGGTGATCGCTGGCGCGAGTGCATTGCACGTGGGGATTGCGCCCGAGGCGCTGGCTCACATGCGAGCATCGCGCGCGCACGGCTCGCTCACGGTTGCGCTGGCGGTGCTCACGGACCTGGTTGCGCGCGGTGTGCCCGGCGACACGGCAACGACCGTGATCTCGGCGCTCGCGAGCGCCGGTGCACAGGATGCCGAGCTGCTGCGCTTCCAGCAGGGCGTCGAGCGAGACATCGCGCAGGGCGCCACACCATCGGCTGCGGTGGGCGTGCGCGCGCAGAGTGCATTTCCGAGCGCGGCGCCGCGACGCACTCCGTAGTGAGCTGGGTGCCTATCTCAGCAGCTTGAACGCCGAGCGCTGACTTCCGCCGTACTTGTACGCCATCGTGATCCACAGGATCGCCATGGCCTCGAGCCATCGCGATTGCGAGAGCGGCCCCGCATCGACCATGTCGAAGCCGAGCTGATTGCCGAGCTCCGCAACTATCAGCTTGGCGCCGGCGTCATCTCCGGCGAAGAACATCGATGCTCGCTGGTCACCGAACATGGGGTGTGCGAAGTTCGCCTGGCCGAGCGTGTTGAAGCACTTCACCACTTTCGCCTGCGGGATGAGCTTCGCGATCTCCTCCGCGGCCGACGTCGTGGTTCCGAGCGCAAGGCCGGAGAGATCGGGGAGCAGAGGGTTGATGCAGTCGATGACGGTCTTGCCTGCGAGAGGACCCGTAGCCGCGAGTGCGTCCTTCACGGCCCCCCAGGGAATCGCGAGCACGATGACATCGCCGAACGAGGCGGCGTCTGCAACGGAGCCGGAGCGGCTGCGTGGCAGGCCGCCTGCGGCCTGATCGTTTGGATCACGCACGCCGAAGCGTACGTCGTGACCCTGTGATTCGAAGAGTCGGCCGAGTGTGCCGCCGACCTTTCCCGCGCCGATGATTGCCAGTCGCATTGCGTAAGTCCTCGCATTCCAGTGCGCCCCGGCATCTTACGTCCACTCTCGCGTCGTCCGCAATCAGGTCGGCATCATTCGACACGATCACTGAATGAGGAGCGCAATGCCGGGCAGCTCGCACCATCACGAGGCGCACGCGGGACATTCGGTCGCAATGTTCCGTGACAAGTTCTGGATCTCGCTCGCGCTCACCATTCCGACGCTGGTCTGGGGCCACATGCTCCAGAGCGCACTCGGCTATCGGGCACCAGAGTTCACGGGATCCTTCTATCTGCCTGCGCTGTTCGGGATCGCCGTTTTCCTGTACGGTGGAACTCCGTTCATTCAGGGCGCGGTCAGAGAGCTTGGCGATCGCGTGCCGGGGATGATGACGCTCATCTCCCTCGCCATCACGGTTGCCTTCGCGTTCAGCATCGCCGTGACGCTCGGCTATCCGGGGATGTCGCTCTGGGATGAGCTCTCGAGTCTCGTCGTCATCATGCTGCTCGGCCACTGGATCGAGATGCGCTCCATCACACAAGCTCGTGGCGCACTGCATGAGCTCGCGAAGCTCTTGCCGGCGGAAGCGCTGCGTGTGACCGGTGAACAGGTAGAGAGAATACCGCTGTCGTCGCTCAAGGAGGGCGATGTTGCGCTCGTAACGCCCGGTGCTTCAGTCCCAGCCGATGGCATCGTTCGACAGGGCGTGAGCGCCGTCGACGAATCGATGCTCACCGGCGAATCACGTCCGGTCGGGAAGAAGGAGGGCGACAAGGTCATCGCCGCCACGATCAACGGCAATGGGTCGCTGCGTGTCGAGGTGACTGGAGCGGGAGAGCGCACGGCGCTTGCGGCCATCACGAGGCTCGTTGCACAGGCGCAGTCCTCGCGATCGCACGCTCAGGCATTGGCGGATCGAGCTGCCTTCATCCTGACACTCGTCGCGATCGGTTCTGCAATGGTCACGCTCGTGGTGTGGCTGGCACTCGGAGCAACAGCTGCGTACGCGATCGAGCGAGTCGTGACGGTGCTCGTGATCGCATGTCCCCATGCGTTGGGGCTCGCCATACCACTGGTAATCGCCATATCCACCACGCTCGGGGCCCGCTCAGGGCTGCTCGTGCGAGACCGTCGCGGTCTCGAAGAGGCGCGAAAGCTCGACACCGTGGTGTTCGACAAGACCGGCACGCTGACACGCGGCGAATTTCGTGTCGTCGATCTCGTGACCGATGGCTCGTTGAGCGACACCGATGCACTGGCACTTGCAGCCGCCGTCGAGCGCGATTCAGAGCACACAATTGCACGCGGGATCGTCAAGTCGGCCGAAGAGCGCAACGCGAGAGTTCCGGACGTGCGCGATTTTCGCGCGATACCTGGCCGAGGTGTGGAAGCTCGGCTCGATGGTCGAGTTATAGCGATCGGTGGGCCTGCTCTCCTGGCACAGATCGGCGCGCAGCCGTCATCGGCACTCGTGGAAGCCGCGACTCGTGCTGCCGAGCGCGGCGAAGCCACGGTGTATCTCGTCTCCGAGGGAGCGGTGCGCGCGATGTTCGCGATCGCGGATGCGGTGCGCGAGGAATCCCGTGCGGCCGTGCAGAGGTTACACGATCAGAAGGTCACCGTAGTCATGCTCACCGGCGATGCTCGTGCAGTGGCGGCCGCAGTCGGGAAGGAGCTCTCCATCGACCTCGTGTTCGCAGAAGTATTGCCGGAGCAGAAAGTCGAGAAGATCGATGAGCTCAAACGATCGGGGAAGCGCGTCGCCATGGTGGGGGATGGCGTGAACGACGCTCCGGCGCTCGTGAGTGCCGACGTCGGGATCGCGATCGGAGCGGGCACGGAGGTCGCGGTGGAAGCCGGCGACGTCGTGCTCATCAGAAACGATCCGCGCGACGTGTCCCGGCTCATCTCGCTGAGCCGCGCGTCCTATCGA
>Ga0182008_10002201_pt1 | contig 12367 bp, 9 predicted proteins | sample Sormic07211129_1_FD_120482 | JGI IMG/M metagenome (GOLD analysis project Ga0182008, IMG submission 120482) | Rhizosphere microbial communities from Sorghum bicolor, Mead, Nebraska, USA - 072115-129_1 metaG | ecosystem: Host-associated > Plants > Roots > Rhizosphere | place: USA: Nebraska...
TGGGCGATCTTGATCTCGCCGCGGGCCTTCAGCGCCTGGATGTATTCCAGCGTGGCGGCCTGGGCCATCGCGTCCATCATCTGGCCGCGGAGGGCGTCGCGCTGTGCCTTCTCAACCTTGAATGGATCGCCATCGGTGACTTTGTCGACCGCCACCAGCGCGTAGGCGCCGTTGCCGGTCTGCACGGTGGTCCACGCGGCCTTGCCGTTGGCCGGATGAGGCAGGGTGAAGGCGCCTTGCAGGATCGCCGGCGGCACGTCGTTGATGCTGGCGAGCTTGCTGCGCTCCAGCCCGGCAAGCGTGCGTACCGGAGCCTTCACCAGGGTGGCGATGTCGCCGCCCTTGGCCAGCTGCGCGATGAGGTCGTCGGCCTGCTTCTTCGCCAACGCGTCGACACGCTCGTCAAGGATGCGCTGGCGCACGGCATCGGCGACCTCGGCCAACGGCTTCGGTGCGGCGGCGTTGTGCTTGGCCAGGTGCATCACCAGCGCGTCGCCCTTGTCGACCTGCACCAGCGACGAATTGTTGCCTTGGGCGAGCACGTCGTCGGCGAAGGCCGCGGCGACGAACTTCGGGTCCGACGGAATACCGGGACCGCCGTCGCGGCCGAACAGCGGAGAGGTCTTGATCTCAAGGCCGAGTTCCTTCGCCGCCGGCTCGAGCGAACCGGGATTGCGGTCGGCGAGATCGGCAAGCTGCCCGGCACGCTCGTTGTAGAGACGCTCGCCTTCGTTCTTGGCCCAGTCCGCGGCCAACTGCGCACGCACCTCGGCGAACGGCTTGGCGTCGCCCTCGCGCGCATCGCGCAGCCAGATGATGTGGTAGCCCTCTTCCGGCGAAAGCACGGGCTCCTTCGTGATGTCGCCCTTCTTCATGCCGAACAACGCCGTGTCGAAGGCGGCGTTCGCGACGCCCTTCTCCAACCAGCCGAGGTCGCCACCGCTGCGCTTGGAGCCCAGGTCGTCGGAGTTCTCGGCGGCGAGCTTGGCGAAGTTCTCCGGCGTGGCTTCGGCGGCGATCTTCTTCGCCTTCTCGAGCGTGGCCTTCTGCTGCTCCGGCGTGGCGTTCTTGGGCACGTTGACCAGGATGTGCGACGCCTCGCGCTGTTCCGGCTGGGCGTAACGCTGCTTGAACTTGTCGTAGAACGCGTGCAGCTGCTCGTCGGTGGGTTCGCCCACCTTGAGCTCGGACTGCTTCACTTCGAGGTACTGCACGGAAACCTGTTCCGGCGTGGTGTAGTCGGCGATGTGCGACTTGTAGAACGCGTCGATGTCGGCATCGGCGACGGTCGCGTCGGTGAGCGACGGGCGCGGCAGCTCGACGAAGCGCAGGTCGCGCTGCTGCAGACGCAGGCGGAAGAACGCGTCGACATCGGCGTCGCTGACCAGCGTGGTGTTCGCGATGGCCTCCGGGAGGATCTGCGTGGCGAGCGAGGCGCGCACCTTGGCCTCGTACATGCCCGGGCTCATGCCCTGCATCGAGAGGATCGCGCGATACGCTTCAGGGCTGAACTGGCCGTTGACCTGGAAGCCGGGGTCGCTGCCGATCGCCGAGCGCACGCTCGCATCGGAGACCACGAGGCCGAGGTCGGTGTTGGCCTGCTGCAACAGTGCCTGGCTGATCATGCCGTCCAGCACGCGCTGTTTCAGCTCGGGCTTTTCGAGGTCGGCGGCCGTGAACGGCGAGCGCGGGTCCTGCGCTGCCTGCTGGCGGAGCTCGTTGAGCCGCTGCTGCCAGTCCTGCTGGGAGATCTCGTGGTCGCCGATCTTCGCGACGTAGGTGTCGACTCGCGACACGAAGTACGACTCGATACCGAAGAACGCGACGGCGAAAACACAGACACCGAGCACGATGGCGGCGGGCCAGCCATGGATCTTGTTACGCAGGGCTTGCAGCATGATGCGACTCGCGAAGGTGACGCCGATAACCCTTACCGGCGGTAGATAAAGCAAAGGCGCCACGCGGGCGCCTTTGCGGACCAATGGCGGAGTGGACGGGACTCGAACCCGCGACCTCCGGCGTGACAGGCCAGCATTCTAACCGACTGAACTACCACTCCACTTACGTTTGGTGGGTGCTGAGGGGATCGAACCCCCGACCAGCGCCGTGTAAAGGCGACGCTCTACCGCTGAGCTAAGCACCCCCTACGGTAAGAACCGATTAGTTTACGTGATCCTTCAGCGCCTTGCCAGCGGTGAAGGCCGGAGCCTTGGACGCCGGGATCTTGATTTCCGCATTGGTGCGCGGGTTGCGGCCGGTGCGGGCGGCGCGGCTGCGCAGCTTGAAAGTGCCGAAGCCGATGAGAGCCACGTCGTCGCCCTGCTTGAGGCTGTCCTTCACCGCATCGATGAACGCCTCGAGAGCCTTGCCGGCGTCGGCCTTGGACAGATTGCTCTTGTCGGCAATGGCGGCGATCAGTTCGGTTTTATTCATTACGTAACTCCCTTCAAAGGTAATTCGAATCGCTGGACAGCGATCCTGTACGAGAAGACGGCAGATCGTCGAATCGAAGCCCGATGGCGTCGTTCGCCGACCCCGCTATCCATGGCGCCCTTGCGGCGCGAGCGATTGCGGTGTCGCCTTTATACCAGTGCCCTCCCACCATCGCAATACAAGCAATACCAAGGCTTTCAGCACATATGCATGGTCTTTGGAGGCTTGCGCGCGGCGGGAAAAACGATTATCGCGGGGGCGCCATGACAGGACGACGAAAACGAAAAGGGCACACTTACGTGTGCCCTTGTTCGTGAGAAGGAACGATGAAACGTTTCAGTGCGTGAGCGACGGCGATGCCTTGCCCTTGCCACGCTTGGCCGGCTGGCTCGGCACCTCCACGTCCTCGCCACCCTCACCCGTCTTCTTCGGGCTCAGCGGGCGTTCCAGTGCGAGATCGAGCACCTCGTCGATCCACTTCACCGCGTGGATGTCGAGCGACCCCGTGATGTTCTCCGGAAGGTCGACGAGATCTTTCTTGTTTTCCTCCGGGATGATCACCGTGGTGATGCCACCCCGATGGGCCGCGAGCAACTTCTCCTTGAGGCCACCGATGGGCAGCACGCGGCCGCGCAAGGTGATCTCACCGGTCATGGCCACTTCCGAACGCACCGGCACCTTGGTCAGTGCGGAGACCAGGGCCGTGCACATCGCGATACCCGCGCTCGGGCCGTCCTTGGGCGTGGCGCCTTCCGGCACGTGGATATGGATGTCGAGCTTCTCGTGGAAGTCCGGCTCGATACCGAGCGCCGCGACGCGCGCCCTGACGACGCTGAGCGCCGCCTGGATCGATTCCTTCATCACGTCGCCGAGCTGTCCGGTGTGGACCAGCCTGCCCTTGCCCGGCACGACCGAGGCTTCGATGCTGAGCAGGTCACCACCCACCTGCGTCCAGGCGAGGCCGGTGACCAGGCCCACCTCGTTCTGCTGCTCCGCGCGACCGAAGTCGAAGCGGCGCACGCCGAGGTAGTGATCGAGGTTCTCGCCGTCGACGCGGACCTGGGCAGGCGCCAGCGCCTTACCCTTGGCGGCCTTCGCGGGTGCCTTCTTGACCTTGGCCTTCGCCTTGGCCGGCACGGTCCCCAGCGCGATCTCCTTGACCACCTTGCGGCAGATCTTGGAGATCTCGCGCTCGAGGTTGCGAACGCCCGACTCGCGCGTGTAGTAGCGCACGATGTCGCGGAGCGCGTCCTCGCCCACCGTCAGTTCCTCGGCACGCAAGCCATTGGCCTTGAGTTGCTTCGGCAGCAGGTATTTCTGCGCGATGTTGAGCTTCTCGTCCTCGGTGTAACCCGGGATGCGGATCACCTCCATGCGGTCGAGCAGCGGCCCGGGGATGTTCAACGAGTTGGCCGTGGCGATCCACATCACCTCGGAGAGATCGAGGTCGACTTCCAGGTAGTGGTCGTTGAACGCGTTGTTCTGTTCCGGGTCGAGCACCTCGAGCAGCGCCGACGAAGGATCGCCGCGGAAGTCCATCGACATCTTGTCGATCTCGTCGAGGACGAACAACGGATTCTTCGTGCCGATCTTGTTGAGGTTCTGCACGATCCGGCCCGGCATGGAACCGATGTAGGTGCGGCGATGGCCACGGATCTCGGCCTCGTCGCGCACGCCGCCCAGGCTCATGCGCACGAACTTGCGGTTGGTCGCCTTGGCGATCGATTGTCCCAGCGAGGTCTTGCCCACGCCGGGCGGACCGACGAGGCACAGGATCGGGCCCTTCATCGTGTTCACCCGCTGCTGGACAGCGAGGTATTCGAGGATGCGCTCCTTCACCTTCTCGAGGCCGAAGTGGTCGGCGTCGAGGGTCTCCTGGGCCAGCGCGAGATCCTTGCGGACCTTGCTGCGCTTCTTCCACGGCACGCCCACCACCCAGTCGAGGTAGTTGCGCACGACCGTGGCTTCGGCCGACATCGGCGACATCTGCTTGAGCTTGTTGAATTCCTGGCGCGCCTTGGCGAGCACCGCCTTCGGCATGCCGGCCGCGTCGATCTTCTTCTGCAGCTCTTCGATCTCGTTCGCGCCTTCCTCGCCGTCACCCAGTTCCTTCTGGATGGCCTTCATCTGCTCGTTGAGGTAGTACTCGCGCTGGCTCTTCTCCATCTGCGACTTCACGCGGCCGCGGATGCGCTTCTCGACCTGCTGCAGGTCCATCTCGCCATCGACCAGGCCGATGAGCAACTCCAGGCGCTGGCCGACGTCGGCGGTCTCGAGCACCTTCTGCTTGTCGCCCATGCGCACGGAGAGGTGCGCGGCGATGGAATCGGCGAGACGCGAGGGATCGTCGATCCCCGAAAGCGTGGCCAGGATTTCCGGCGGCAGCTTGCGGCTCTGCTTCACCAGTTGTTCGAACAGGGAAACGAGCGAACGCGAGACCACGTCGAGCTCGCGCTCGTTGCTGGTGTAAATGGGCTCGATGACGCGGGCACGGCCACTCATCATGCCGGCCTCGTCCTCGAAGGCGTCGATCTGCACGCGCGACTGTCCTTCGACCAGCACCTTCACGGTGCCGTCGGGCAGTTTCAGCAATTGCAGGACGCCGGCGAGCGTACCCACCTGGTGCAGGTCGCCGATGGAGGGATCGTCGATGTCCGGGCTCTTCTGCGCGACGAGCAGGATCTGCCGCTCGCCTTCCATCGCCCGTTCCAGCGCACGCATGGATTTGTCGCGCCCGACGAAGAGCGGGATGACCATGTGCGGGTAGACGACGACGTCACGCAGGGGCAGGACCGGCAACAGGTCCAGTTCGGATCCGCTCGTGGTTTGGCTGCGATTCTTCGCCATGTGCTTGGGGTTTCCCTCGGAAGATTTGGGCCTCGCCCCGACACTGCGCCGGAGCCGCCATAGACGTCAAGTGGTGGTTCGCGGAGGGTCGATCAAGAGCCGGGCGTGCAAAGAAAAACGGCCCCGGCGTCGTGGAACGCCGGGGCCGCCATGACTTGCTCTGCCGGACGAATCAGGCCGCGTCGCCGCCCTCGCCCGCGATCCGCTGCTGTTGCAGGTTGCCGCGGTAGATCAGGTAGGGCTCGGCTTGGCCGTCGATCACGGCGTCGTCCACGACGACCTTGCTGACATGTTCCAGCGAAGGCAGTTCGAACATCGTGTCGAGCAATACCTGTTCGAGAATGGTTCGCAGTCCGCGTGCACCGGTCTTGCGCTTGAGCGCGCGACGGGCGATGGCGGACAAGGCCTCCGGACGGAATTCCAGTTCGGCGCCTTCCATGTCGAACAGCTTGCGGAACTGCTTGGTCACCGCGTTCTTCGGCTCGGTGAGAATCTGCACCAGGGCCGCCTCGTCGAGTTCGTCGAGCGTGGCGACCACGGGCAGACGGCCCACGAACTCGGGGATCAGGCCGAAGCGGACCAGATCCGCCGGCTCGACTTCCGAGAGCATCTTGCCGACGTTCTCCGTGCGCTCCTTCGAGCGTACTTCGGCGCCGAAACCGATGCCGGTGGTCTCGGAACGCTGCTGGATCACCTTCTCCAGCCCGGCGAACGCGCCGCCGCAGATGAAGAGGATGTTGCGCGTGTCGACCTGCAGGAACTCCTGCTGCGGATGCTTGCGGCCACCCTGCGGCGGCACCGAGGCGAGCGTGCCCTCGATGAGCTTGAGCAGGGCCTGCTGCACGCCTTCACCGGAGACGTCGCGGGTGATCGACGGGTTTTCGCTCTTGCGCGAAATCTTGTCGATCTCATCGATATAGACGATGCCGCTCTGCGCCTTCTCGACGTCGTAGTCGCACTTCTGCAGGAGCTTCTGGATGATGTTCTCGACATCCTCGCCCACGTAGCCGGCTTCGGTCAGCGTGGTGGCATCCGCGATCGTGAACGGCACGTTGAGCAGGCGCGCCAGCGTTTCGGCCAGCAGCGTCTTGCCCGAACCGGTCGGACCGATCAGGAGGATGTTGGACTTGCCCAACTCGATGTCGTCGTTCTTCTGGCGCGATTCCATGCGCTTGTAGTGGTTGTAGACCGCGACGGAGAGCGCCTTCTTGGCGCGCGTCTGGCCGACCACGTACTGGTCGAGCGCTTCCATGATCTCGCGCGGCTTCGGAAGGTGCGTGCGACCGGAGGCCGCCTTTTCTTCCAGTTCCTCGCGAATGATGTCGTTGCACAGCTCAACGCATTCGTCGCAGATGAACACGCTTGGGCCGGCGATCAGCTTGCGCACTTCATGCTGGCTCTTGCCGCAGAAAGAGCAATAAAGGATCTTGCCGCCGTCGTTGGAACGGCTTTGCCGCTCGTCGCTCATGCTATGGGCCCTACTGAGAATCCAGGTGCGCTTTGAGAATAGCACAGCCCTCCGCCCCTGGACTCAGGGGCGAAGTGCCGGTTTTCACAAGCGAAAAAGTTCAATCAAGCTGAACGGACGGTGTCGACCGTACGCTTGTCGAGAACCGAGTCGATCAGGCCGTAGGCCTGGGCTTCCGCGCCGCTCATGAAGCGGTCACGCTCGGTGTCACGGGCGATCTCTTCCACCGTCTTGCCACTGTGGTTGGCGAGGATCGCGTTGAGCCGCTCGCGCATGGTCAGGATCTCACGGGCGTGGATCTCGATGTCCGTGGCCTGGCCGGAGATACCGCCAGCCCAGGGCTGGTGGATCATGATGCGCGAATGCGGCAGCGAGTAACGCTTGCCCGCCGCGCCGGCGGCCAGCAGCAGGGCGCCCATGGAGGCGGCCTGGCCGATGCACATCGTGCTGACGTCCGGCTTCACGAACTGCATCGTGTCGTAGATCGCCATGCCAGCGGTGACCGAGCCACCCGGGCTGTTGATGTACAGGCTGATGTCCTTGTCCGGGTTCTCCGACTCGAGGAACAGCAGCTGGGCGACGATCACATTGGCCATGTAATCGTCGACCGGGCCGACGGCGAAGATCACGCGCTCCTTGAGGAGACGCGAGTAGATATCGTACGAACGCTCGCCACGCGAGGTCTGCTCGACGACGATGGGCACCAGGTTGAGATTCTGGATCGGAGCCATGGACATGGGGTCTCTCCTTCGTGTGGGGCCCGGTTGTTGCCAGTGAGTCGGCGTGCTCTGGTTGGAGCTTACGCGCCGATCGGTCGCATCACCTCGTCGAAGCTCAGTTCCTGGTCGGTGGTCTTGGCATTGTCCGCCACCCACTCGGCCACCTGGTCTTCCATCACGCGGTTCTGCAGTCCCGACATCAGTTGGGGGTCACCGTTATACAGTTCAATGACCTTTTCCGGTTCCTCATAGGTCGAGGCGATCGCCGTGAGCATCTCGCTCATGCGCTTGCGATCGAGGCGGAGCTCGTTCTTGCGGGCGATCTCACCCATCAGGAGAGCGGCGATGACGCGCTTGCGGGCGAACGGCGCCGCCTCGGCGATCATCTCCGGGCTCGGTTCCTGGCCGCGCGGCAGGTTGCCGGCGGCGAGGCTGTGGGCCTCGGCGTTGGCCATGAGCTCCGGCACGTCGAGGCCCGGGTAGGCATTGGCCAGCTTTTCCGCCACTTCGGACTTCAGGCGGGCCATCAGGGTGGCCTTCAGTTCGCGCTCGAGATTGGCGCGGACTTCCTTGCGGAAGGTCTCGATGTCGCCATCGGCCACGCCGAACATCTTCACGAACTCGGCGTCGACGGCCGGCAGGTTCGGTTCCTGCACCTTCACGATCTTGAAGGTGACCTTGGCGGTCTTGCCGGCCAGGTCGGGGTTGCGGAAGTCTTCGGGAAAGGCCACGTCCTGGACCAGGTCCTCGCCGGCGCTACGGCCGGTCAGGGCCTCGTCCAGCGCCTTGAACAGGGTGCCCGAGCCGAGCACGCTGCCCGCGCGCTCGAGGCCTTCGGCCGGGAAGCGGTAGTCGCCAGCTTCGGCGGCGTATTCGAACATGACGAAGTCGCCTTCCTTCGACGCACGCGACACTTCGTCGAAGCTGCGGCGCTGCGTGCGCAGGGTCTCGATCATCTTGTCGATGTCGGTGTCCTTGACCTCGGCCTTCGGACGGGCGATCTCGAGGGCGGAGACGTCGACGGCCGGGAACTCCGGCATCACCTCGAAGGTGGCCGTGTAGGCGATCTCGCCGTTCTCGGCATTGCCCGTGGTATCGACGGACGGGTTGGCGATCGGCTGCAGCTTTTCCTGCGTGACGGCATCGCGGAGCGTGCTGCCGATGAGCTCGGACAGGGCTTCGCCACGGACCTGCGCGCCGAAGCGCTGCTTGATCACGTTGACAGGCACCTTGCCCGGACGGAAGCCCTTCAGCCGCACCGTACGGCCCATTTCCGCGATGCGCTCGCTGACCTGCGACTCGAGACGCTCCGCCGGGAACTTCACCGTGAGCTTGCGCCCGAGCTTGCCGACATTCTCAACCGAAACCTGCATGACCTCTCCTGAAACCACCACGGACGTGGCGCGATGGCGAACATCCGTCGCCGTAACCGAAACAAAGGAATTCACCGCGAATCCGGGGCCGGCCGCCGCGACCTTCCCCCCGGCGGCGAAAAACCCCGCAAATGACTGCCCATTCTACGTTTTGGCCTCCTGCCGCCGCAACCGTCGTCAACCCGGTTCCCAGCGCCTGGGGCCGCCACCCTCCACGGCCAGCGCATCGCCCGGATTGGCCAGGGCGCAGGCCGTCAGGGACAGGCAGCCACAACCGATGCAATCGGTCAGCCGATCCTTCAGGTTGACCAGCAGGGCGATCCGTTCCTCCAGTTCCTCCCGCCAGGCGGCGGACATCCTCGCCCACTCCTCGCGCGTAGGCGTCCTCTCGTCCGGCAAGCTGGAAAAAGCCCGGCGAACGGCCTCCAGGGGCACGCCTACCCGCTGGGCGACCCGGATCACCGCGAGCCGGCGGAGCACGTCGGACCCATAGCGGCGCTGGTTGCCGGCCGTCCGCAGGCTGCGGATCAGGCCCTTGCGCTCGTAAAAATGCAGCGCCGACACGGCCAGGCCGGACCGCTTCGCCGCCTCGCCCACGCTCAGTTCGCGCATCGCTTGACCTCAACAAACGTTGAGGTCTCATGCTGCGCCTCCCGGGCAAAGCACGCAAGCGTGCGAAACTCCCCTTTCCCCAAGGAAGCAGAATGAACGTGGGAACGTCGGACCCAGACCTCTACAGCGCCACCGGAACGCCCCACCCGCCCGGCATCCTCGCCCCTCCCTACCGGGCGGCCACCATCGGCATGGTCGCCCTCATATCCCTGGTCGCCTTCGAAGCCCTGGCGGTCACCACGGCCATGCCCACGGTGGCGCGAGACCTCCATGGACTGAAGGCCTACGCCCTCGCCTTCGGTGGCGTCCTGGCCACCAGCGTGATCGGCATGACCTTGTCCGGACGCTGGAGCGACCGCCGGGGTCCCGCCCCCGCCATGTGGACCGGCCTCGCGGGCTTCGTCGTCGGCCTGCTCATCGCCGGCTTCGCCCACGACATGCCCACCTTGCTGATCGGCCGCCTGATCCAGGGCCTGGGCGCTGGCTGTCTCTCGCCTGCCCTTTACGTGATCGTCGGCCGGCTGTATCCGGAATCGCTGAGACCGAAGGTGTTCGCCTCCTTCTCGGCGGGCTGGGTCGTGCCTGCGCTGATCGGTCCCGCCGTGAGCGGTGCCATCGTCGAACATGTCGGCTGGCGCTGGGTTTTCCTCGGTGTACCGCTGCTGGCGATTCCCGCCGCGGCGGGGTTGCGGGGCGCGCTGCGTTCGCTGGGCAAACCCTCGGGCATCGCCAGCGAAACACCCGGGCGGATGATGAACGCGGTCGGCGCCTCCCTCGGCGTCTGCCTGCTGTTCGTTGCCGGACAGGAACACGGCTGGCTCGCCGCCGCGTTGTTCGTGCCAGCCGTCGCGCTGCTGTTTTTCTGTGGGCGGCGCCTGCTTCCGCCAGGCACCTTGCGAGGGGCGCGCGGCCTTCCCGCCGTGGTCGCCCTGCGTGGCGTCGCCGCTTCCGCGTTCTTCGGCACCGAAGCCTTCCTGCCACTGGCCTTTTCGAGCGAGCACGGCCTTTCGCCGATGTGGGCCGGCATCGCCATCAGCGTGGGCGCGATCGGCTGGTTCTCGGGTTCGTGGTACCAGGGCCATTACGCGAAGATCTCGCGGCAGGCGCTGCTGAATCGCGGCACCGTCCTGATGGTGATCGGCGTCATCGTCGCGTCGCTCAGCACGTTCGCCTGGATGCCGGTCATCGCCTCCGTCGCCGGCTGGCTGCTTACGGGCCTCGGCATGGGCATGCTCTACGGCACCGTCGCCGTGCTCGCCTTGTCGATGTCCGCCGAGCACGAACAAGGCACGAACAGTTCCGCGTTGCAGTTGTGCGAATCGTTGATGGTCGCGACCACGCTGGCGATCGGCGGCTCGTTGTTCGGCGCCTTGCTCGATGTTTCGCACACCGCGGCGTTCGCCGCCAATTTCGCTATCACGGTGGTGCTGGCGGCTTTGGGACTGGTCGTCGCGCGCCGCGTTCGGGCGTAATCGGGCTACGGAGCGATCGCGCGCCAGCGCGCTTCCCACCCTAATGGACTTCGCTCTTACGCGAGTTCCCACCTACCGTCGGGTGGGAAGCGCGCTGGCGCGCGATCAGGCCGCATCAGCAAAGCCATCGCGAATCACGCATGTACAATGCCTTTCCCAAAGACAGTCACGGCAAGGACACGCGTGAACGACACCGATTACCGCCTGATCGACGCGACCCTGATCAAGCTCGTGCACGAGGCGGGCAAGCTGTCCGCGGAGACGAGCAAGCTCAGTGCGGAAACGGCGAGGATTCAGGCCGAAAGCCGTTATTACCCGATGATCGCCGCGGGGACCCTCGCGGTTGGTGTCCTTGGCGGCGTCACGGCACTCATCGCCTGCCTCATCAAACTGGCGTTCTGATCGTCCCCGCGCGCGTCGGCGGCCAGCTATCCGCGCCGATGCAGTTCCGCGACCGTCATAGTGAAAACGAGTTCGGTCTTTCCCTCGTTCGCATAACGGTGCGGCACATCGGTGCGGGCGATCGCGGAGTCGCCTTTCGGCAGCACGAGCGTCGTGCCACCCACGACCAGGTGAAGCTCACCCTTCTCCACATGGAACAACTCCATCGTTCCCGCAGGGTGCCCCTGCGACTCGTACGATTCACCTGGGCGCATGACCCAGCGCCAGAGCTCGATCATGTCGGGGCCCGAGGTACCCGCAAGCAACCGCGCGCTGCCTCCCTCGCTTCCGGTCCACAACGTCGGAATATCGCCACCAGCGACATGGCGGACGGGTGAGGCCTGGGCGACGCTGACGATATCCGCGACCGACATGCCAAAGGCCGCGGCGACCTTGCACAGCGTACCGATGCTCGGGTTGGCAGTTCCTTTCTCTATCTCCACGAGCATGCCCTTGCTCACGCCTGAGCGCTTGGAGAGGGCATCGAGCGTCAGCCCCGCGTTCGCACGAAGGGTCTTCATCCGCGTCGACAGCGCCGCGCTGAGTCCATCGAGGCCCGTATCCGGATCGGTCGATATATTGACTTTCTTGGTCATTAGTCGTTACCTTGAACCACGCGGTCAATATATTAACCCAGCGACGGTCCCTGTCATGCTTCCTTCGATATCGTTCCTGCTTGCCGCCACGGCGCTGGCGATCGTGCCCGGTCCAGGCATCGCTTACGTGGTGGCCCGCACGGTGGCGGGTGGCCGGGCGGAGGGCGTCGCGTCATCGGTGGGAACGGCCGGCGGTGGCATGGTGCATGTCGTGCTGTCGGCGCTGGGCTTGTCCCTGCTCATCGCGGAATCGCCCGTCCTGTATGCCGCGATCAAATACCTTGGAGCGGCCTACCTGCTTTACCTTGGCCTGAAGATACTGCTCGCGCGGCCGAAGGCCACCGACGTGCCTCACCTGGCCCGCGCCGGAGCGAAAAAAGCCTTCAGGGACGGCATCGTCGTCGAA
>Ga0182008_10002202_pt1 | contig 12361 bp, 12 predicted proteins | sample Sormic07211129_1_FD_120482 | JGI IMG/M metagenome (GOLD analysis project Ga0182008, IMG submission 120482) | Rhizosphere microbial communities from Sorghum bicolor, Mead, Nebraska, USA - 072115-129_1 metaG | ecosystem: Host-associated > Plants > Roots > Rhizosphere | place: USA: Nebraska...
AAAGCCTCACGCCGCAACAGCCCCTCGACCCGCGAGAGCTGGCGGCGCAACTCGAAGGGCTGTGGCAGGTCGAAAGCCAAAGCGGGGTGCGGGTATTCCACGACTACATGCCGGTGGAGTTCCAGGCTCGCGCCGCATTGCAGGACCTTATCGAGATGGAGCTCATTCACCGTCGTCACCCAAGCTTTGCCGGACTTGGGCGTTATTTGCACTGGATCTGCCGTCCGGTTTAAGCGGCCCAGTCTGCGGAGGTCGAAATGCGTCGTCTGTGTTTGATCCTGCTGTCTCTCGGGCTGGGCGCATGCTCCAGCCCCAACCCTTATGTGGCCGCTTCGGCGCCGATCCCGCCGGCACCGCCGCAGGCTGCCGGCACCTTCGATGCCAGCGCCTACCCGGCGCCGGTGCGGGACTACGGCGCCTATCGCAATTGGGCCTGGCGCAACGGCCGGCTCCCGGCGGGTACGGCCTGGGCCGACTCGGCACAAATCGCCGAAGCGGTCAGCGGCGCGCTCGACCAGCGCGGCCTGCGCCCGCTGCACGACAATCGCCCGGCGGACTTGCTGGTCAGCGCCGACGTGCGCCAGGAGAAGCGCCTGCGCCAGGTCCAGGACGATTACGGCTACGGTTACAGCGGCTACAACCGCTATGGCCCGGGCTACGGCATGTACAACACGGTGCCGGTGGTACGCACCTATGAGGTGCAGGTGGTGGTGGTTCGCATCAACCTGTTCGATGCCCGCAGCGGCCAGCCGGTATGGAGCGCCAGCGCGGAAACCGGCAGCCAGGGCAGCCTCGGCGAGCGGGCCGAAGCATTGCGCCAGGCCGTACAAAAGGCCATGGCCGCGTACCCTCCCCGTTAACCGCTATTCTCATTTAACGCACCGGTCGCTTTTGGAGAATCACCATGTTCCGTCGTCTCGCTACGCTTGCGTTTGCCATGCTGCTGGGCGGTTGCCAGACCAGTCAGGTCAACCACGACTTCGACGCCAGCCGCGACTTCGGCGCGTACCGCAGTTGGGCCTGGAAAGACCCTGCCCTGCAGTACCGCCCCGATGACCCGCGCATCCAGAGCGACCTCACCGAACAGCGCATCCGCCAGGCCGTCGGCGAACAACTTGATCAGCGCGGTCTGCGCCCGGCCGCCGCCGGTACCAAGGCGGACGTGAACGTGCAGGCCTACCTGATCGTCGAAGACCGCCAGCAACAAGTCACCACCAACTATGGCGGCGCCTGGGGCGGCCCATGGAACGGCTACTGGGGCGCGCCGATGTACAACGAAACCCGCAACATCACCTACAAGGTGGCAACCATCCAGATCGACCTGCTCGATGGCAAGGACGGCAAACTGGTGTGGCGCGGCAGCGACGAACAACTGATGAGCAGCACCCCGAACCCCCAGGATCGCAACAACGCGATCCGCACCACGGTCACTCGTATCCTCTCCAGTTATCCACCCCATTGATCGCTGACCGCCGCCGGCGCGGCAGCGCCCGCCATCCTTGTCTACACTCCTTCGAACCTACGGAGAGTAAGCGCGAAGGAGTGCCTGATGTCTCCCCGAATCGGTTGCAGGCAGCGTGGCGCCATCAGCTTGATGGCGGCGGGTACCCTCGCGGTAGCCCTGGTCTTTTTATTGCTGGCGGTAGACAGCGGCCGCCTGTACCTGGACAAGCGCAAATTACAATCCATCGCCGACACCTCGGCCCTGGAAGCCGCCGGGCGCGGCGGCCTGTGCAGCCCCACCACCACAGCCAACGACTTCGCCAGGGAAAATGCCGCGCGCAACGGTTTCACGGTGACTGGCGACAGCAGCCGTGGCCTGACAGTGACGTGCGGTACGCTGGTCACCAATGCCGGCAATATCCGCGTCTTCAACCCGGATGCCACCAAGAACGAGGCCGTACGCGTGGTGGCGACGCGCAGCGTGATGACCAGCGTTGTCAGCGGCCTCTGGAGCCTGTTCAGCGGCGGTTCGGCATCCACCCAGACCCAACTCAGCGCCACCGCCGCGGCCGCCTACGCGCCGCCCGTGGCGCAACTGAGCATCCGCAGCAACCTGGGCACCGTCGATTCGGCAAAGTCAGATGTTTTGAACCTGGCGATGGGGCGCCTGCTGGGCGGCAGCCTGTCGCTGACCGCGGCAGGCTGGAACGGGCTGCTTAACACCAACGTCAACCTGCTCGGTTACCTTGATCAGTTGGCGCTTACCTTGAACGTGAAGGCGGGCGACTACGATGCGTTGCTCAGTACGGCGGTGTCCGCCAATGAGTTGATCGACGCGTCGGTGAAGGTCCTGCAAAAAGACGGCGCCGTGGCCACCGCCGTTATCAACGATGTAATCAAGGTTCAGGCGATTGCCCCCAGCACTCGGCAGTTGACGGTCGGGCAGTTGCTCAAAATTGCCACCGGTACGTCGGCTGCCGCTTTGAACAGCAACCTTCAACTGTTCCAACTGCTGCAAACCACCGCGCAATTGTCCAGCAGCAAGAACCCGGTGAGCGCAGCGGTGCAGTTGAATATTCCACTGGTAGGCAATGTATCGGTGCAGACCAAAATCATGGAGCCGCCGCAACTGTCGGCGATCGGCAACCCGGCGAAGGCCAAGGCGGGGCTTAATAATGTGCCGCCGACGGATCAGATAGCCGTGCGTACGGCGCAGGTGCGCACGCTGATAACGGTGCAGGCACCTGTCTTGAATGGAGTGTCTTCAGTCGCGACGGTACTGAGCGGGCTGCGTACACCGGTTTCGAACCTGGTGAAGGGCCTGTTGAATTTGAATATTCCAGCGGCGGTGGGTGGGCTCCTTTGTCTGGTCTCCTGCGAAATCACCGATGTGGCGATCAGCGATACGCTGTCGATCTACATCGAGGCCGGCAGTGCTGAAAGCCATGTCACCGATTACGCCTGCGCCACGCCGGCCAGTAAGTCTCTGACCACGCAGACCAGCACCTCCGCAGCAACGTTAGGCATCGGCACCATCAGTTCGACGGCGTTTTCCTCCACCGCGCCGGTGGTCGTGCAACCGCTGAGGCTGGTGGATTTCGGCAAGCGTTCGTGTGCGGTATTGAACCTGCTTTGCAGCCCCAACCGCACACCGAATGTGGGCGGTGGCCTGACGGTCAAAGCGCTGTCCACCGTGGGTGCCCAGTCCGGCCCGCTGGTATTTGCCCCCGTGGCGGAGATGAACGCCACGCCCACCTACCTCCCCGCGGCGGGCACGAGCAATATCATCGGCAGCCTGAGCGCGACATTGAGCGTTCTGCAGGTCACCTATGTGCCTCCCAGCGGCAGCGTGTCCAGCGGCGCGCTGGCGAGCGTGGCCAGCACGATGAACACCATTGCCAACTCGGTGATCTCGCTGGTTCAGGGCGTGCTGTCGCCGCTGCTTGACCCTGTCGTCAACAGCCTGCTCAAGTCCCTGGGCATCAGCCTGGGCAACGCCGAAGTCGGCGCCAACCTCAGTTGCCATATGGGCCGCGCTTACCTGGTGATCTGAGCCACCGGCAATTCCACGCAGAACCGCGCGCCCTGTTCGCCGTTGACCACGCTCAGGCGTCCGCCCATGTTTTCCACAATGCCGTAGCTCACCGACAAGCCCAGCCCGGTACCCACGCCGATCGGCTTGGTGGTGAAAAACGGTTCGAAAATCCGCTCCAGCAGACGCGGGTCGATACCGCCGGCGTTGTCTTCCACCCAGAGGCGCACATGCCGGCTGTCGTGCTCACAATGCAGCGCGATCCAAGGGCGCAGTTGCGGGTTCTTTTCGCGCTGGCTCGACAGCGCGTCGCGGGCATTGACCATCAGGTTGATCAACACTTGCTCCAACTGGTCGACATGACCGTTGACCTGCACCGCGACGTCCGGCGCGGTGACGCGCAGTTCCACGCCTTTGCCGCGCAGCCCTTCGCTGAGCAGCGCCAGGGTGCCCTCCACCGCCTGGGCGGGGTCGAAGGGCTGCTGTTCGATTTCCGAGCGGCGGCCGAATACGCGCATGTGGTCCACCACGCGGGTGGCGCGTTGCACCTGGGCGTCGATGCGCTGCAGTTTTTCGGTGAGGTAAGCCACCTCGGCGTTACCGTCGCCCAGGCGCTTGAGCACGTTGACGATGGCCATGCGCATCACATTCAGCGGCTGGTTGACTTCGTGGGCCAGGCCGGTGGCCATTTCGCCGAGGGTGGCCATCTTGGCGCTCTGGGTCAGTTGCTGCTGGGAGCGCCGCACTTCGGTGTTGTCGCGGCCCACGGCCTGTACCTCCAGCAGCGTGCCGTGCGCATCGAACACGCCACGGTCGGACCACACCCACCAGGCATGTTCGCGCCCCGGCAGCGCCAGGCTGATTTCCGCCGTGCTCACTGGAAACTCCGGGGTCAATCGGCCGATACGCTGCACAAAGGCTCGGCGCTGTTCGTCCGACAGCCAATGGCCGAGGTTCAGCCCCGGTAATTGAGCGGGTTGGCATTCGAGGTAATGGGCCAACGGCGTGTTGCCGAAGGTCAGCGTCAAGTCCGGGCGGTAACGGCAGATCATCGCCGGCGAGTCTTCCACCAGGATGCGATAGCGCTCTTCGCTTTGCTGAATGCGCTCGGCGGCCAGTGTCGCTTCGGTCACGTCCAGCCACAGGCCCACCGCCTCCACCGGTATGCCAAGGTCGTCGCGCAAAAGTTTGGCCTCGTCGAGCAGCCAGTGGTAATGGCCCTGGCTGTCGCGCACACGGTAGCGGCTGCGCACGCTGCCCTCGCGTAGCAACTGGCGCGTGCGCTCGAAGTAAAGGTCGCGGTCGTCGGCGTGGATCAGTGCGGGCAGGTGCTCGTGGTCGCAGTCGGCCAGGGTCCAGCCGAGCAGGGGCAGCAAACTGTCGCTGAAGAACACGGGGTGCAGCGCGCCGCTCACGTAGCGCTGCACATAAATCACCGCCGGGGCGCTGGCGATCAGGTTGTCCAGGCGCGCATGGGCGGCGGCGGCCTGCACTTGCTGGTTCTTGATGTCGCTGATGTCGAGCATGAAGCCGACCCAGCGCCGCTGCCGGCCCTCGCCCAGCACTTGGCCTTGCACGCGATACCAGATCGGATTCTGCGCGGTGTCGCTGCGTTGCAGGCGCACACCGGTCAGCAGCGGCCTGCCCAAAGTCTGCAGGTCGTGCAGGCGGCTGTGCAGTTCCTGGCGGTCGGCGGGGTGGATCAACTCCAGCCACAGCGCCAGCGGCTGGCGGGTCGGGCCGTCCTCCAGGCTGAGGCTGTGCAGCAACTGCGGCGCCAGCTGAATTTCATCGGTGGCGGGCAGCAGTTCCCACCAGCCGGTGCCAAGCAGGCCTTGCAAGGCTTCGACCCGCTCCAGTTGCTGATGATGGTGTTGCTCGCGCAGGCGGCTGAGCAACGGGCCGGCGAGCGCAGCGGCAAGGTCCAGCCAATCCTGGTCATGGGTGTGCGGTTGGCCGCGGTAGAAACCGCAGAGCAGCCAGGCGGCGACACCCTGGCCGTCCCGATACGGCACCAGCACCCCGTCGGCATCGCCGAACACGCTGTGCAGGCGTGGGTTGTCGCTGCGCCCCCGGGCCGTGTCCAGGCGCAACGGTGCGTTGCCGTTAAGGCTGTCCAGAGGCGTGCCCAGGCGCTGGCCGGTCTGCCACAACGCTGGTGCATCGTGGGCCGCATATTGGCTGTAGATTCGCCATCCCTGATCTTCTTCATCCAGCAATGCCACGGCGACACACGGGATGCGCCAGCGTTGCGACAGGCTGCCCAAGTGCTCGTTGAACACCTCGGGCAAGCGGCCAAGGCTGCACACGCGCAATTGCTGGCTCATTCGGCAGGCCAGTTGATGGTTCTGTTCGCGGTCCTGAGCCAGTTGCCGACCTTCGAGCAAATCGCCCACATCCAGCAGGCGCAAGACCCAGCCGTCGGCATCGGGCTCGACCCACCCTCGGGTGTGCAGCACCTGACCGGCCGCCCCCTGAAAATCCAGGTCCAGGCTCTGGTGCTGCCACTCGGCCGGGTTGCCTTCGATACTCAGGGTGCTGCCGGCACACAGTAATTGGCGCAGGTGCGGGCGCGTCCCGCCCACGGTGCTCGGGCCCAATTGCGCGCGCAGCGCCGCGCTCAGGCCCATGACCTGGCCGCGCGAATCCAACTGCACCTGCAAGCCGCTGGCGGTGGGCGTGTGATCGGCGCCAGCGGTACGGCCGAGCAAGCGCCCGAACAGGTGCTCTCCGGCCTTCAAAACTGCAGGCTCGAACGTGCCGCCAAGTTGGCCGGCAGCCTGGGCACGGTGCCTACGCCCGGCAGGACCAGCGCCGGGAATACGGCATAGAGTCGGGAGGAGGGGTAGCTGATCGTGACGGTCAAGGTGTTGCCGGTATAGGTGGCGCTCACATCGTCACGCTGGAACTGGAAACTGGCCGGGATCCAGCTCAATTGGTTCACCGCTGTGTCCTTGGCGCGTTGAGTCAGTTGCGCGCCGTAGGCCGTCCCGGCGGTCGCGGGGTCCACGGCCATGGCTTGACGCACCGCCTCGGCCGCGGCCTGGTTGAACGATTGCATCAGCAGCAAGGGCAGGCTGTAGCTGATCAAGCCGTAGAACACCGCAAAGAACATTCCGAAGACCAAGGCGAACTCGATGGCGGCGGCGCCTTTCTGCTGGCGGGGGAGGCCGGTTTTCATGACTGCGTCTACCCTGACGGCTACTACTTGATATCAGCATAGAATCAATCAGCGAAAAGGGACTTTTTTTACGTGATTCACGGCGTGGTGGTGCTGGTGTGGCTGGGGCTTTGCGCGTTACAGGACGGGCGACAGCGGCGGATTGCCAATCGCCTGACTCTGGGCGCGGCGCTGTCAGCCTTGATCTACCTGGCGTGCACGGGCACTACCTGGCTCGGTGGGGCCGCCGTCGAAGGTGGCTGGGCATTGGCAGTGGCGCTGGCGTTGACCTTGCCCGGTTATGCCCTCGGTCGTTTCGGCGCGGGAGATGTGAAACTGCTCGCCGCTCTGGGCCTGGCCGGCACGGTGGATTGCCTGCTGTGGTCGCTGATCGTCGCGGTTGTGGCGCAAGGGGGCTGGGTGCTTGCGGGTCAACGGCTTGCAGTGGGTCTTTCGAAAACGGGCTTGAGGGCGTCAAAAAAACAGCCGTTCGCGCCCTGTGTCCTGGTGGGCTTCACCCTCTACTGGCTGTGGGTTCAATAGCGGGCGGACGTTATGTACAGAGTTACAAACTGCGTCTAGGTTTAGGGGAACGCCCCGTCAATCAGTCGTCCGAATGGATAGGTCGCCTTTGGGCTGCCAGGCATGGAGTCGCGCGTGAATAAGCTGATACCGGCAGTAAAAGTGCTTGTGGTCGACGATCAACCCCTGATCGTGGAAGAACTGTGTGAGTTTCTGGAAGACAGTGGCTACCGCTGCGTGCCCTGTGAATCCAGCCATCATGCGTTGCAGCGTTTTGCTGAAGACGCTGAAATCGGTCTGGTGCTGTGCGACCTGCATATGCCGGACATGGATGGCATCCAACTGGTGCAGGCGATGCAGACGCTTGCCGGCAAGCAACGCGCCTTCGAGGCGATCATGCTCACGGGTCGCGCCGACAAGCAGGATGTGATCAAAGCGCTGCGCGCGGGGATTTCGGATTACTACCAGAAGCCTGTCGATCTGCATGAGCTGCTCGAAGGTATCCAGCGCCAGGAAGCAGCGTTGGACGAGCGGCAAAAAAAGCTGCAGCTGGGGCACCTGAACCAGAAGTTGCAGGACCTCTCCGACTCCATCAATGACCTTTACCAGGACCTCGATAAGGTGCGCCGAGCGCCGGTGTCGTCCGACGACGCTGCGCCCAGCGATGCCGCGTTGCCGGCGGACGTTGCGCCGATCTTCATGCAGCTGTCACCGCGCCAGCTGGACGTGGCGCGCCTGGTGGGCAAGGGCCAGACCAACTACCAGATCGCCTGCGAGCTGGGCATTACCGAGAACACAGTCAAGCTGTACGTGTCCCAGGTGCTGCGCCTGACTCAGATGCACAACCGCACCCAACTGGCGCTGGCCCTGTCGCCCAGTGCGATGGCGCGTCAGCGCATCCCGGAGCACTGACGGGCGCTTATCGGCGCGCGCCGCCGGACGATGCACCGTCGGCGCCCTGTTCGAAGAACTCCGGGATGGGATGCTTATTGCTGTCCAGCCAACGCTGCAACGCCTGCTCGCGCTCGGCGGGGCTGCCGGTTTGCGGCGTCGGCGAGGCGGCCTGGCCGCTGACCTGCAACGTCAGCCACTGCTCCGTTTCGGCTTGCTGCGGTGAGGATGGTCCAGGTTCGATGGCGCAGGCCACCAGAGGTAGCAGTCCTAGAAAAACCAGGTAATGGGCTTTCATTGTGTCGACTCCTATTGCACGGTCACAGGTGGCGCGGCGCCGCCCGTCGCGACGTTGTGCGCCGTTGCGCCGGCGGCCTTGAGTGCCTCGGCACGTTCCTGGGCTTCGGTGACCTGTTCAGGGCTCAGTCCCAGTTGGCTGACCACTTTCGCCGCTTGCCCCCAGTCGTCCTGGTAAATCAACAGAGTTATCAGGTTGACGGCGGCCAATGGGTCGCCTTGCTTGAGTTCGATGGCGGTCAGGAACTCGAAACGCGCGTCTTCCAGGCGCCGTTGCTTGAGGTAAACCACGCCCAGATCATTGCGGATTTTCTCGTCGGTGGGCGCCAGCCGCGCCGCCCGTTGAAGATGGGTCATGGCCTGGGCATTGTCGCCCTTGGCGGCGGCCAGTTGGCCCAGGCCATGTTCGCCTTCGGCGGTCATGCAGGTGCCAAGCAGGCTGCGATACAACGGCTCGGCCTCACTGCGTCCGAGCAAGCGATAAGCCCGGGCCTTGCGCTGGCGCACCTGGGGCAGCGCATCGGGCAGACTTTGCAGGTTGGCCAGGCTGGCGTGCAGCTTGCCCTCGTTGGCGAGGTCGTCGGCCAGGTTCAGCGCCAGTTCCTGTTCCGAACCTGGCTTGGCGCAATTGCCGGGTGTGGTCAACGTCGCCCACGGTGACTGGCCATTGGCAGCGCAGCCGCCGAGCATCATCAGGGCCAGTCCGGCAATCAGTGTTTTCATCGGGGGCTTTCCTCAAAAGTGGCTGAGTGCACGGGCGATACCGATAAAGGCCGGACCGCCCAGCACGATCAGCAAGGCCGGGAACAGGAACACCATCATCACCACCGACATTTTTGCCGACATCTTGGAGATGTATTCCTGCAAACGGGTCAGGCGTCGGTCGTCGAGCAACTGCTTGAGGGCCAGCAGCGATTTCATCGCACCGCCGCCCTGCAGGATCAGTTGCTGGAGGATGGTGCAGGTGTCGTTGAACTCATCCACGGCCAGCACGCGTGCGGTCTTGCCTAATTCTTCGCCCAGCTCCAGGCCCGAATCGACGCGGGCCAGGATCAGCCGCAGCTCCTGGGTCAACTCCGGCAGCAGGCGCTGGCCCTCGCTGCTCAGCACGCGCAGGGCCTGCTCAACCGCCATGCCCGATTCGAACATGATGCGCAGCAGCGGGATAAAGGTGGCTATCTCGATGGCAATGCGTTGCTGCCGGCGTTTGGCCGTGGATGCCAGGATGCGCTTGGGCAACAGATAGCCCAGGCCCAGCGCCACCAGCGGGGCGATCCACGGCGACGGCGTGTGCGGGTACAGCAGTTGCTGGCCCACCAGGGTCAGGCCGAGCAGCACCAGCGGTGTACCGACCTGGCACGCGGCAAACATCGAGCGCTGGTTGGCCTTGCGCCAGCCGACACGGTTGAGCAGGGTCTGGGTTTCGGTGTCCAGAGTAACGGAGCGCTGGGCCAGTGTGCTGGCGCCCAGATGCCGCATCAGGCTGCCGAGCCGCGCCTGGCGGGTGATCTGCCCCTGCAGGCGCAGGTTGATCAGGCGCCGGCGGCGGCGCTGTTCCAGCCAATGGCCGGCCACCAGCACCAAGGCCGCAAGAAACATCAGCGCGCTCGCCAGCAGGGCCATCTCAGATACTCCGCAACATGCGCCACATCACGAAGCTGCCGGTCAGCTCCATGGCCAGGGCGCCGAACAGCATCCAGCGCCCGGTTTCGTCGTTCCACATGGTCATCAGGTAGTGCGGATTGGCGAACATGAAGTACCCGACCATGCACACCGGCAGGCCGGCCAGCACGTAAGCGGTCATGCGCGTTTCGCCAGTCATGGCCTTGAGCTGGCGCGCGCCCTGTTCCTTTTCGCGGATCATCTTGATCAGGTTTTCCAGCAACTCGCTGGCGTTGCCGCCGTAGCGGTGGTTGACCTTGAGACCCAGGGCAAACAGGCGAAACTCATCGCGCTCGTAGAACTCCGCGAAGTCATGCACCGAATCCGGCAGGCTCACCCCCAGTTGCACGTTACGCTGGATGCGCCCCATGGCTTGCTTGAGCGGTTCGTCGGCCGCGTCGATACCGCCAAGCACCGCGTCGGCGAGGGTGCGTCCCGACTTCAGACTGCGCACGGTGTAGTCCAGCAGCGAAGGCAGTTGTTCGATCATTCGGCGTACGCGGTGTTGATAGCGCCAGGCGATGTAGGCGCGTGCGATCAGTGGTGGAAGCACAAGCATCAGCAGCAGGCCTGGCCATTGGGCTACCAGCAGCCCGAGCAATGCACCCAGCGCCCAGCCGAAAAGCCACAGGCCCAGGCGCTCGGTGGGCTTGCCCAGGCCGGCGCGTTGGAACATGCGTTCCAGGCCGGCCCACGCAGCGCGGGTCGGTGCCTTCGCAGGCTGGCCTTCGGCGAGCCGCTCCAGCACACGTTCACTGCTGGCGCGGCGCACGCCGCTCTGGAACAGGCTGAAAGACAGCGCCACCAGGATGATGCAGATCAGCAGCAGGAAGGTTCCGGACACCGTGCTTCTCCTTACTGCGGCAGCGCGCTTTCGCGGCGCAGTTTGTCGCCCGCCGGGTTGAGCGCTTCGCGCACGAACCCGACGGCGGTGCGTCGGTCCAGGCGAAACAGCGTGTTGGTGACGTAAATGTCATCGCGCACGCCCACCACTTCCACCACCTCGCTCACGCAGCGCCGGCCATCGGGCAGGCGGGTGAGTTGGATCACTACGTCCAGCGCCGCGCAGATCATCTGGCGCAGGGTTTTTTCCGCGACCACACGGCCGGTGAGGCCTACCAGGGTTTCCAGACGCAGCAGCGCATCCTGGGCGTTGTTGGCATGCACGGTGCTCATGGAGCCGTCGTGACCGGTGTTCATCGCGGTGAGTACATCGAGCACTTCCACGCCGCGGATTTCACCGAGGATGATGCGGTCCGGGCGCATCCTCAGGGCGTTGCGGATCAGGTCGCTGGCCTTGACCTCGCCATGCCCCTCGGCATTCGGCGGGCGGGTTTCCAGGCGCACCACGTGTGGGTGGCCCAATTGCAGTTCGGCGACGTCTTCGATGGTGACCAGGCGTTCGTGGGGGTTGATCAATTGGCTGAGGATATTGAGCAGCGTGGTCTTGCCGGTGCCGGTGCCGCCGCTGATCAGGATGTTGCAACGCTTGCCCACCGCGTCCTGAAAAAACTCGAAGATGCTGTGGTCGATGGTTTGCATCGCCACCAGGTCGCTGCTCTTGAGCATGTCTTTGCGGAACTTGCGGATCGACAGGCAGGGCCCATCCAGCGCAATCGGCGGGATAATCGCGTTGACCCGGCTGCCGTCCGGCAACCGCGCATCGACCATGGGTGACGATTCGTCCAGGCGCCGGCCCAACGGTGCGAGGATTCGCTGCATCACCCGCTCCACATGGTGCGCATCGATAAAACGCAGGTCGCTCTGGTGCAGCAGGCCTTCGCGCTCGATAAACACCCGGTGCGGGCCGTTGACCAGTATCTCGGTCACCGCCGGGTCGCGCAGCAGCACTTCCAGTGGGCCGAAGCCGGTCAGTTCGTCGACGATTTCTTCGGCCAGGCGCTCCATCTCGTAACGGGAAACCGCCAGGTGCATGCGCGTGATGTATTCCGACACTTTATCGATCACCAACTGCGCCAGGGATTGGCGCGTGCCTTCCAGCAGGTTTTTGCCCGACTCCTCGATGGCATCGATGATGTAGCGGTGCAACACCAGTTTCAGCCCGTCATGGTCGTTGTGCCCGGGGGCGCGGACCGGGCCGCCGAACAGTTTCTCGCCGTTCATCGTTGCGACCTGCGCAGACGTTCGAACCAGCGCGCCGACGGTTTCTGCATGCCTTCGGAGCGTCTGGCCAGGCGTTCGCCGAGGGTGCGCAGGCCTTGGGTCAAGGTCTCTCGGGGGGCCAGGCTGAACAGGCTTTGCCCCTGGTTTTTGGCATTCATGCGTAATTCAGCGCTCAGGGGCAGCACCGCGACGCATTCCAGGCCGTAGGTCTTTTCCAAGGTGTCGATGTC
>Ga0182008_10002204_pt1 | contig 12352 bp, 13 predicted proteins | sample Sormic07211129_1_FD_120482 | JGI IMG/M metagenome (GOLD analysis project Ga0182008, IMG submission 120482) | Rhizosphere microbial communities from Sorghum bicolor, Mead, Nebraska, USA - 072115-129_1 metaG | ecosystem: Host-associated > Plants > Roots > Rhizosphere | place: USA: Nebraska...
CGCCGCGCGCGCGGGCGGAGGTCATGCGCTGGCTCGGCTTCCTGAACTCCGATGTGCACAAGGCGTTCAGGCCGATCTTCTTTCCCGAGCGCTACCTGCCGGACGGCGGCCTGGCGGCGCAGCAGGCCGCCACGGCGCGCGGCCACGTGCGCGAGTACCTCGGGCGGCTCGACGCGCAGCTCGAAGGCCGCGAATGGCTCACGGGGCGGCGCTCCATTGCCGACGCGTACCACTTCGTGATGCTGCGCTGGGCCATCGGCACGAAGGTCGGGCTGCACGGCTTCGAGAACCTGACGGCCTTCGTTCGCCGGATGCATGCCGACGAGGGCGCGCATGCGGCCCTCGTGATGGAGGAAGGGCTTGCGCCGCGCACCGAGCGCGCGCACAGCGCGCCCGATCAATTGATGCGCCTGAACGAACGGATCCGCGACAACCTGGCCACCACGCTGAACGCCGAAGTGGTCGGGCTGGTGGAGTACAGCGAAGGCGACGGCGCCGAGCTCGAAGTGCGCCGGGGCCTCGTGGAGATCGAGGTCTCGCGGATGGACACGGTCTTCAGCTGGCGGGACGAAAACTACCGCGGCCAGGCGGCCATTCCCTTCGAGAATTTCTCGCGCTATGTCAGCAATGGCGCGATCCGGCTCGATCTGTAGATACACAACCTGCAAACGCCATGAAAAATTCCGCCCCCCTCACCCCCTTGCATGCAAAGGTGTGCGCATGACCGCCGGCTGCCCCCACCTGGAGCAGGTCCGCCCGGTCACGCCAACCACCACAGGTTGCGAGGAATGCCTGCGTTCCGGCGGCCGCTGGGTCCACCTGCGCATGTGCCTCAGTTGCGGCCACGTCGGATGTTGCGACTCCTCGCAGGGAAAGCACGCGACCGGCCACTTCCACGAAACCGGCCATGCGGTCATTCAGTCCGCGGAGCCCGGCGAATCCTGGAGATGGTGCTATGTCGACCACAAGCTCGTCTGACAGCGCCGCCGATGCGGTGTTCGACGCCACGGGCATCGCCGCCCGTGCCAAGCGGGCCGGCGACCTTGCGCCCGACGCGACCCTGCCGGACGGTGCCGGCCGCCTGGTCCGACTGTCGGACGAATGGCGCAAGGGACCGCTCGTGCTGGTGTTCTACCGCGGCGGCTGGTGCGGCTACTGCAGCCTCCAGCTGCGGGCCTGGCACCAGCGGGCGGACGACCTGGCGCGGCTCGGCGCCACGCTCCTGGCGATCTCGCCGCAGACGCCCGACCATTCGATGCGTACGGCCGAGGACAACCAGTTCACGTTCACCGTGCTCAGCGATTCCAACCTCGAAGCCGCCAGCGGCTTCGAGCTGGCCTTCACGCTCCCGCCCGAGCTCGTCAGCTTCTACGGCTCGGTGGGCACCGACATTCCCGTCCTGAACGGCAACGGCCTGTGGGTGTTGCCGGTTCCGGCGACCTATGTGATCGATGAGGATGGCCGCATCCGTTTCGCCCACATCGAGGAGGACATCCGGAAGCGCGCAGAGCCGGCCGATGTGCTGCGCGCAATCGAAGACATGGTCCGCGGCCGCGCCCTTGCGGCAGCCAGTGCCCCCTGAAGGTCCCATGCGACGAAGCCCGCCAGTGAGTGACTGGCGGGCTTCCTGCGATGGGCCTCAGGCGATTCGCAGCTTCACTCGGGCGTGCCGCCGGGAACGGGCTTGCGGCGATTCGGCTTGCGCGTATCGCGCGTCTGGTGGCGCTTCTCGCCGGCAATGGCGGCCGTGTCGGTTCCGATTGCGCCGCCTTCGGCGGTCTTGACCGTGTCGCCCGAGGCCACGGCGGCCCTGCCTGGCGCCTTGGCCGCCACCCTGGCCTGGGCCCGCACCTGGGGCTTGCTGTCGGTGATGGCCTGGTTCTCCGCCGATTGCGCGAAGACGCTCGCCGCGGCCAGGAAGGCGGCCGTCATGACGGTGATGTGCTTGATCATTTGATGGACTTTCCGAAAGTGAATGGAGGACGCCGCATTGCCGCAAGCGTCCAAAAAATTCTAGGACGCAGCCGCGCCGGATTTCGCCTTCGGCTGGTGCCATTTCGGAAACATGCCGAGTCCCTGGCCGGATTGTTGCGCGTTGGGCAACACCGTGAAGCCCCGCACATGGCTACCGGCGGCACCTTCTCCAACCTACGCTACCTCCTGTCTGCGCGGTCTTCGCAAGACGGATGACTCAGCCGTTCCGAGTCCAGGCATCCGCCACCCATTCCAGGAGTTAGTCGTGACCCAACGTGTCAACTATGTCGAGCAATCGCCCGAACTCTTCAAGAAGTTCGTCGAGTTCCTCAACGCGATCAAGGAAGGCGCCATCGAAGAGCCGATCCGCAACCTGGTGTCGATCCGCACCTCGCAACTCAACGGCTGCGCGTTCTGCCTGGACATGCACGTCAAGCAGGCCAGGATCCAGGGCGAGCGCGAGCTGCGCCTGTACCACCTGGCCGCATGGCGCGAATCGACGCTGTTCATTCCGCGCGAACGTGCGGCGCTGGCCTGGACCGAGGTGCTGACCAGGCTGCCCGAGCAAGGCGTGCCCGACGACATCTACGAGCGCGTGCGCACGCAGCTGTCGGAGAAGGAAATCTCCGACCTCACTTTCCTCATCATGTCCACCAACGCATGGAGCCGCCTGAACATCGGCTTCAAGAGCGTGCCCGGCGCCTCGGACAAGGTCTTCGGCCTGGACAAGGCAAAGCTCGCCTGATCCGCGCCGCCGGGAACCACCTTCGCCAACCAACCAGCCCCTTGCGGGTCAAAGGAAATCACCATGAAGATCGTCGTCATCGGCGGCTCGGGCCTCATCGGCTCCAAGGTCGTCAGCAAGCTGCGCGAAGCCGGCCATGAGGTCGTTGCCGCATCGCCCGCATCGGGCGTCAACACCATCACCGGCGAAGGCCTGGCCGAGGCCCTCACGGGCGCACAGGTGGTGCTGGACGTGGCCAACTCGCCTTCGTTCGAGGACAAGGCCGTGCTCGAATTCTTCGAGACCTCGGGGCGCAACCTCCTGGCCGCGGAAGCCGTGGCCGGCGTGAAGCACCACGTCGCGCTGTCGGTGGTCGGCACCGACCGCCTCTCCGAAAGCGGCTACTTCCGCGGCAAGATCGCACAGGAAAAGCTGATCCGCGAATCGAAGATTCCCTACACCATCGTCCATTCGACGCAGTTCTTCGAATTCCTCGGCGGCATTGCGCAGTCGGGCACCGACGGCGACACCGTGCGCCTCTCGCCGGCCTTCGTGCAGCCGATCGCATCGGACGACGTCGCAACTGCCGTGGCCGACTACACCCTGGGCAAGCCGGTGAATGGCGTGGTCGAGATTGCCGGCCCCGAGCGCGTTCGCCTGTCCGACCTGGTGCAGCGCTTTCTCGCCAAGACCAGCGATCCGCGCAAGGTCGTCCAGGACGTGCACGCGCGCTACTTCGGTGCGGAGCTGAAGGACGAAACGCTGGTGCCGGGCCCCAACCCGCGCATCGGCGCGCTCGGCTTCGAAGCCTGGTTCGCGCTGCCCAAGCCGGCACGCTGACACAAAGACCACCTTCGGCCACATCGGGATGCGGCCGGGGGTTCCTGCCCCACGGCCCTCCTCTCCCATCCTGATGACGCCATGCCCGACAGCTCCGTACTCTCCACACTCGCCTCGACGAACCTGGCCGACATCAGCCGCGGACGCTACGTCGTCGATCCCGCACATTCGCAGGTGCTGTTCAGGGTGTCGCACTTCGGCATCTCGACCTATTTCGGCGAATTCACGGGCCCTTGCGGCACGCTCGACATTCCGCTGTCGGCACACGGCAGCGACACGCGGCTCGCGGTGTCCGTGCCCGTCGCCAACGTGAGGACCACGAGCCCCATCCTGGACGGCGAACTCAAAAGCCGAGACTGGCTGGACGCCGAGCGGTTTCCGTTGGTCTCCTTCGACTTTGCCGCGCCGCTTTCCCTGGCTGCGAATTCATTCCAGGTGGCCGGCGCCCTCGCCCTGCACGGCGTGACGCGCAACGCCACATTCGACGTGAGCTTCGTCGGCGCCGGCATGAATCCGGCAAAGCAGGTCTACACGGTCGGCTTCGACATCCGGGGCCGCATCCGCCGCAGCGACTACGGCGTGACCGCCGCGCTCCCGATGATCGGCGACGAGCTGGGTCTCATCATCAGTGCGGCTTTCGAACTCGAAGCCCCTGCCGCCTGAGCGTGCTCTTGCGCAACACCATTGAACAGAAGCCCGGAATGCCCACGCCGAGAGATACAACCCCAGTTTCTGCAGCACAAGCCGCGCAATCCAGCCCGCTGCAACCGCCTCCCGTCACGCTGCTCGACAGGTACAAGGGGCAGGAATTCGAGCCGATCTATTCGACCGTCGTCACGGTGAGCGGCGGCGAAGCGGAGCACGGACGGGCCTCGGGCGTGGCGCGCTCCGACGACGGCAACCTGAACCTGGAGCTTCGGCTTCCGGCCGCGCTGGGAGGCGGCGGCGGCGGCACCAACCCGGAGCAGCTGTTCGCGGCGGCCTATGCCGCGTGCTTCCATGGGGCGTTGAACCTGCTGGCCGCGAAGAAGAAGATTCCGGTTCATGACGCCACCGTGGAGGCGTCCGTCGTTTTCGGGCGCGACCCCGTCGACGGACTCTTCGTGCTCACCGCCGATGTGCGGATCCATTTGCCCGACGTCGAGAAATGCGTGGCCGAAGAACTGGTGCGCAGCACGGAAAGATTTTGTCCCTATGCGAAGATGGCCCGCAACGGCATCACGAGCATCGTTGCAGTCGCCGCCTAGGAACTCACAGACCGGCGCCGCGCTCCATCGGCGCTCCCCTTCCCTGCGTTGAGAAAGCCCCTCCATGAGCGATTCATCCGACACCCCGCGCAAGACCTCCCTGACCACCGCCTTCGGCGCCCCCGTGCCCGACAACCAGAACAGCCTCACGGCCGGCCCGCGCGGCCCGCTGCTGATGCAGGACGTGTGGCTGCTCGAAAAGCTCGCCAACTTCAACCGCGAGGTCATCCCGGAGCGCCGCATGCACGCCAAGGGCTCCGGCGCCTTCGGCAGCTTCACCGTCACGCACGACATCACGCGGTACACCCGCGCCAAGCTCTTCAGCGCCGTGGGCAAGAAGACCGAGATGTTCGCGCGCTTCACCACGGTGGCCGGCGAGCGCGGCGCGGCCGATGCCGAACGCGACATCCGCGGCTTCGCGCTCAAGTTCTATACGGAAGAAGGCAACTGGGACCTGGTGGGCAACAACACGCCCGTGTTCTTCCTGCGCGACCCGCGCAAGTTTCCGGACCTGAACAAGGCCGTCAAGCGCGACCCCCGCACCAACCTGCGCAGCGCCACCAACAACTGGGACTTCTGGACGCTGCTGCCCGAGGCGCTGCACCAGGTCACCATCGTGATGAGCGACCGCGGCATCCCGGCCAGCTACCGCCACATGCACGGCTTCGGCTCGCACACCTACAGCTTCGTCAATGCGCAGGACGAGCGCTTCTGGGTCAAGTTCCACTTCCGGACGCAGCAGGGCATCAAGAACCTCACCGATGCCGAGGCCGCGGCCCTGGTCGGCGGCGACCGCGAGAGCCACCAGCGCGACCTGTTCGAAGCCATCGAGGGCGGCGACTTCCCCAGGTGGACGCTCTCCGTGCAGGTGATGCCCGAAGCCGATGCAGAGAAGGTGCCCTACCACCCCTTCGACCTGACCAAGGTCTGGCCCAAGAAGGACTACCCGCTGATCGAGGTGGGCGTGATGGAGCTGAACCGCAATCCCGCGAACTTCTTCGCCGACGTGGAGCAGAGCGCGTTCGCGCCCAGCAACCTGGTGCCCGGCATCGGCGTGTCGCCCGACAAGATGCTGCAGGCGCGCCTCTTCGCCTATTCGGATGCGCAGCGCTACCGCCTGGGCGTGAACCACCACCAGATCCCGGTGAACGCCGCGCGCTGCCCGGTGCACAGCAACCACCGCGACGGCGCGATCCGGGTGGACGGCAACTACGGCGCCGCGCCGCACTACGAGCCCAACAGCTTCGGCCAGTGGCAGGAGCAGCCCGGCTACCGCGAGCCGCCGCTCAAGCTGCGCGGCGATGCGGACTTCTGGAATTTCCGCGAGGACGATGCCGACTACTACAAGCAGCCCGGCGACCTGTTCCGCCTGATGACGCCGGCGCAGCAGCAGGTGCTGTTCGACAACACGGCGCGCGCCATGGGCGATGCGCCCGGGTTCATCAAGCGCCGCCACATCGGCAACTGCGCCAAGGCCGATGCGGCCTATGGGGCGGGCGTGGCAAGGGCGCTGGGTCTCTAAGGCGCCCCTGCCTCAGGACAACCCTTCGAGTTCCGCCGCAAGGAACTCGATGAAAAGCCGCACACGCGCCGGCGCCTGGCGCCCGAAGGCATGCAGGGCCGAGACGGTCACGAGCGGCAACGGCTGCGACGGCAGCACGGGCACCAGCCGGCCGGCGTCGATGTCGTCCTGCACGAACAGGCGCAGGATCTGCACGATGCCCAGGTCGCCAAGTGCCGCGATGCGCAGCGCGACGCTGTTGTCCGTGTCGAATACGCCGGCCGGGTTCAACACGCTGCCATCGGCAAAGCGGATCGGAAACGCCTTGCCGCCCAGCATGTAGCGCACGTGCGCGTGGCTGTGCAGGGCCTCGATCGAATCGGGCGTGCCGCGGCGCGCCAGATACACGGGCGACGCCACCAGCACGAGCGGCAGGTCGGCAAGGCGCCGCGCCGTGAGGTCGGAGTCGGCCACCTGCCCCGCGCGAATGGCGATGTCGTAGCCCTCGCGGATCAGGTCGACATGGCGGTCGGCAAGGCTCATCTCGAGCTTCAGCTCCGGGTGCCTGGGCAGGAACCTGCCGATCACCGGCTCCAGCAGGATGCGCCCGAGGTCTCCGGGCGCCGTGATGCGCAGCACGCCCTGCGCAATGCCGGCGGGCCGCATCGCGTCGCCGGCCTGGTCGAGCGCGCGCAGCAGCGGCGCGATGCGCTCGTAGTACGCAGCGCCCTCCTGCGTGAGCGACAGCATCCGCGTGGAGCGCTGGAAGAGCCGCACGCCGAAGCGCTGCTCCAGCCGCGCCACACTCTTGGAGACCGCCGAGGGCGACGTCCCCAGCGTCCGCGCGGCCGCACTGAACGAGCCGGCCTCCACGGCGCTGGCAAAGGCCACCAATCCGGGCGCCTGGTCGAGAACATTCATTGAAGACTCCGGGGCACAAGTGTTTTCATTCTTGCCCACTACTGAAGTGCAGGTGAACAACCTAGATTGAAGGCTACTCTCTTCGTTGAACAAGGAAAAGCATCATGCAAAAGCTCTCTGGCAAAGTGGCGGTGATCACCGGAGGCAACAGCGGCATCGGCCTGGCGTGCGCCCAGGCTTTCGCGGCGGAAGGCGCCCGCGTCGTCGTCGTAGGACGCCGCCAGGACGCCGTGGACACGGCATTGGCGCGCATCGGTCCGGACGCGATGGGCTTCGTCGGCGACGTGGCCGACCTTGCAATGCACGACCGCCTGCTCGCCGCGGTGAAGGCACGGTTCGGCGCCATCGACATCAATGTGGCGAATGCGGGAACGGCGATTCTCGAGCCGTCCTCTGCCGTGACCGTGGACAACTACGACGCGCAGTTCGCCACCAATACACGCGCGGTGTTCTTCGGCGTGACCAAGGCACTGCCGTTCATGCGCGACGGCGGCTCGATCATCCTCACGAGCTCGATCGCCGGCAGCAAGGTGATGGACAACCACGCGGTCTACGCCGGCAGCAAGGCCGCCATCGAGGCCTTTGCACGCAACTGGGCACTCGAGCTCAAGGACCGCCGCATCCGGGTCAACGTGCTGAGCCCCGGCCCGGTCGACACGCCGATCCTCGCAAAGCTGGGCATCACGGAATCCGCACGGCCTGATTTCGACCAGCGCATGGCGGCAGCGATCCCGCTGGGTCGCCTGGGCCAGCCGAATGACCTGGCGCAAGCGGCGCTGTTCCTGGCGAGCGACGACAGCGTGTTCGTCACGGGCGTCAACCTGAAGGTCGACGGTGGCATGGCGCTGGCCTGAAGGGCCATGCCTTCTGGCGCCATCTCTTCAGAGGCGTGTCCACCAGATGCAGGCAGATCGCCGCCATCGTGAACGAGAACGCAAGGGTCGCGCTCAGCGTGATCCACAACGGCTGCGTACTGCGCAGCAGCAAAGCCAAGGGGAAGTGCCAGAGATAGATGCCATAGGACAGCCTGCCGATGTAGGCCATGGGCCGCGACGCGAGGAATGCCGCTCGCCCATGTTCTGCGGCAAAGCAGATCAGCACGAAGGCCGACAACTCCGCCGATGTGATGCGCAGCGTGACCGCCTGGACCTGGTCGCTCGTCGGCAGCGAAGGCAGGGCGATCAGGACCAGCAGCGCCATGCAAGCCATGGCGAGCGCGTGCTTCGACACCTTGAAATGGGCCAGTGCCGCAATGGCCCCGAGCAGGATGCCGCTCATTCGCGTGTCGAAACGGAAATACGCCTGCTGCCAGGTCCAGTTCATGGCCACGAAATACCGCCATGCAGTCACTGCCAAAAATGCCGACACCAGCCATCCGACCGGACGCCGCGTTCGCAGAAAGAGCGGCAGCACGAGAGGCCACAGCAGGTAGAACTTTTCTTCCACGCCGAGGGACCATGTGTGGCCGATGGTGTAGGCCAGCTCCCGGAAGGCCAGCGCATAGTCGTAGACGTAGAGTGCGGCGAGCACGGCGGACAGCCAGCGATCGTCCGCCGGCCAGAGGATGGGGGCCAGCCCCACGTAGACCGCAACCATGAGCAGCAGCGTCGGATACAAGCGCAACGCCCGGCGCGCATAGAAGCGGCCGATCTCGATGCCGCCATGACGGTATTCCGCCGTCAGCAGCGAAGTGATGAGATAGCCGGAAAGAACGAAAAAAACGTCCAGCCCGATAAAGCCGCCGCGCGCACCGGGGACTTCGCAGTGAAACAGCACGACCGCGAGGATGGACAGCGCGCGAACGCCGTCGAGCGCCGGGTTGTAGGGCATGGACATCTGTCCGTGCTCAGCGAATGGCCAGCGGGTCCGGCCGGCACGGCTGCAGGATCGTCTCGCCGCACGCCGGATAGCCTGCAGGTCCCTTCACGTCCTTCAGCACGCCGAGCCGCACCACGGAGTCGTACCTGGCGTTGTGCAGCACATGGACGCGCTGCTTCTGCGTGAAGGTGTCGAACACCAGGCCACCGGTCTGTGCGGGCGTGTCGATCCAGATCCGCAGCCGCGAGCCGGCGCGAAAGTAGTGGCCCATCTTGTGGATCTCGACGCGGGCGAGGACCGGCCGGCCCGGCAGCAGCGGCATCGGCTGCTCCGGCCGTTCGAGCCGAACGGGCAACAGCGGCGTCGAGCGCGCCGTGTCCAGGGCGCGGTTCGACAAGCGCAGCCAGCCGCGCTGGACATAGATCTCCTGCCCGTCCGGCCGGAGTTCCGTGACGGTGACCTGCAGGTCGGCGTCGCCGGCGCCGGCCGTGACCCAGAGGTCGGCGCTGCCCGGTCCGAAGACCATCATGTCCTCATCCAATGGCGGCGATGTGTAGGCCACGCCCGTGGTCTTCCAGTCGCCAGGCAGCGGGCCCCAGAAGCTCCTTCCCGCAATGTCGTTGACGGCCACACCGGCGCCCGGGTAGTCGAAGCTATCGGCAGCGCCGGAGCCAGGGGCATCGGCGAGGGTCTGGCCCGCACCCAGGTGGAACGCCTTGACGGCCAGGTCATCGCTGCGGATCGAGCCTCTTTGCACCACCCAGCGGGCCCTGGCGGAAACGCGCCGCTCCAGTGCGTTGCCGCCTGCTTCGGAGCTTTCCATCCATACGGTGGTGCGTGGTGTGTCACGCTCGAATCCGTTGTTCTCTCCCTTGACGAAGCGGTCGAGAAAACGCACGGCCATCGCCTGGAAATCCGCGGCCAGGTACATGTCGTGCCGGCCGTTGGTCTGCACCGACCACAGCCTGGCGGGATCGAGCCGGGACTGGTAGTAGCCGCTGCGCGGCGTGATGGCCTGGTCCTGGAACGCTTCGAGCGACAGCACGGGAACCTGCACGCGGTCGGCATGCGGCGCCAGGTCGAAGCTCTTCATGCGCTCGTCCCGCAAGGGATGCGACAGGAACAGGTGCATCACGGAGTTCGTGTCTTCGGCCGCGAGGTTCTTCGGGATCTGCGCCAGGCAGGCGGCATCGCCCTCTTCCCTTGCCGTCTGCGCGACCACCTTCTCCCAGTAGGCGCGCATGGAGCCGCGCAGCGGCGTGATGAAGCCGGGCGCCGGCACGCCGCCGGGCATCAAGGCGTCGCGGAAGTCCGTCAACACCATGCCGGGCACGATGGCCCGAAGGTGCGGCGGCCGGTGCTGCGCCGTCGCCAGTTGGGAAGAACCACCGTACGACCAGTTGACCATGCCGACCTTGGCGTTGGACCACGCTTGCGACGCCGCGAACTCGACGGCCTCGGCGCCGTGTCTTCCGAGCTGTGGCCGCGTGTACTCCAGCGGGCCTGCGGAGCATCCGCTGCCCGCGGCGTTGACGCCCATCACCGCATAGCCGGCGTCGACAAGCCGCCTGTCGAGTTCGATGGACATCGATGTCTTGTACTGGAGATAGGGCGTTCCTCCGATCGAGCCGGCGTCGTACCCGTTGATGCTCAAGATGACGGGGAACCTGCCCGATGCCTTCGGCAGGAGCACGCTGTAGCGCAGCCTGATTCCGTCGGATGTCTTGAAGTAACCGGTGAGGCGCTTCGCCCAGAATGGTGCGGCCGGTCCCCGCTCGGGGAAATCGAAAGGCGGCGACAACGGCAGGCCCGTGTCGGGATCCAGCGGGGCATCCTGCCCATGTGCCGCGAGCGACGTGACGAACGCCGTGGCGAGTGTGATGGCGGCGGCGATGAGCTTCTTCATGGTTCTTGTACTCGAGGGCTTGCTGGATCGGCGGCGGGAGGCGATGTTAGGGCATCGCTGCGCTGTCGGCAGTCCTGCGCACGACAAACCTTGGCGCTGGAAAGTACATACCGGCCAAGGCTGTCTTGCGGGCGCGACCAGCGGCTCGGATCACGCCATCGAACCGATTGATGTCCGTCGCTCAACACGGTGCAGCCCCGCACGTGGCTAGTAGCCCTCCCTGCTCAAACCTACGATCGAAGCGGCTATCAAGATCCTCACACACGCACGGAAAGATTCAGATGACGGATTCAGTAACCCCGACCCGCATGGACGACCGCATGGACTTCGTGCGGCGCGGACTGCTGCGCGGCGCGGTGGCGGGTGCGGGCATCGCTGGACTGGGCCTGGCGCTGGGCGGCAGCGTGGCATTCGCGAAGGGCATCGGATTCCCCGCCCTCGCACTGGGCCGCTTGAAGAACGTCGATGCCGGCGTCCTGAACATCGCCTACTGCGAGGCAGGCCCGGCAGACGGCCCCGCGGTGGTGCTGCTTCACGGTTTCCCGTATGACATCGAGGCGTACGCGGAGGTCGCCCCCCTCCTCGCGTCCGCGGGTTGCCGCGTGATCGTTCCCTATCTGCGCGGCTTCGGCCCCACGCGCTTCCTGAATGCAGGCACGCTGCGTTCGGGCGAATTCGCGGCGTTCGGCGCGGACCTGCTGGCGCTGCTCGATGCATTGGCGTTGCCGCGTGCGGTGCTGGCGGGATACGACTGGGGCGGCAAGGCGGCCAGCGCCGTGGCCGCCCTCTGGCCCGAGCGCTGCGCGGGCTTGGTGTCGGGCAACGGCTATGCCTTCACGGAACCGTCCGCGGCATTGGTTCCGGCGCTGCCCGAAAGCGAGATTCCGCTCTGGTGGCAGTTCTACTTCCAGACCGAGAGAGGGCGCGCCGGCTACACAAAGTACCGCCGCGAGATGAACCGGTTCTTCTGGAAGCAGTGGTCCCCGACCTGGCGCTTCGACGACGCGACCTTTGCGCGCACCGCCGGATCGTTCGACAACCCCGACCACGTCGATGTCTCCATCCATTCGTTCCGCCACCGATTCGGCGCAGTCAAGGGAGACCCCGCCTATGCCGAGATCGATCGCAGGCTTGCATCGCTGCCCGCGATACCGGTGCGGACGGTGACACTGGACGGCTCCGACGACAGCGCCCATGGCCCGACCGACGGTTCGGCCCAGGCGGCGAAGTTCACCGGGCCACGCACACACCGCGTGATACCGGGGGCGGGACACAACCTGCCGCAAGAGGCGCCAGGGGCGTTTGCGGACGCGGTGCTCGAACTGGTGCGCGCGGACCGCCGCACGCGTTGAGCTTGCGCAACACCGCACTCCCGATCCAGGGGAGAACCCTTCTTCACCCACCAGGATTTCCCGATGTCC
>Ga0182008_10002206_pt1 | contig 12351 bp, 10 predicted proteins | sample Sormic07211129_1_FD_120482 | JGI IMG/M metagenome (GOLD analysis project Ga0182008, IMG submission 120482) | Rhizosphere microbial communities from Sorghum bicolor, Mead, Nebraska, USA - 072115-129_1 metaG | ecosystem: Host-associated > Plants > Roots > Rhizosphere | place: USA: Nebraska...
CGAGAGGTAGGGCCGCACCGCCTTGGCGGTGGGGGCATCGGGCGAACCCAGGTTGCACCAGAGCACGGCGGTGCGTGGCGTGGCGGGCGTTGAGGGGAGGGGCGTGACGGGCGGGGCGATCGAAGGCATGCGATATTCTCGGCCATGACTTTCGAGACACCGGCCCTTGCGGCACACGACGGCCTGGATTTGACGCGCATCGCCGCGATCTCGCTGGACCTCGACGACACCCTCTGGCCGATCTGGCCCACCATCGCGCGCGCCGAAGAGGTGCTGCACGCATGGCTGCTGCGCGAGGCGCCCAAGACCGCCGAGCTGCTGCTCACGCCCGGCGTGCTGCGCGAGCTGCGCGAGGCCACCGAGCGCGAGCGCTCCGACCTGGCGCACGACCTGAGCGCGCTGCGCCGTGAATCGATCCGCGCGGCGCTGTCGCGCGTGGGCGAGGACCCGGCGCTGGCCGATGCGGCCTTCGATGTGTTCTTCGACGAGCGCCAGCGCGTGGTGCTCTACGACGACGTGCCGCCGGCCTTGCAGTGGCTCAGCGAGCGCTATCCGCTGGTGGCGATCTCCAACGGCAATGCGGACCTGAAGCGCACCGGCGTCGACGCCTGGTTTCGCACGGCCTTCAGCGCCCACGTCTTCGGCAGCGGCAAGCCGCACGCGCCGATCTTCCAGGCGGCCGCGGCCTCGGTCGGCGTGCAGCCGCACCAAGTGCTGCACGTGGGCGACGATGCCGCGCTCGACGTGGTGGGCGCGCTCGCGGTCGGCATGCAGGCGGCCTGGGTGGTGCGCCATCCCGAGGAAGAGCACAAGCCCTGGACGCACGGCGCGCGGCCGCAGCTCGTGGTGCCCGACCTGCAGGCGCTGTGCCGCGCGCTCGGCGCCGACTGAGCACCCGCGTTTTTTCGCTGCGGAACTATTTGGCGGTGAGTGACCCGGAGAGGCTGGCCACGGTTCGCGTGGCCGCTTTTCCGTTTCTCTTCCGTTCCCGAAAGGTTCTTTCCGAATGACGCATTCCCGCCGCCTGCCCGCATTTCTTCTGGCTTTCGTCCTGCTGTGGCTGTCCATGGTGTCCATGGCCCACGCGCGAGAGATGGTGAGTGTGGCGCGCGGCGAGGTGAACATGCGCTCGGGCCCGAACACGCGCAGCGAGGTGCAGTGGGCGCTGAGCCGCGGCTATCCGCTGCAGGTGATCAAGCGCAGCGGCAACTGGCTGCAGGTGCGCGATTTCGAGAACGACCGCGGCTGGGTGCTGCGCTCGCTGACCGATCGCACGCCGCACCACGTGGTCCGCTCGCGCGTCGCCAACCTGCGCAGCCTGCCCGGCACGAACGGCCGCGTCGTGGGCAGGGCCAGCCATGGCGAGGTGCTGCGCACGCTCGAGCGAAAGGGCAGCTGGGTCAAGGTGCGCCACAGCAGCGGCACCACCGGCTGGGTGGCGCAGAGCCTGGTCTGGGGCTGGTAGGCCTCAGTCGACGCCGAATTCGGCGCGGAAGGCTTCGCAGAAGTCCGCGCTGCCGCCGATCGACAGGCTCAGCGTGTGGCGCGGTGGCGTCTGCGTGCCGGACTCGACCGACAAGCTGCCGCTGCGCGCGTCGAAGGACAGCGTCTCGCCGATGCTGAATTCGCGCCGCGACTGCAGGTCGTAGTCCCACTCGCCGCCGTCCTCGGGCGCGCCGCGCCGCTCGGCGAAGGCCGCATGGGCCCAGCGCAGCACGGCGGCGATCTCGGCATGCACCCGGGGCAGCTGCGCCGCGTTCACCGAGGCCAGCGCGTCGAAGCTGCCGTTGCCGTCGGCATCTTCGCTGTAGTCGAAATCGAGGTAGTCGAGGCTCATCCGCAGGGTCCGATCCATTGGGCCGCGTCCAGCCCGCTGCGCACCGCGCCTTCGAGCGTGGCGGGGTAGGGGCCGTCGAGGTAGTCGCCGCAGGCCGCGAGGCCGGGCGCGATCTGCATCGCCGGGCGCGCGAGGCCGGGCGTGCAGGCGAAAGTGGCGCGCTTCTCGACCACGGTCTGCACGATGCGCAGCCGGGTCTGGCCGAGCTGCGCGGCGGCCTGTGCGAGCACCTGGCGGGCCAGCAGCTCGCGCGGCTGGTCGCTGGCGCTCACCACCAGCGCCAGCAGGCCGTGCGGCCCGCCCAGCTGGCCGCGGTCGAAGGCGAACTGCGCGGGCGCCTCCGGGCCGCTGCGCAGCGCCACCATGGGCGCGGCCAGCGCCGAGGCGCCATCGGCATAGAGCGTGGCGATGGCCTCGAAGCGCAGCGCCTCGGTGGCGGCGAGCCAGGCCGGGGCGTCCACGCCGGCCGCGCGCACCAGGCGCGCCGCGTCCCAGGGCGCGCCGGCGATCACGACGCGGTCGAACAGCTCGTCCTCGACCCACCAGCCGCCGTCGACGCGGGCGAGCGAGGCCACGCGCCGGCCCAGCCGCAGCGTGGCGCCGCGCACCGTGAGCCAGCGCAGGGCGGCATCGGGGAACAGCGCGCCCAGGTCGCAGCGCGGCAGCAGCAGGTCGGCGCCGCCGCGCGCGCCGAACAGCGCGTCGTGCAGCACGCGCAGGAAGACCGTGCCGCTGGATTGCGCGACCGCGGTGTTGAGGGCCGAGACGCACAGCGGCTCGATCAGCTCCTGCATCACGCGCGGCGTGAGCCCGACGCACAGCGTGGCGACGCTCGCCTCGGGCGCGCAGCGGAAGCCGGCGCGCCGCCAGCGCAGCGCGGTGCGCAGCAGGCTGCCCTTGTCGGCCCAGGTCCAGCCGCGGGCCAGGGCGATGCCGGCCAGCAGGTCGAGCGGCGGCTGCAGCTTCGGCAGCGCCAGCCCGCCGCCATCGGCGAAGCGCAGCGACAGCGGCTGGCGCAGCAGCGCGGTGTCGGGCTCGACGCCGACCGCGCGCATCAGCGCCAGCGTGTCGCGGTAGGCGCCGATCAGGATGTGCTGGCCGTTGTCGAGCGGCGCGCCGCCGTGGCTGGCGTCGATGCGGCGCGCGCGGCCACCGGGCTGGCGGGCGGCCTCGAACAGGGTCACGCGATGGGCGGCGCGCGCGGTCTCGACGGCACAGGCCAGGCCGGCCCAGCCGGCGCCGATGACGGCAATCTTCATGCGGGGCGCTTCGGCGTCAGACCCGGCCCAGCGCCTGCACGCGCCAGGCCAGCCAGAACTTGCGCAGCGGCGTGAGGCTCACGCGCTGCTGCAGCACCTGGAAGTCGTCGCGTTCGATCTCGCGCAGCAGCGCGCGGTAGATGCTGCCCATCATCAGGCCCGGCTTCTGGCTGCGGCGGTCGGCCGCGGGCAGCAGCGCCAGGGCCTCGTCGTAGATGCGGTGCGCGCGCTCGGCCTGGAACTTCATCAGCGCCACGAAGCGCTCCGAATACACGCGGTTGAGCAGCTCGTGCGCCTTGACGTCGAACTGCTGCAGCTCGTTGACCGGCAGGTAGATGCGGCCGCGCAAGGCGTCCTCGCCCACGTCGCGGATGATGTTGGTGAGTTGCAGCGCCTGGCCCAGCTTGTGGGCGTAGGCGGTGGTCTGTGGGTCTTCCTGGCCGAAGATGCGCGCCGCGACTTCGCCCACCACGCCGGCCACCAGGTGGCAGTAGCGCTGCAGGCCGGGGAAGTCGAGGTAGCGGGTCTGGTCCAGGTCCATCTGGCAGCCGTCGATGATCTGCTGCAGCTGGCGCGCCTCGATGCCGTACTCGGCCGCGAGCGGCATCAGCGCCTGCATCACCGGATGGCTGGGCTGGCCGGCGAAGGACTGGGCCACCTCGGTGCGCCACCAGGCCAGCTTGGTCGCGGCCACGCCGGGGTCGCGCACCTCGTCGACCACGTCGTCGATCTCGCGGCAGAAGGCGTAGAAGGCGGTGATCGCCGCGCGCCGCGGCTTGGGAAGAAACAGGAAGGCGTAATAGAAGCTGCTGCCCGAGGCCGCGGCTTTTTCCTGGACGTACTGCTCAGGATTCATCTCTGGGGGTGCTTCTGTTCTCGTGGCTCATGGCGTCGATTGTCTCCGCATCCGCAAGGCCCGCCAGGCCAGAAGGGGGGCATCGGCCGCGCCGATGGTCGGGCGGCGCGAGAAGCTGTCGAAACCCTGGGCTTCGATCTTGTCGAGGATGCGCAGGCCGCCCTGGACCACGAGGCGCAATTCCCAGCCGATGCGCCCGGGCAGGCGGTGCACCAGCGGCGCGCCCTGCGCCATCAGGGCGCGGGTCCAGGCCACCTCGGCCGCGACCAGCGCGATGGCTTCGGGCGCCGGCGGTTGGCGGCGCACATCCCCGGGCGCGAGACGGTGCGCCGCGCAGTCCGCCAGCGGCAGGTAGAAGCGCCCGCGCCGCAGGTCGACGCTCAGGTCCTGCCAGAAGTTGGCGAGCTGCAGCGCGCTGCAGATGGCGTCGCTCTGCGCGAGCGCCTGTGCGTCGTCGACGCCGTAGAGATGCAGCAGCAGCCGGCCGACCGGGTTGGCCGAGCGGCTGCAGTAGGCCAGCAGCTCGGCGCGGTCGGCGTAGCGGCCGCCGTCGCGGGTCTTCTCGATGTCCTGCACGAAGGCCGAGAGCAGGTCGGCCAACAGCGCTTCGGGCAGCGCGAAGTCGCGCATCGCCCGGGCCAGCGGGCCGAACACTTCGGGCCAGCGGCCCGAGATCGGCCCGCCCCGGGCGGTGGCCGCCAGGTCGGCGCCGAAGGCCCGCAGGTCGGCCAGCCGCTGCTCGGGGCCGTCGTCGCCCTCGTCGGCGATGTCGTCGGCGGTGCGCGCGAAGCCGTAGATCGCGGCGATGGGCGGACGCAGGCGCGGCGGGCAGAGCCAGGACGCGACCGGGAAGTTCTCGTAGTGCGTCGGCGGCGGCGCGACGTCGGTGGGGGCGGGGGATGACACGGGCTGGATTGTCGGGCACGGCGCCAGTCGGTCCGCAGCCGACACGATTCGTTGACAGCGTCGGACGCATCCCACAAAATTACTAACCCTTCGGTCATTAATGACCCTCTCCGTGGCAATCAAGGTGGTTCATGACCGTATCGTTTCTTCGTCCCGCGCTCTCCTTTCCGTCGGCGGCCGTGCTGCTGGCGGTGGCCGTGGCGGGCTGCTCCAAGCCGCCGCCGGTCGAGGAGCCGCTGCGCTCCGTCAAGGTGCAGACCGTGGGCACCAGCGCCTTCGACACCGTGCCCGAGTTCTCGGCCGAGGTGCGCGCGCGCATCGAGTCGCAGCTGGGCTTCCGCGTGGCCGGCAAGATCCTCAAGCGCCAGGCCGAGCTGGGCCAGCATGTGCAGGCCGGCCAGGTGCTGGCGCAGCTCGATCCGCAGGACTACCGCCTGGCCGCCGACGCGGCCCGCGCGCAGCAGGCCGCGGCCGTCACCAACCGTGACCTGGCCTCGGCCGACCTCAAGCGCTACCGCGAGCTGCGGGCGCAGAACTTCATCAGCGGCGCCGAGCTGGAGCGTCGCGAGGCCACCTTCAAGTCCTCGCAGGCCCAGCTCGACCAGGCGCAGGCGCAGCTGGCCTCCCAGGGCAACCAGGCCAGCTACACCACGCTGGTGGCCGACGTCGCGGGCGTGGTCACGGCCATCGACGCGCAGCCGGGGCAGGTGGTCTCGGCCGGCACGCCGGTGGTGCGCATCGCCCAGGACGGCGCGCGCGACGTGGTGTTCGCGGTGCCGGAAGACCGCGCGGCGCTGATCCGGCCGGGCTCGGCCGTGACCGTGCGCGGCTGGGCCGGCGGCGCCGAGCTCGAGGGCAAGGTGCGCGAGGTGGCGGCCAGCGCCGACGCGGTGACCCGCACCTATTCGGTCAAGGTGGCGATCGACGCCGCCACCTCGCCGGCGCTGGGCGCCACCGTGTACGCGCGGCCCAAGGCCCTGTCGAACGCCGGTGCGGCGGTGTTGAAGCTGCCGACCAGCGCGCTGCGCCAGGAAGGCAGCGGCAGCGCGGTCTGGGTGCTCGACACCGCCACCATGACCGTGCGTTCGCAGCCGGTGCAGGTGGCGACGGCCGACGGCAACGAGGCCGTGATCGCCGCGGGCATCACGCCCGGCATGCAGGTGGTGGTGGCGGGCGTGCACGTGCTGTCGCCGGGCCAGAAGGTCACGGTGTACCAGGGCAAGACGCCCGCGCCGACGCCGGCCCCGGTCGCCCCCGCCTCGGCGGCCTCGCGCTGAGCTCGCCCCGATGACGACCCCTCAAGAGACGACCGGCAAGGCCGGCTTCAACCTTTCCAAATGGGCGCTCGAGCATGCAGCGCTCACCCGCTACCTGATGGTGGCGCTGATGGTGCTGGGCTTCGCCGCCTACTTCCAGCTCGGCCAGGACGAGGACCCGCCCTTCACCTTCCGCGTGATGGTGGTGCGCACCTACTGGCCCGGCGCGACCGCGCAGCAGGTGGCCGAGCAGGTGACCGACAAGCTCGAGCGCACGCTGCAGGAGGCGCCCTACGCCAGCAAGATCCGCAGCTACTCCAAGCCGGGCGAATCGCAGATCATCTTCGAGATCAAGGACTCCTCGAAGTCCAGCGAGGTGGCCAACGTCTGGTACGTGGTGCGCAAGAAGATCGGCGACATGCGCGGCACGCTGCCCAGCGGTGTGCAGGGTCCCTTCTTCAACGACGATTTCGGCGACGTCTACGGCGTGATCTACGCGCTCGAGACCGACGGCTACACGCCGGCCGAGATCAAGACCTTCGCCGACGACGTGCGCCAGGGCCTGCTGCGCGTCAAGGACGTGGCCAAGGTCGAGCAGTTCGGCCTGCAGGACGAGAAGGTCTACATCGAGGTCTCGCAGAAGCGCATCGCGCAGCTGGGGCTGGACTTCAACGCGGTGCTGCAGCAGATCGGCGCGCAGAACGCGATCGAGAGCGCGGGCACCATCCAGTCGCCGCTCGACGTGGTGCAGGTGCGCGTGGCCGGCCAGTTCACCAGCGTGGACCAGCTGCGCGAGATGCCGATCCGCGGCAGCTCGGGCAACCAGCTGCGCCTGGGCGACATCGCCGAGATCCGGCGCGGCACCATCGACCCACCGGCCACCAAGGTGCACCACCAGGGCAAGGAAGTGGTGGCGCTGGGCGTGTCGATGGCCAAGGGCGGCGACATCATCGCGCTGGGCAAGGCGCTGCGCGTGGCCGTGGCCGACATCGGCCAGCGGCTGCCTGCCGGCGCCGTGCTCACGCAGGTGCAGGACCAGCCGGTCTCGGTCGCGACCTCGGTCAACGAGTTCATCCATGTGCTCATCGAAGCGGTGGCGATCGTGCTGGCCGTGAGCTTCGTGGCGCTGGGCCTGCACAAGGGCGGGCGCTTCGGCTGGCACATCGACGTGCGGCCCGGCCTGGTGGTGGCGATCACCATCCCGCTGGTGCTGGCCGTGACCTTCCTGGCCATGAACTACTTCAACATCGGGCTGCACAAGGTGTCGCTGGGCTCGCTGATCATCGCGCTGGGCCTGCTGGTGGACGACGCGATCATCGCGGTCGAGATGATGGTGCGCAAGATGGAGGAGGGCTACGACAAGGCGCGCGCTGCCACCTTCGCCTACGACGTCACGGCCAAGCCGATGCTCACCGGCACCCTGATCACGGCCGCCGGCTTCCTGCCGATCGGCATCGCGAAGTCGGTGACCGGCGAGTACACCTTCGCGATCTTCGCGGTGACGGTGATCGCGCTGGTGCTGTCGTGGATCGTCTCGGTCTACTTCGTGCCCTACCTGGGCACGCTGCTGCTCAAGGTCAAGCCGCACGACCCGGACGCGCCGCCGCACGAGCTGTTCGACTCGCGCTTCTACAACACCTTCCGCCGCACGGTGAACTGGTGCGTCGAGTACCGCTGGCTGACCATCGGCGCGACGGTGCTGATCTTCGCGCTGGGCATCGTGGGCATGGGCCGGGTGCAGCAGCAGTTCTTCCCCGATTCGAGCCGGCCGGAAATCCTGGTCGACCTGTGGTCGCCCGAAGGCACCTCCTTCGCCGCCAGCGAGGACATCGCCAAGCGGGTCGAGCAGCGCCTGATGCAGGAGCCCGAGGTGGCCACCGTCACCACCTGGATCGGCACCGGCGTGCCGCGCTTCTACCTGCCGCTCGACCAGATCTTCCCGCAGAGCAACGTCTCGCAGATGATCGTGCTGGCCAAGGACCTGGCGCAGCGCGAGACCCTGCGCCGCCGGCTGCCGGGCCTGCTGGCGCAGGAGTTCCCGGAAGTGCGCGGCCGCGCCAAGCTGCTGCCCAACGGCCCGCCCGTGGCCTACCCGGTGCAGTTCCGCGTGATCGGCGCCGAGCCGCTGGAACTGCGCCGGCATGCCGACGAGGTCAAGGCCGTGATGCGCGAGAACGCCAGCACGCGCGGCGTCAACGACAACTGGAACGAGTCGGTCAAGGTGATCCGGCTGGAAGTCGACCAGGCCAAGGCGCGCACGCTGGGCGTGACCAGCCAGGCCATCGCCCAGGCCTCGCGCACCATGTTCAGCGGCACCACGGTCGGCCAGTACCGCGAGAACGACCGGCTGATCGACATCGTGCTGCGCCAGTCGGCCGACGAGCGCGAAGCGATCTCCGACATCGGCAACGCCTACCTGCCGACCGCCTCGGGCCGCTCGATCCCGCTCTCGCAGATCGCCAAGCCGGTGTTCAGCTGGGAGCCGGGCGTGATGTGGCGCGAGAACCGCGACTACGCGATCACGGTCAACGCCGACATCGTCGAGGGCCTGCAGGGCGCGACGGTCACGGCGCAGCTGCTGCCCCAGTTGCGCGCGCTCGAGGCCAAGTGGCGCGCGGCCGGGCAGGGCGCCTACCGCATCGAGACCGCGGGCGCGGTCGAGGAGAGCAGCAAGGGCTCCGATTCGATCGTGGCCGGCGTGCCGATCATGCTGTTCCTGGTGTTCACGCTCCTGATGCTGCAGCTGCACAGCTTCAGCCGCTCGCTGCTGGTGTTCGTCACCGGCCCGCTGGGCATCGCGGGCGTGGCGGCGGCGCTGCTGCTGCTGAACCGGCCCTTCGGCTTCGTCGCGCTGCTGGGCGTGATCGCGCTGATGGGCATGATCCAGCGCAACTCGGTGATCCTGATCGACCAGATCGAGAGCGACCGCGCGGCCGGCGTGCCGGCCTGGGACGCGATCGTCGAATCGGCCGTGCGCCGCCTGCGGCCGATCGTGCTGACGGCCGCCGCGGCGGTGCTGGCGATGATCCCGCTGTCGCGCAGCGTCTTCTGGGGACCGATGGCCGTGGCCATCATGGGCGGGCTCATCGTGGCCACCGTTCTGACCCTGTTGGCACTGCCCGCGATGTACGCCGCAGCATTCCGTGTGAAGCGCGAACCAAAAGCGGGTCCCATTAGCGTCTAAAATGCGCGGTTGACCGATTTCGAAACGGGTGGTCTGCGATAGGAGGCCGCCCGTTTTTGCTTGATTCACCTGACCGCGCGGGTGGCGAAATTGGTAGACGCACCAGGTTTAGGTCCTGACGTTCGCAAGAACGTGCCGGTTCGAGTCCGGCCCCGCGCACCAGCCCCATCTCTCTTGAGGAACAAAGAATGACCGTGAACGTTGAAACCCTCGAAAAGCTCGAGCGCAAGATCACGCTGACCTTGCCGGTCGGCACCATCCAGTCCGAGGTGGATTCGCGCCTCAAGAAGCTGGCCCGCACCGTGAAGATGGACGGTTTCCGTCCGGGCAAGGTGCCGATGAACGTCGTGGCCCAGCGCTACGGCTACTCGGTGCACTACGAAGTCATGAACGACAAGGTCGGTGAAGCCTTCTCGCAGGCCGCCAACGAAGCCAAGCTGCGCGTGGCCGGCCAGCCCCGCATCACCGAGAAGGAAGAGTCGCCCGAGGGCGAACTGGCCTTCGACGCGGTGTTCGAAGTGTTCCCCGAAGTCAAGATCAACGACCTGGGCGCCGCCGAGATCGACCGCGTGACGGCCGAGGTGAGCGACGAAGCCATCGACAAGACGCTGGACATCCTGCGCAAGCAGCGCCGCACCTTCGCCCAGCGCGCACAGGACGCCGCTGCCGGCGACGACGACCGCGTGACGGTCGACTTCGAAGGCAAGATCGACGGCGAGACCTTCCAGGGCGGCAAGGCCGAAGACTTCCAGTTCGTCATCGGCGAAGGCCAGATGCTCAAGGAATTCGAAGACGCGGTGCGCGGCCTGAAGTCCGGCGACAGCCGCACCTTCCCGCTGTCGTTCCCGGCCGATTACCACGGCAAGGACGTGGCCGGCAAGCAAGCCGACTTCCTGGTCACGGTCAAGAAGATCGAAGCCACCCACCTGCCCGAAGTCAACGAACAGCTGGCCAAGTCGCTGGGCATCGAAGAAGGCACGGTCGAAGGCCTGCGCGCGGACATCAAGCGCAACCTCGAGCGCGAAGTCAAGTTCCGCCTGCTGGCGCGCAACAAGAACGCGGTGATGGACGCGCTGATCGCCAACGCCGAACTCGACCTGCCGAACGCCAGCGTGCAGTCGGAAGTCGAACGCATGATCGAAGGCGCCCGCGCCGAGCTCAAGCAGCGCGGCATCAAGGACGCCGACAAGGCGCCGATCCCCCAGGAAGTGTTCCTGCCCCAAGCCGAGCGCCGCGTGCGCCTGGGCCTGGTGGTGGCCGAACTGGTGCGCGCCAACGAACTGCAGGCCAAGCCCGAGCAGATCAAGGCCCACATCGACGAACTGGCCGCCAGCTACGAGAAGCCGGCCGACGTGGTGCGCTGGTATTTCAGCGACAACCGCCGCCTGGCCGAAGTCGAAGCCGTGGTGATCGAGAACAACGTGACCGACTTCGTGCTGGCCAAGGCCAAGGTCAACGAAAAGGCCGTGTCCTTCGACGAACTGATGGCGCAGCAGCAACAAGGCTGATCGCCGCCGTCCCAGTGACACCGATGGGGCTTGTGCTTTGCGGCACGAGCCCCATTTCACTCAGGCGTACAGTTCAGTCACAGCGAACGACTTCATCTTCCCGGAGAGCAAATACATGATCGCAAACGAAATTCAAGGCCTCGGCATGGTTCCGATGGTCATCGAGCAATCGGGCCGCGGCGAGCGGTCCTATGACATCTATTCGCGGCTCCTCAAGGAACGCATCATCTTCCTGGTGGGCGAAGTCAACGACCAGACCGCGAACCTGGTGGTCGCGCAACTGCTGTTCCTCGAGAGCGAGAACCCGGACAAGGACATCTCCTTCTACATCAACTCGCCCGGCGGCAGCGTGAGCGCCGGCATGGCGATCTACGACACCATGCAGTTCATCAAGCCGGCCGTGTCGACCATGTGCCTGGGCTTCGCGGCCAGCATGGGCGCCTTCCTGCTGGCGGCCGGCGAGAAGGGCAAGCGCTTCTCGCTGCCCAACTCCAAGGTCATGATCCACCAGGTGCTGGGCGGCGCCCGCGGCCAGGCCACCGACATCGAGATCCACGCGCGCGACATCCTGCGCACCAAGGACCAGATGAACCGCATCCTGGCCGAGCGCACCGGCCAGCCGCTGGAAAAGGTCCAGCGCGACACCGAGCGCGACTACTTCTTGACGGCTGACGAAGCCAAGGACTACGGCCTGGTCGACCAGGTCGTCACCAAACGCGGCTGACGCGCTGGAAGCCGCTTGGCGCCGACGGTGCCAAATGGCAAAAAACGGCGTTTTCCATGCGGGAAACGCCGTTTTTGTTTTAGTTATCATTGAACCTACTGCGTAACGAGGCACCTGTCCATGGCCGATAAAAAAGGCTCTTCCAGCGAAAAAACGCTTTATTGCTCGTTCTGCGGCAAGAGCCAGCACGAGGTCAAGAAGCTGATCGCGGGCCCTTCGGTCTTCATCTGCGACGAGTGCATCGACCTCTGCAACGAGATCATCCGCGACGAACTGCCCGCGGGCGAAGAGGCGCGCGACGCGCGCAGCGACCTGCCGACGCCGCTGGAAATCAAGACCAACCTCGACAACTACGTGATCGGCCAGGAGCCGGCCAAGCGCATGCTGTCGGTGGCGGTCTACAACCACTACAAGCGGCTGCGCCACAAGGAAAAGAACAGCAAGGGCGACGAGGTCGAGCTCAGCAAGAGCAACATCTTGCTGATCGGCCCCACGGGTTCGGGCAAGACGCTGCTGGCGCAGACGCTCGCGCGCATGCTCGACGTGCCCTTCGTGATGGCCGACGCCACCACGCTGACCGAAGCCGGCTATGTCGGCGAGGACGTCGAGAACATCATTCAGAAGCTGCTGCAGAGCTGCAACTACGAGGTCGAGAAGGCCCAGCGCGGCATCGTCTACATCGACGAGATCGACAAGATCTCGCGCAAGTCCGACAACCCCTCGATCACCCGCGACGTGTCGGGCGAGGGCGTGCAGCAGGCGCTGCTCAAGCTCATCGAAGGCACCATGGCCAGCGTGCCGCCGCAGGGCGGGCGCAAGCA
>Ga0182008_10002207_pt1 | contig 12350 bp, 12 predicted proteins | sample Sormic07211129_1_FD_120482 | JGI IMG/M metagenome (GOLD analysis project Ga0182008, IMG submission 120482) | Rhizosphere microbial communities from Sorghum bicolor, Mead, Nebraska, USA - 072115-129_1 metaG | ecosystem: Host-associated > Plants > Roots > Rhizosphere | place: USA: Nebraska...
ATAACATTGACCTGCAAGTCTTTGTTAACACTCCTGGAAAGGGAAATCATGCTTGGATCTATTGCTCGTTTTCTGCGCGATGAAGAAGGTGCTACCGCAATTGAATATGGAATTATTGCGGGGATGATGGCTGTTCTTTTGGTCGCCGTATTCAGTCCCACCGGGACCCTCTATACCGCGATCAGTGGTGTATTCGGAAGAATTTCGACCGCACTCGACTCTGTTACCCCCTAGTCAAGGCGTTGACCCTGAAAGCCGAAATTGCACTGCTGATCTGGCTGCTTGTCGTCATCGCGTATGACTTTCGAAAGCGCCGAGTTCCCAACTGGCTTGTGCTGTCCGGGGCGATCCTCGCCTTGGCAGCACTTGCCTTCGGGATACAGCCGTTCGGGACCTCCTGGGCCGCAGCGTTCACTGGCGGCGCGGTCGGCTTTGGATTCCTGCTTCTGTTCTATGCCGTCGGCTTCATGGGGGCAGGAGACGTGAAGTTCGCCGGCGCCCTCGGACTATGGGTAGGCGGATGGGCATTGGTGCCGATCTGGGTCGGTGCAAGCCTGCTGGCCGGTGCCCATAGCGTTCTTTGGTTGACATTGCAGCGATGGCCGTGGCTTCCAAGGCTTTCACTGATGTTGTCGGGCAGGCCATCCGCAGGCACCGACATCAACGGTTCGCGCCAACGCGCGCGTCTCGTTCCTTACGCGGCCTATCTCGCAGTCGCCACCGTGGCGTGGATGGTCTGGGGACGACAGAGATAGCAGTCCACTGCCTCTGTCCTGCAGGCCATTCATTCCTCACTTCTCATGATTGCTTGCTCTCACCCCCCAGTCCGCCGCCCATGATCAATCTCACAAAAATCCTCGCAGCCATTCTGGTGCTTCTGGCCATCGCACTTGGCGGGTATGCCTGGATGCTGAGCCGGCACGCGCCTGCACCGGCAGCAGCTCCCACCGCAGCTCCCGCCAAGACTCCTCCGCAAGCACTTGTTTATCCGGTCGTGGTAGCAGCCAAGCCCCTGCCTGCGGGCCAGGCGATTCCGGCCGACGCGTTGCGTGTGGAACGGCTGACGATCAATCCAGCCGGCGCCTTTCAGGACGTGACGGTCGCCACCGGCCGCGTGCCAGTGCTCGACCTCGCCGAAGGCACGCCGGTGATGGAGAACCAGTTGGTCTCTGGCCTCGCGCTGCGCATCGGCGAGGGCGAGCGCGCCGTAGCGGTCAAGGCCGACGAAATCATGGGCGTGGGCAACAAGATCCAGCCCGGCGATTTCGTCGACGTCTTCATCACGCTCAAGTCGGACGGCAAGGACGTGGATCGCAGTCAGGCTCGTCTGCTGCTTTCGCGCAAGCGCGTGCTGGCCTTCGGCAACGCCTCCGTGGACGGCCTGCCCTCCAAGACCGGGGACAAGACCGGACAGCAGCAAGCCCAGCGCGTGGAACCGGCCCGCACCGCCGTGCTCGCCGTGCCCGTCGATGACGTAAACCGCCTGACGATCGGCGACGCAAGCGGCCGGTTGTTGCTTGCGCTGCGCAACCCGACCGACATGTCGGAACCCAATCCGAAGCTCTTCTCGGAACTGCCCACGGCCCTGCAACCCGCCCAGCCCAAAGCGGGCGAGCCGCGCCGCGCACCGCTCGAAGGCCTCGACCGCGCGCAGGCCGGTCTAACCGCAGCCGACTTCATCACCGGTGGCAAGGGCCCCGGCCTACGCCCTCAAGCTGCCGAGGCCCGCGCCGCCACCAGCAGCGTGCCGCGTGCCGCCGGTCCCGCGCGCAGCGGACTTCAAGTCGAAGTCATTCGCGGCGAACGCAGCGAAACCGTGAACTACTAGAAGCGCAGCCAGCCGACACCCGTTATCCAGGAAAAACACATGCACCAAATGCCTCGCGAGGAGTCGACCCGCGTCGCTCGCAGCCCGATGAACGCCTCGTCGCGGCTGCTGCGCCAGTCCCTGATCGCCCTGTGCTCGATGGCACAAGCTGCCTGGCCTGTTGCATCCATGGCCGCGGACCCACAGCCTGTTCGTCCACAACTGCAACGCCCACTGGTGCTGAACGCCGGCACGCAACAGGAACTGTTGATCGACAAGGGCATTGAACGGATGGCCATTGGCGATGAGACGGTGGCCGGCGTCACCATCACGCGCAAGGCACAGAACTCGCCGGCAGCACGGCTGATCGTGACCGGTAAGGCTGCCGGCCGTACCTCGCTGATGGTCTGGGAGAAAGGCAACGCAGCAGCCACCAGCTACACGATCGAAGTGCGACGCCGTGCATCCACCCTTGCCGGGTCGATGGACAGCATGACCGCTCACCAGCAGGCACGCGACACCGCGCTGGCCAGCACCGCCGAAAAGGCCGAGCTGATCGACCGCTCTGTGGTGAACGTACGCAGCAACACCGTGCAGGTCGAAGTGAAGGTAGTGGAGTTCAACCGCAGCGTGCTCAAGCAGGCGGGCCTGAACATATTCAGTACCCGCCCCAATTCGAACGGCTTCAGCTTCGGCGTGTTCTCTCCCTCCTCGCTGTCGTCGCCGAGCTTCGCGGCCAACGGGCAGATCACCGGCGAGTACAACAACCCCCTGGCACAAGCTTTCAGCCTTCTCTTCAACTTCAGCAAGGCCGGCATCGGCCTGAACGTGGGATTCCTCGAAGGCAACGGCATGGCCCGCGTGCTAGCCGAGCCCACGCTGGTAGCGCTGTCGGGCCAGAGCGCGAGCTTCCTGGCCGGCGGCGAACTACCGATTCCCGTGCCTCAGGGGCTTGGCACCACCAGCATCGAATACAAGCCCTTCGGCATCGGACTCACACTGACGCCCACGGTGCTTTCGAATGAACGCATCGTGCTCAAGGTCGCGCCCGAGGCCAGCGACCTCGACTACACCAACTCCCTGAGCCTCAACGGTGTCGCCGTGCCGGCGATCAGCACGCGCCGTGCCGACACCACCGTCGAATTGGGCGACGGCGAGAGTTTCATCATTGGTGGACTTGTGAGCCGCACCACCACATCGAACGCCGACAAAGTACCGCTGCTGGGCGACCTACCGATCCTGGGCGCCTTCTTCAGCAAGAACAACTACCAGATGAAAGAGAAGGAGCTGGTGATCCTGGTCACTCCGCACCTGGTGAAGCCGATCGCCCGCGGGACAGACCTGACGCCGTACTTACCGGGCGCCACCTCCGAACAGCGAGACGGCGCGGTCTGGCGTGCCCACTTCCTGGGCAGCTACATCGACACGCCCGTGCCCGGTTTTTCGCGTTGAGACACATGACCCGGACCATGGATCGCAGGCAGGCCCCATGAACGCACCACGCGACAGCATCCCCGATACAGGCAGCGAGACCTACCTGTTCGCATCGAGCAACGGCAGCCACATCACCTGGCTGACCGACGCGCTCGGCACCCTCGGCTCCGTGGTGGTCCTCTCCCCGGAGGCGAAGTCGATCGACGAGCGCATCGCCCTTCTCGGGCCAGTGGCTGTCTTCATCGACTTCTCGCCCGACCAGAGCACCGCCGCCAACCAACTCCATCAACGCCTCAAGCGCGACTGGCCAACGCTTCCCGTGCTGGCCACCGGCAAGTCGGCCGAGCCGGCGGCCATGCTCTCGGCCCTGCGTGCGGGCGTGGACGACTTCGTCGACATGGCCGGGCCGCCCGCCGAGGCGGTGATCACGCTGCGTACGCTGCTCGAACGGCGCAGCACCCTGCAGGGCGGCACGCGCGGCAGCACGCTGGCGCTGCTGGGCGCGCGCGCCGGCCTCGGCGTGACCACTCTGGCCACCAGCCTCGCCCTGTCGCTGAACGACCAGCTCGCGCAGGCGCCCGCGCGCCCACAGGGGCGCGGCACGCGGCACGGCGTGGCGCTGCTCGACCTGGGCTTGCCCGCGCGTGATGGCCTGCTCTACCTCGACACGCAAAGCGGCTTCAGCTTTGTCGATGGCGTGCGCAACCTGCGCCGGCTCGACCAGACACTGCTGCACACCGCGCTGGCTCATCACACCAGCGGCGTGGCGGTGCTGCCGCTACCCGCGAGCTTGGCGCAGGTGCGCGAGATCTCACATGCCGACTCCGTCGCACTGATCAAGCGCCTGGCCGACTTCTTCGATTTCCAGATCGCCGACCTCGGCGGCTTCTCGACCATCGACTTCATGGCGCAGACGGTGCGCGAAGCCCAGCAGACCTGGGTCGTGTGCGACCAGAGCATCGGCGGCATCGTGTCCACGGCCAACATGCTCAAGGAGCTGCGTGCGCGTGGTGTCGAGATCGAACGCCTTTCGTTGGTGGTCAACAAGTTCGATGGCCACGTGGGCCTGTCTGCCAGGGACATCGCCGAGCGCCTTGAACTACCGCTGCGCCATGTGCTGCCCGCGCGCAGCGCGCAACTGCTCGCAGCGGCCAGCCGCGGCGAGATGCTGGTGCGCACCGCGCGCAGCGACCCCTACGCGCAGGCCGTGACGGGACTCGCCCGCAGCCTGCACCAGGAATACATGTCTGCCACGGGCCAACCCCCGGCCAAAGATCCACGCTGGGTTGCGCTCATGGCGCAAGTCACCGGCCTCTGGAAGAGTTCACACGAAGGTTGAGCCCATGTCCACCGATATCGAATTCGCCGACGACGACCAGGCGTTCATCAATTCCCAGCAATTCCAGGACATCAAGAGCTGGACGCATGATCACCTGCTGAGCCGCATCGAGGAGCTGGGCGCGGAATTCGGCCGTTGGTCGCGCGCCTCGATCCAGCAGTTCGTCGAGCTGGAGGTCGACAGCTTCGTGCGCCTGCGCCGCGTGCCGATCAACGACCGCGAGATGCAGCTCATCGCCGATGCGCTGACCAAGGAACTCGCGGGTTTCGGCCCGCTGGAAGACCTGCTCAACGACCCGGCCGTCGAGGACATCCTGATCAACGGCTACCAGAACGTGTACGTCTCGCGCCATGGCCTGCTGGAGCGCGAGACCGTGCGCTTTGCCGATGCCGAGCACGTGATGCGCATCGTGCGCCGCATCCTCGCGCCGCTGGGCCGCCGGCTCGACGAGTCGAACCCGATGGTCGATGCTCGCCTGCCCGACGGCGGGCGCATCAACGTGATCATCGAGCCGCTGGCCATCGACGGCCTGTCGGTGTCGATCCGCAAGTTCCGCAAGGAGCCGCTCACGCCGGCCGACATGGTGAAGCTTGGCACCTTCGACGCGGGCATGGCGCAACTGCTGGAGATCGCGGTGCGCGCGCGCTGCAACATCCTCGTGAGCGGGGGCACCAGCTCGGGCAAGACCTCGCTGCTCAATGCGCTCGCCAGCTTCATCCCGGCGCGCGAGCGCGTCATCACCATCGAGGACACGGCGGAACTGTCCCTCGGCACCAGCCACGTGGTGCGGCTCGAAAGCCGTCCAGGCGGCTTCGACGGCACAGGCGTTGTGTCGATCCGCGACCTGCTGCGCAACAGCCTTCGCATGCGGCCCGACCGCATCATCGTGGGCGAAGTGCGTGGCGCCGAGGTGATCGAGATGATGCAGGCCATGAACACGGGCCATGAGGGCTCGATGGGCACCATCCACGCCAGCTCGCCACGCGAGTGCCTGTACCGCCTCGAGATGCTTGCAGGCTTCGCCGGCTACCAGGGCAGCGAAGTGAGCCTGCGACGGCAGATCGCCAACGCCATCGATTTCATCGTGCAGATCGGACGGTTGTCGAACGGTCAACGGCGCATCATCTCTCTGAGCGAAGTCACCGGCGTCAACGACAACGTGGTGGCGATGCAGGAGCTGTACCGATACGAACCGATCGCCTCGCCCGACGGCGAGGAGCGTGACCGCTGGGTGTCACTCGGCATCGCGCCGCACTCGCCGAAGATCACGCGCTTTCGCCAGTCGCTGGCGCGTTCGCAGCATGGAGGAGACGGCCGTGCATGAAGTCTTGCTCGCGGTAGGCTGCATTGCGCTGCTGCTGGCGGCGGCGGGGCTGCTGCTTTGGCAGTGGGCGAAGCACAGGCAGGCGCGGCAGGCGACGGAGCGGCATCTGAACCAGCAGATCCTGGCCACCGCCACCGCCGCCGACGCCACGCCGATACCGATGCCCTTGCGGGACCTGCCGACCGACGGTCTCGTTTCGGGCCTGACCACGGACCCATGGCTGAACAGCGATGCGGGTGCTGCAACCGCAGCCCCCCAAAGCCTGCTGGAACGGAGCCTGCCCGACTGGCTGGTGGGCGTGATCGATCCGCGCGCGGCCGCCCTGGCGATGGTTGGCGTCGTGACGCTTTGCGCACTGACCGGTGCATTCGTCGGCTGGCTCGCGGCGCTGGGCATGCTGTTTCTTCTCGCGCTCCTTGGCATTTTCACAGTCTGGATGCAGCTGCAGAAAATCCGGCGCAAGCTGGTCAGCCAGCTGCCTGCCTACATCGACGCGATGGTGCGCCTCATCACTATCGGCAACTCCACGCAGGCGGCATTCCAGTTGGCTATTGCCACCACGCAGGCGCCGCTGCGCGGCCATCTGGAACGCTCTGCATCGCTGGTGCGCGCGGGCATGGACCTGGACCGTGCGCTGCACCAGACCGCTACCAACGTGCGCGTGGAAGAGATGTACCTGCTGGCCTCCATCCTTGGCCTGGGCGTGCGCTACGGTGGCCGCGCCGATCTGCTGTTGGAACGCGTGGGCAACTTCATGCGCGACCGCGAACAGGCCGAGCACGAACTGATCGCGATGTCTGCGGAGACGCGGCTCTCCGCGTGGATCCTTGGACTGCTACCGATAGGTGTGGTGGCGTTCCTCATCCTCACCAATCCCGGCTACTTCATGAGCATGTGGAACGACGGCACCGGTCGCATCCTGATCTTTTCCTCAGTGGGGCTCCAACTGGTGGGCGCAGCGCTTCTCTACCGATTGGCGAGGCTGGCATGACTTTCACGCCCAATCAACTGGCCATCGTCAGCCTGGTCCTGCTCGCACTGGGCATGATGATTGGCGCCGGCGCGCTGATCGCCGCCGAGCTGCGACGCGCGCGCAGCGGACAGGTCATCGGTCGCGCGATCCGCCAGGGTGGGGTGCTGCCCGAGGCGTCGAAGCCCGCGGCGGACTCCGCGTTGCAGGCGGATGGACTCGCGCCATCGGATATCGAGCTGCCGTTCCACTGGCTCGATTCGAGGTTGGGCCGGGCACTTGTGGCGGACGAGGACAGGAACCTCATCGACCAGTGCGGCCTGTCTTCGAAGCGCGCACAGCTGGTCTTTCTCGTCACCCGCGTGCTGCTCGCGATGCTGCTTCCACTGATCGCCTATGTGGTGTGGAGCGATGGGCACGCGCAGCGCACGGTCGTCGCCGTGCTGACCGCAGGGTTCGTCATCGGCTTCATGGCGCCCAAGTGGGTGCTCGGCCGCTTTGCCGCCGCCCGGCGCGAGCGCGCTGCACAGGAGCTTCCGCTCTTCATCGATCTGCTGCGGCTATTGCAAGGTGTGGGGCTGAGCCTGGACCAGAGCCTACAGATCATGGCTACCGATTTTTCGCACGTGCTGCACGTGCTCGGTTACGAGCTGACATTGGCCAACAACCAGTACAGCCGCGGCCGCACCCGCGAGCATTCGCTGCAGCGCCTCGCGACTCTGCACAAGAACGAGAACCTCCGCGGCCTGGTCTCGCTGCTGGTGCAGGTCGACCGGCATGGCGGTGCGGTGCAAGAGCCGTTGCGCGTCTTCAGCGAGCGACTGCGCGAGCACCGCCGCTCCGAGATGAAGGAACGCATCGGGAAGATCACCGTAAAGATGACCGGCGTCATGGTCGCCACGCTTCTGCCGGCGCTGGTCATCGTCACCGCCGGACCAGGCTTCATCGCGATAGTTCGTTCACTGGGAGCGATCAGCAAATGAAAACCCTCAACTTCTCCGTGTACTCCCAACGTGCCGCCCGCCTGCTCGCCTGCATCGCCGCTGCGCTGGTTGTCACCGGGTGCGGCGCCCTTAAGGACCAATACGCCGCTAGTGCCGACGCCCAGCAGCGCGCGGCCGCAGAGGCCGCGGCGGACACCAAGGCTGGAGCCGCGGTCGACACCAAGGCAACCTACCTCAAGCTCGTCGAGCAGATGCAGAAGGAAGGCCTCTGGTTCGCCTCGTTGGCGCACATCGATGCGCTCGAACAGCGCTGGGGCGTGTCGCCCGATTCCACGCGCATGCGCGCCGATGCGTTGCGCCAGACCGGCCAGGCCGCGTTGAGCGAAGCTGCCTACAAGCGCCTGCAGGGAACGCCACTCGAAAGCGCGGGCTATCGCGGCCTCGGCCTGCTGGCGGGAGCGCGCGGCAACTACGCCGAAGCGGTGCAGTTGCTGCAGCAGGCCCAGCGCCTGACACCGACCGACGCCCTGCTGCTCAGCGACCTGGGCTATGCAAACCTGCGAGCGGGCCGAATCGCCGAAGCCCGGCTGCCATTGATGCAGGCGCTGCAGCTGCGCCCGGACAGCGCCCAGGCCCAGTCCAATCTGGCGCTTTACCTCGAAGCCACCGACCAAAGCGAGGAGGCGAACAGGTTGATGGAGGCCAACCGCATGTCCGCCGCCGCGCGCGCTGCGGTTCGGGACGCCGCGCAGCAAATGCGCGCGGGCGGCACGGTGCTACCGCCCGCCGCCGCGCGTCCGATCCCGAACGCTAGGGAACTGGCGCGCGAAGACATCGCGCCGCCGCCCCTGATGCTCAAGGCCTCGCGCTGGTCCGGCACGGGCGGAATACGCACTGCCAGCCAGCTCAACCCATCCGCCGCAGATGCCGCGGTCTCCATGTCGCCGAATTCGACCTCACGAGGCACCCCATGAGAAAAGAACCCGCCTTCCGTCTCGCCGCCCTGTCCGCATTCGGCCTCGCGGCCGCGCTGATGATCGCCGCACCCGCGGCGCTCGCGCAGCAGCCGGCCTCCGCCAAAGCGCAGGAGCCGGCAGCCCTAGCGAACGTCCAGACGGCTGCGCCCGCGCCCGCGCCCTTGCCACCGCACGGCCAGGAAGAAATGGCCGGGACCGAGGAGTTCGTTCACGAACCGCTGCAGGTAGGCGATGCAACGCAAGGGCTGCTCGCATGGCAGCGCAGCGGTGAGATTGCATCGGCGGCGTCGCGACCGATTGCCGGGGCCATCGCCAACCGCAGCTACGAGCGCTATCTGAAGAGCTTCGAGTTTCCGATACCCGAGCGCATGAGCTCGACGGTCAAGTCTTCGTCTGGCTCCGGTTCGGGCGTCAGCGCGCCCAAGTAAACAGGCACCAAGCGCCGACGCACAACCGGGTATCAGAGCATCACCATGAAATCACCACGCATTCGTGCCACAGCATGCAGCCAGCGTGGCGCGTATGCGGTCGAGTTTGCGTTGGTGTTTTTGATCTTTTTTGCCGTGTTGTACGGAATCATCTGCTACGGCATGCTGTTTGCTTTTCGCCTCGGCCTGCAGAACGCGGCGGAAGACGGTGCGCGCGCCGCGTTGCGCTATCAAGTCGGCCTCCCCGCCCGCGCCGCGAAAGCCCGGGCAGTCGCCATTGCTCAGGCCAGCTGGCTCCCCACCGTAGTGACTCTGGACGTTACTGCAACGGTATGCCAGGTTGCCAACAACAACTGCAGCGCCACCATCATCAGTGCCTGCGGCATCACGTGGGACGCGCGTTGTCAGATGATCGTCACGGTCACTGCCGGCAGCATGAGGCAACTGCTTCCTCCCTTGCCGGTCTTCACCATGCCCGATCAGTTGACCGGGCGTGCCACCATGCTGCTCGACGGGAGAACGCCATGACCACCGCCAGTCGTCGTCGACAGCGTGGAGTGGCGGCCATCGAATTCGCGCTGGTCTTCACCGTGCTTTTCCTGGTCGTGTACGGACTCGCCACTTTCGGAGCGGTGCTCTACACGCAGCAAGCGGTCTCGCGCTCCGCAGAAGATGGTGCTCGCGCTGTGGCGTTGCTGAATACAGTCCCTGCCACCAACGATTCGCGAATTCAGGACGTTGTCTACGACTCGCTCGCCGGCTCGCTGGTCGTGCCGACGGCGTCGAATGCCAGCCTGTCGACCCGGCGGAGCTGGGTCGCTGCTCAGGTCACCGTGGCAGTCACACCAACGGGCAGCAACCCGAATGCCAGCGTCGTGGTGACCGTGACCTATCCCTACAGCGCCAATCGCCTGCTGCCTTCGCTGCCGCTGCTCGACACGAGCCTATGGATGCCGGACCAGTTGAAGAGCCGTTCCACTGCGGCAATTCAGCCCACATGAAAGGGCGAACATGAAAGCTCGCCCCAACGCTCAACGCCCCCACGTCCCCCACATGTCGAATCGACGCAGAAGATCTGCGGGCTCCATCCTCGTCAACACGGCGATCGCCCTGAGCCTGATCATCATCACCCTGATCGGCACCGAACTGGGCTACATGTTCTATCTGAAGCGAGAACTTCAGAAGACGGCGGATCTGGCAGCCTTGGCAGGTGCACAGGGGCTTGGCGTGAACAACTGCACGGCGGCAACGGCTGCGGCCATCGCCAACGCGGCGCAGAACATGCCTGTCGGCCTGACACCCCTTGGCGCGGACGGCATCGTGTGCGGTCGATGGGACCCGGTGCAGGCTCCCGCATCGCCTCACTTCGCCGCGCCACTTAGCGGGGAAGCTCTGAACGCAGTGCGCGTCGTCATAAGCCGTGCACCCGCGCTGCTGATGCCCGGCATTGCCGGCAACCAAGCGGGAACAATCACCGTTGAAGCCATGGCTGCTCGCATGTCCCCGCGCGCAGCCTTGACCATCCGGAGCACGCTCCTTGCCGTTGACTCAACCAAGTCGCCGCTGCTCAATGCCGTATTCGGCAGTCTGCTGGGTGGGTCGGTGAATTTAAGTGCAGGCGGCTGGGATGGCCTCGTGAAAACGCAAATCAATCTCCTGAGCTATTTGGATCGGTTGGCCATCAACCTCGGTGTCGGCGCCGGGCAATACAACCAGCTCCTAATGACCGATGCGTCCGTGAACAACTTGCTGCAGGCCGCCATCGACGTGATGCGCCAGAACGGCGGCACCGCTCAGGCCACTCTGGATGCCATCGCAGGATTGTTGAGTCTGCAGACAAGTATCCCGGCGGCAACCCCTCTCGTGAAACTCGGCGACCTGCTGCAGATGCAGAGTGGGACATCGGCCGCAGGTCTCGACCTGAATCTGCAAGCCTTTCAACTGATCCAGGCCATTGTGCAGGCAGCGAATGGAAAGAATGCCCTCACGGCCGATGTTCCGCTTTCCATCCCCGGCATCGTCACGGTTTCCGTGAAGCTCAAAGTAATAGAGCCACCGCAAATTTCGGCCGTCGGCAATCCCGAGCTTGCGAAGCTGGCTCCCGACGGCCCCAATGGAATCTTCGTTCGCACGGCTCAGGTTCGCGCTTTGATTACTGCCGATCTGCCGGGACTCTCCGTCATCACAAACTTGTTCAATACCGTCACGAATCTGCTGGCACCAGTGACGAGCCTCCTGAACAACGTTCTCAGCTTGAATCTTCAGAACATTCTCTGCCTCAACTGCACGCAGACACAGGCTGTGCTCGCACCAGACAATCCGGTGCGTGTGAGCATCGGCTTGAACGTGGCCTCCGCCAAAGCCAAGGTGACCGACTTCAACTGCACGGCTCCTGCATCACCGTCGCTGACGACTCAGACCCAGACCTCCGTGGCAGAAGTTCAGGTCGGACAAATCGCGAATGCGGACGAAGCGGCGTTCTTTTCCCCGGGGTCACCGCCCCCTATCCAGCCTATTCCGGTGCTGGATGTGCAGACGAGGCAATGCACGCTGATCTTCTGCAGCCCGACGTGGACCAACTATTCACGGACCGGGCTCAAAGCCGACGCCACGGTCGGAGCGACCTCGGCGGAGTACACCTACGTGAACCCGCCGCCTCTTAACCAGGACCCTGCGTACCACTCGCTCGCGGCCAACAACCTTGTCAGCAGCGTGGCCAGCACACTCAGCGGACTTCAACTGCAGACCTACTACTACAGCTCGGGAGGTGCGAATCATTTCGGCAACCTGATCGGGACGGCAACACAGATTCTTCAGACGGCGTTCGGTGCCGTTCAGACCTTGATTCAAACGCTCCTGTCTCCGCTGCTCGATCCGGTCCTCAACTTCCTGATGACGTACTTGGGCATCAATCTGGCTCAGACCGATGTGGGAGCCAGATTGACCTGTGCGAGTGGTGCCGAGCTTGTTTACTGAAATGCGCATTCCCCCGACATGAGCTCCCCCCCCAACTTCGACGAACTCGACCTCTTTGTCTGGGAAGGCAAAGCCGACATCCTCGACCGCATCGCGCGGTGCATGGCGAGCTTCGACGTGGAGGTTGTCAGGGCCGACGGCATGCCGCCTC
>Ga0182008_10002209_pt1 | contig 12337 bp, 12 predicted proteins | sample Sormic07211129_1_FD_120482 | JGI IMG/M metagenome (GOLD analysis project Ga0182008, IMG submission 120482) | Rhizosphere microbial communities from Sorghum bicolor, Mead, Nebraska, USA - 072115-129_1 metaG | ecosystem: Host-associated > Plants > Roots > Rhizosphere | place: USA: Nebraska...
CTGCACGAGGCCGGCATCGAGGTCATTCTCGACGTCGTCTACAACCATACGGCGGAGGGCAACCATATGGGCCCGACGCTCTCGTTCAAGGGCATCGACAACGCGAGCTACTACCGCCTGATGCCCGAAGGCGAAGGCACCGGCCCGCGCTACTACATCAACGACACCGGCACCGGCAACACGGTCAACCTGAGCCACCCGCGGGTGCTGCAGATGGTGACCGACAGCCTGCGCTACTGGGTGACGGAGATGCACGTCGACGGCTTCCGCTTCGACCTGGCGACCATCCTGGCGCGCGAGGACCACGGCTTCGACGAAGGCGGCGGCTTCCTCGACAGCTGCCGGCAGGACCCGCTGCTGTCCAGCGTCAAGCTGATCGCAGAACCCTGGGACATCGGCCCGGGCGGCTACCAGGTGGGTGGCTTCCCGCCCGGCTGGGCCGAGTGGAACGACGGCTTCCGCGACACGGTGCGCGCCTTCTGGAAGGGCGACGAAGCGATGGCGCCGGCGCTGGCGCAATGCCTCACGGCCAGCGGCGACCGCTTCAACAAGCGCGGCCGCCGGCCCTGGGCCAGCGTCAACTTCATTACCGCGCACGACGGCTTCACGCTGGCCGACACCACCAGCTACAACGAGAAGCACAACGAGGCCAACAACGAAGGCAACCGCGACGGCCACGGCGACAACCGCAGCTGGAACTGCGGCGCCGAAGGCCCGACCGACGATGCCGAAGTGCTCGCGCTGCGCGCCCGCCAGCAGCGCAACATGCTCGCCACCCTGCTGCTATCGCAGGGCACGCCCATGCTGCTGGCCGGCGACGAATTCGCGCGCACCCAGCAGGGCAACAACAACGCCTACTGCCAGGACAGCGACATCTCCTGGTTCGACTGGGAGGCCGCCAGCGCGCCTCCGGGTCGCAGCCTGACGGCCTTTACCCAGCACCTGACCCAGCTGCGCCAGACGCTGCCAGTGCTGCGCCGCAACCGCTTCCTCAGCGGCGAGTGGAGCGAGGCGGCGCAGGTCAAGGACTCGGTCTGGTTCGCGCCCGACGGCGCCGAGATGGACGAGGCGCACTGGACCGATCCGCAGACCCGCTGCTTCGGCCTGCTGCTCGAAGGCCACGCACCGGCGTCCTCGCTGCCGCGGCCCGCGGCCGACGACAGCGTGCTGCTGGTGTTCAACTCGTGGGAAGGCGCGATCGACTTCCAGCTGCCCGCGCGGCCCGAGGGCAAGGGCTGGACGCGGGTGGTCGACACGGCGCTCGACGCGCAGGAAGATGCGGCCTTCCAACCCGGCCACGGCTACACGGTGACCGGGCGCTCGCTGCTGGTGTTCACCTCGCCGCAGTGACCACCCGCCGCCCGAAGGAGCGCGCATGACCGTGATCTGCCAGGCCTGCCAGACGCACAACCGCGACAAGGCCATGTTCTGCCGCGGCTGCGCGGCCAAGCTGCCGGCCTTCGCGGCCACCGGACCCTCGGCCCTGCAAACGCTGCCGGCGGCGCTCACGCGCTCGCGGGGGCCTTCGCCCTATGCGACGACGCCGCGAGCGCATCGCCTGCTGGACGTGCCCGGCGCCTGGGCTTGGTTCGCAGCGGTGCTGCTGCTGGGGATCGCGCTGATCGGGCTGCTGAGCTGGGTGACGTTGACGCCGATGTGGCCCGGCGCGGGGACAGCGCCCAAGGCCGCCCCCACGCCGGTGGCGGTGGCTGCAGCCGTTCCGGCGGCCGCGCCGTCTTTGGCGACTTCGACACCGACGTCGAACAGCGTGCCTTTCGAAGCGGCGCTGGCGCCTGGCGAAAGTCCGGTCGAGCGCACGGCACCGGCCGCTGTCCCGCCGCCCGTGGTCACCCCCTCGACGGCACCGCCGCGGATGGTCATGCCGGCGTCGAAACCGTCCGCGGCGAGCGAGGCGCCGCGCCACGCCTCAGGCCGGGCCGACCCGCGCGTCGGCTGCGAGCACCTGTTCTTCGCCTTCGCAGCGCGCTGCGAAGCCAACCACTGCGCGCAAGCGGCCTACGCCCGCCATCCGCGCTGCGACGAGGTGCGCGCGCAGCGCCAGCGCGACGAGGCCCGGCGCAACCTCAGTTCGGGCTACTGAGGCCGTCCTCAGGGCGCGTCGCCGGTCTCCTCGACGCGCTCGGTGTTGGTGGTGCTGCGGCTGCCCTTGAGGTGCAGTTCGACATCGGTGGCGCGGTCGCCGACCTTGGCGACCGCTTCCTTCAATTGCGCTTCGCTCACGTCGAGCTTGCCGGCCCATTCGACCAGCGAGGCGGCCGATTGCGTGTCGATGCGGTCGGGGGAGGCGGTGGGGTTCTGGGCGTTGGACATGGTTCGGCTCGTGAAAAGGTGAACAAGCAACCAAGCTAGTGCGGCGGCGCCGTCGCTTCGGTAGTCATTCCGACGCCGGCCTCGTCGGCGCATGCCCACAGCGCGCGGGTGCCTGCGTCGTTTCGCACCGATCGAGCGCCTCAGGCCCCTTCGGCCCTGCTGCTGCGTTGGCCGATCACGGCCACCTGGCATGCGGTGATTGCCGCGCCAATCACCGCATATTCTGCGGCGATTACCTGGGCCGGGTCAGCGGTGGCGGGGCGTGGGCGGCACCGCCAGCGTGACCAGCCGCGGCGTCACGCGCCCGCCGTCGTCGATCCGCAGCTCCGCCACCGAGATCGGCAGGCTGAAGCGACGCGGCCCCGCGCTGCCGGGGTTGATGAACAGGATGCCGTCGCGCTCGGCCATCGACGGCTTGTGGGAATGGCCGGACACCACCACCCGCACGTTCGCTTCGGCGGGGCCGAGCTGCAGGTCGGCGATGTCGTGCACCGCATGCACCGCGACGCCGCCCAGCGTGACGGTCAGCGAGGGTGGGATGGCCTCTGCCCACGGCCCGCTGTCGTTGTTGCCGCGCACCACGCTCAAGGGCGCGATGGCCGCCAGCTGCGCCAGGATCTCCGGGCCGCCGATGTCGCCGCCGTGGACGATGTGGTCGCTGCCGGCAATGAAGGCTAGGGCCTCGGGGCGGAGCAGGCCGTGGGTGTCGGAGAGGAGGGCGATGCGGAGCATGGGGCGATTCTGCAGATGGCGACAGGCGGGCGCCGCTCGGTGCGCGATCATCCCTGCCATGCACTCCGCTGTCTGCACCCTCTTCGAAGGCCACTACCACCACGGCGTGGCGACGCTGGTGAACTCGCTGGTGGCGGCCGGGTTCGAGGGCACGGTGTGGGCCGGGCACCGCGGGCCGCTGCCCGCATGGCTGGTGCGGCATGCGGGTTTCGACCGCCGAGCAGGTCGGCTGCAGGTCACGCCCGAAGTGGCGCTGCAGACCCTGGCGCTCGATCCGCCGCGCAGCCTCAACTACCAGAAGGCCGCCTTCATGCGCGAGCTGCTGCAGGTGCACGCGCCTGCCGCCGAGGCGGTGGTCTACCTCGACCCGGACCTGGTCGTGAAATGCGCGTGGGCCGAGATCGAGACCTGGTTCGCGGGCGGCGAGGTCGCGCTGGTCGAGGACCTCGAGGGCGCGCTGCCCTCGGATCACCCCCGACGCGAGGGCTGGCGGCGCTTCTTTGCTGCCGCGCAGGGCGAGTTGCCGCAGCGCGCGCTGGCGCGCTACTACAACAGCGGCTTCGTCGGCGTGCCGCGCGCGCACGACGCGCTGCTCGCCACCTGGCAGCGCCTGTGCGAGCAGATCGCCGCGGAACACGGCGGCGCGTTGCGGCAGCGCAAGCTGGGGGCGCCCGACCATCCTTTTCATTCGACCGACGAGGACGCGCTCAACTTCGCCCTGATGCTGGACGACGCGCCGCTGCGCACCCAAGGCCCGGAGGCGATGGATTTCGCGCCGGGCGGGCGGCACCTGTCGCATGCGGTGGGGGCGGCCAAGCCCTGGCAGGGCCGGCACTTTCGCGGCGCGCTGCGCGGGCGGCCGCCGTCGGCCGCGAGCCAGGCCTTCTATCGCTTCACGCGCGGGCCGCTGGCGTCGCTGCCGGCGCTGACGCTGGCGCGCCAGCGGGTGTCGATGGCGCTGGCGACGGCGCTCGGGCGGGTGTACCGGCCGCGTTGAAGAGGGAATCCAGGCGTTGGCAGACGGTGCCCAGGGTGCAGCCCCGGCCGCTCTGCGGGACAATCCCCCCATGAAAATCGAAAAAGACACCGTCGTCACCCTCCGCTACAAGGTCAGCGACCTGCAGGGCAAGCTCATCGAGGAAGCCAAGGAGCCCATGGGCTACCTGCATGGCGGCTACGACAACACGCTGCCCAAGATCGAGGAAGCGCTGGACGGCAAGGAAGCCGGCTACGCCGTTACGCTGCAGCTCAAGCCCGAAGACGCCTTTGGCGTGCGCGACCCCGCGCTGGAACGCACCATTCCCAAGAGCGAGTTCCCGCCGGGCGTGAAGGTCGGTGGCCAGCTCGAAGGCCGCGACGACCAGGGCACGCCGCACGTCTTCTACGTGAAGAAGATCAAGGGCGATAAGGTGCTGCTCGACGGCAACCACCCGCTGGCCGGCCTGGAACTGCGCTTCGCGCTCAAGGTGCTGGAAGTGCGCGCCGCCGCCCCCGAGGAGCTGGAGCACCGCCATGTGCACGGCGCCGGCGGCCACCACCATTGAGCCACCCCATCTTCGCCATCACGAAACGAGCCCCATCATGAGCATCGCAAGCGCCCGACAGGCCGATCAGAAGAAGATGGAGCTGTGCGAACCCTGCACCGGCATCCAGCGCAACTGGCGCCGCGCGCCGGGCCATGCCGAGCTGGTGCAGGGCAGCAACCGCAAGGAAGAGCGCGAGGACGGCCGCTCGGTGACGGTCACCAGCTACCGCTGCGACCGCTGCGGCACGCGCTGGGAATACGAGAACGACAAGGCCAACCTGCATGCGGGGTGGTCGGTGGCGGGGCGGTAGTCCCCACCGTCGTGAGCGGCCCGGACACCGGCTTGCGCGTGCTCGCGCCCGCTGCGGAAGCACGCGCGATCGACGACGACCGCAGGGATGCGCTGGCCAGGCGCGGCACCCACTGGCTGGGTGTGGTGCTGGCCCTGGCTTCCACGGCCGGCATCGTGCTGGCCTTGCTGGGCTACGGTGTGGCGCTCGCCGTCCAGAGCACGCTGGGCGTTCCGCACGCCACGCTCTTCAGCTCGGCCACCGACCTGTTCAACCTGGGTGGATGGGCTGTTGCACAGGTGCTTCAGAGCATCTCGCGACCTGACAGCTGGGCCGTGGTCGCTGAAGTGTGGGAGCACCTGAGCCCGACCATCTGGCGACTCTGGAAAACCTCTTTCGTCCTGTCCATCGTCTTCTTTGCGTTCCTCGCGCTGCGGTGGTACGGAAGGCGAGGACTGAAGTCCGCCGCGGCGCAACACGCACGCGCGAAATTGCGCAAAAGCCTCGAAGACAAACGCTGGCTTGAGACGCTTGCGCGGGTGCTCTTCATTCCGGCGTTCGTCACGCTCGCGGCACCTGCGATGGTGATCGGCGGCTTTCTTGTATTGCTGGCCCTGAGCGCGACCTTGGCGTTTGTTCCCATCGCCGGCCTCTCCGCAGGCGAGGTCCACATCCGCCATTGGGTGGTCGAACCCAAGGTCTGCATCTCACGCCAGCAGCGCATCGACACCCTGATGCAGCGCGCACCGAAGATCGAGGGAAAGCGCCCCCGCGGCGCGGACTGCGTGGCCGTCATCCGTGGCGACGGCAAGGTCGAAAAAGGCCGGCTCGTCTTCGCCACCACAGGCGCAGTGGTCCTGTACGACCCTGCCGGCAACTCGGTGCGCCGCGTCCCGACGGAAGGCGCTGTGGTCGAAGCGATCGACATGCTCTGACGCCCACCGCCATGCAGGCGGCACCCGGGCCGCACACTCAGGCATGGCTTTGGACGAAGCGCAGGATCCCATCCGCCACCTCGGCGGCCGCCTCCCGCTGCGGGAAATGCCCCACGCCGGGCAGCACGATGCGCTGGTAGGGGCCGCAGAAAAAGGCCTCCTTGCCGGCGGAGGTGTCGGGGTGGTTGCAGGCGTCGGCGGCGCCGTGCAGCACCAGCGTCGGCACCGACAGCCGCGGGGCGGGGTTCAGCCTGCGCCCGTCCTCCGCATAGGCCGCGTCGCCGGGCACGAAGCCCCAGCGGTGGCGGTAGGAATGCAGCACCACGGCCGCCCAGTCCGGGTTCTCGAAGGCCCGGGCCGCCTCCTCGAAGGCGGCGGCGGTGTACCAGCCCTGGGGTGACCAGGTGTCCCACATCGTGCGGGCGAAGGCCTTGGCGTCTTCCTCGACGATCGCCTGCTGCCCCCGGGGCGTGGCCATGAACCAGTGGTACCAGTAGGCCTGCGCCTGGGCATGGCTGATCGCCTGGTGCGGGTCGTTGGTGCCGTAGCCGACGGAAAGCATCACCATCGCCGAGGCGGCGTCGGCGCGCAGCCCGCAGGCGTTCGCGACGGCGCGCGCGCCCCAGTCGTGGCCGACGAACAAGGGGCGCTCGAGGTGCAGCGCATCGATGAAATCGAGCAGGTCGCGCCCGAGCGCCGCCAGTTCGCCGCTGCGCGGCGTGTCGGCCGCGAGGAAGCGCGTGGGGCCGAAGCCCCGCAGTGCCGGACACAGCACGCGGTAACCCTGCGCGGCCAGGCGCTCGGCCACGCCGATCCATGTTTCCGGGCTGTCGGGCCAACCGTGCAGCAGCACGGCGCTGCGGCTGCCGGTGGGGTTCCATTCCAGGTAGCCAATCGCCAGCGTGGGCGTCCTGACCGTTGAATAGCGGCTCATCCTGTGCATCCTTTCGAGTTGAGGCCGCCAAGGCTAGGACCGACAGGGTTGACGATTCATGATCAATTGATTGAAACTGACGATGAATCGTGATGAATCCAAACCGCCTCTTCTTCCTGCCGCCGCGATGACCAGCACCGCACCCGTCTTCGACATCACCCTGCTGCGGACCTTCCTCGAGGTCGTCGAGTCGGGCGGCTTCGGTCTGGCCGCCGAACAGCTGGCCCTGACGCCGTCCGCGGTCAGCGGCCACATCAAGCGCCTGGAGCTCGCCGCGTCCACCGTGCTCTTGAAGCGCACCACGCGCAGCCTGCAACTCACGCCCGCGGGCCAGTTGCTGCACACCTATGCGCGCAGCATCGTGGGGCTGGAGCGCGAGGTGCGCGCGCGCCTGAACAGCGCCCCGGCCGGCAGGTTGAGGGTCGGGGCCAGCGAGGATTTCGCCGGCACCTGGCTGGCCGGCGTGCTGCAGACCTACAAGCGCTGGCATCCGGGCGCGCCCATCGAACTCAAGGTCGGCATCACGGCGGATCTCGTGAAGCTGCTCCAGCGGGGACGGCTCGACGTCGTGTTCGGCAAGCAGTGCGCCGGCACGGAGGCCACCGGCGAGCTGCTCTGGGAAGAGGAACTCGTCTGGGCGTACGGCGGCGAGGGCGCGTTCCACGACAGCGCGGCGCTGGTGCTGGCGGTGTTCCCCGAGCCTTGCGTCTACCGCGAGGCGGCGGTCGCCGCCCTGAACAAGGCCGGCCGCGCCTGGAGCGTGGGTTTCGAGAGCAGCAGCATGGCGGGCTGCCTGTCCGCGGCCAAGGCCGGCTTCGCCGTCACGCCCGTGGCGCGCAGCCAATTGCAGGAGGGCCTGCGCGCCCTGGGCCGCCCCGAGGGCCTGCCCGCGCTCCCGCGGGTGCAGTTCCATGCCTTCGCGAGGCCGAGCTCCACGATCGCGGACGACCTGATCGCCTCCGTCGGCGCGGCCGGCCAGCGCCATCGCTTCGCGGCGCCTGCCCGATGGTGAGCGCCGGCCGCTCCGATGCGCCGCCGCGCGTCCGGGCCTTCGCGCCCGCCGACGCCCCCGCCCTGCGCGCCGTCTTCGAATCCTCCGTCCACACCCTCGCCGCCCCGTACTACACACCCGCCGAGCGCGCGGCCTGGGCGCCGGCGGCGCACGACGCTGCGCAGTGGGCAGCGCGCATGCACGCGCTGCAGCCCTTCGTGGCCGAACTCGACGGGCGCATCGCGGGCTTTGCCGATCTGCAGCCTTCGGGCTACATCGACATGTTCTTCGTCGCGGGCGACTGTGGCGGGCGCGGGGTGGCCAAGGCGCTGATGGCGCGCATCGAGGCCTCGGCCCGTGCGCGCGGGATCGGCCTGCTGTTCGCCCACGTGAGCCTGGCGGCCGAGGCCTTCTTCGAGCGCGCGGGTTTCAACGTCGACCAGCGGCAGACGGTGGAGCGCGCCGGCGTCGTGCTGCGCAATGCGCGCATGAGCCGCAGGCTGGAACCGGCCAGCTGAGCCGCGGCCGCGTCGCTCAGTCCACCGGCATCGGCGGCGCGCCCCGCGCCTCGATCGCCTCGCCGGCGGCCAGGCACAGGTCCTCGCGGAAACGGCCGGCCACGAGTTGCACGCCGACCGGGCTGGCGCCGGCCATGCCGGTCGAGACCACCAGCGAGGGCAGGCCGGTGAGCGGCAGGCCGATCATCGGCGTCTGCGCGGCCCAGACGCGGGCATAGGCCTCGGCGCCCTGCAGGTCGAGGTCGGCCGCGAAGGGCAGTTCGGCGCTGGCAGGCATCAGCAGCACCGGGTAGCGCGCGCCGAAGAACTCCTGCCAGGCGCGGGCCAGCGTGGCGCGCTGGGCCAGGGCGGTCGAGAGCCGCGCCGCGGTGAGCGAGGCCGCGACGCCGGCCTGGCCCGCCAGCGCGGCGATGGCGCCGGGGTCGCCCTCCAGTCGCGCGGCCTCGACCATGGCTTCGTAGCCGTCGCCCATCCACAGCAGGGTCTGGACGCGGCAGGCTTCCTCCAGCGGCGGCAGGTCGTCGATCTCCTCCACGGTCCAGCCGGCGTCGCGCAGACGCTCGGCTGCGTCGTGCAGCGCCGCGCAGATCGCGGGCGCGGTGGCCAGCCCGTCGGGCCGCAGGCACAGCGCGGCGCTGCGAGGCTGGGCGGGGCCTTCCAGCGGAGCGGGCACCCACCACGGATCGCGGTCATCGGGGCCGGACATGGCGGCCAGCGCCAGCCGCAGGTCGGCCACGGTGCGGGCGAGCGGGCCCGAGACGGCGGTGATCTGGCCGCCGATGGTGCGTTCGGGGCCCGAGGCGTTGAAGGCCGCCACCCGGCCCAGCGAGGGGCGCAGGCCGTGCACGCCGCAGGCGTAGGCCGGGTAGCGGATCGAGCCCGCGATGTCGGTGCCGTGCGCGATGTGGCCGATGCCCGCGGCCACGGCCGAGGCGGCGCCGCCGGAGGAACCGCCCGGCGTGAGCGCCGCGTTGCGCGGGTTGAGCGTGCGGCCGTGCAACGCGTTGTCGGTGAACCAGCGGTAGCTGAAGGCGGGGGTGTTGGTGCGCCCGACGATCACCGCGCCAGCCCGCTCCAGGTTGTCGACCACCGGGCTGTTGGTGGCGGCGATGCGGTCTTTCTGCAGGCGCACGCCGTTGGTGGTGGCGAAGCCGGCCTGGTCGATGTTGACCTTGACGGTGACCGGCACGCCGGCCAGCGGGCCGGGGTTCTCGCCGCGCGCCAGCGCCGCGTCGATGGCGTCGGCGCGGGCCAGCACGGCGTCGGGCCGCCAGTCGACCACGGCGTTGAGCCGGGGGTTGACCGCGGCGAGCCGGGCCAGCGCCGACTGGGCCGCTTCGACGGCCGAGAGCTTGCGTTGCGCGATCAGGGCCGCGACGTCGGAGGCGGAGAGGCGCCAGATGTCTGTCATCCCAGCGGTGTACCGTCTGGCGCGCCGGGTGTCCAGCGGCGGCCGCACGAAGCCGCCCACGAAAAGCTGCGTTGCGGCAGAATCCCGGCGGGCCGGGCGGCCCGACAGGGAGGGCATCCAGGTGCCGTCGAGCCGCCGATTGCAGGCATCGCACTTGCATGGCACCACGAGCGGCAGCTTTCTTTGTGAAGTTCGGTAAAGCTGACCGCTTGCAAAGCCTGGCGTTGAACTCGATACCCCCGGCTGTTTCACACTCTGCGTTCGCCCACCTATTCACTGCGCTCCCATGCCCCACCTTGCCCGACCCGTGCCGCCCGCCACCGCCTCCCGCGGGCTCCGAATCGGCCTTGCCCTGGGTCTGGTCGCCGCCCTGGTGGCCGCCGGCTGCTCCCGCACCGACAGCGCCAAGGCGGCCAAGCCGGCGCAGGTCCGCGAGGTCGGGGTGGTGACGCTCAAGACCGAGCGGCTGGCCTTCAGCACCGAGCTGTCGGGGCGCACCGTGGCGCCGGTGATCGCCGAGATCCGGCCCCAGGTGGGCGGCATCATCCAGAAGCGGCTGTTCACCGAGGGTTCGCAGGTCAAGGAAGGCCAGCCGCTCTACCAGCTCGATCCGGCACCGTTCCAGGCGGTCCACGCCAGCGCGCAGGCCAACGTGCGCAAGGCCGAATCCACGCTGGCCACGGCCCGCACGGTGGCCAGGCGCAATGCCGAGCTGGTCAAGATCGACGCGATCAGCCAGCAGGTCAACGAAGCCACCCAGGCCGCCGCGCTGCAGGCCGAGGCCGACGTGGCGGTGGCGCGCGCGGCCGAACAGACGGCGCGCATCAACCTGGGCTACACCCGCATCAACTCGCCGATCACCGGCTGGGTGGAACTCTCGACCGTCACGCCCGGCGCACTGGTCACGGCCAACCAGGCGACCGCGCTCACCACGGTGCAGCAGCTCGACCCGGTGCATGTGCACGTCACGCAGTCCAGCAGCGAGCTGCTGCGCCTCAAGCGCGACCTGGCCGAAGGGCGGTTGCAGCGCGGCAACGCCAACGAGGCGCCGATCAAGCTGCTGCTGGAAGACGGCACGGCCTACCCGCACCCCGGCCGCCTGACCTTCTCCGGCGTGACGGTCGATGCCGGCACCGGCAGCGTCACGCTGCGCGCGCTGGTGCCCAACCCCGACCGCATGCTGATGCCCGGCATGTACGTGCGCGCGGTGCTGCAGGAAGGCGTGAACGAGGCCGCGCTGCTGATCCCGCAGCAGGCCGTGACGCGCGCGCCCGACGGCAGCGCCTCGACGCTGGTGGTCGACGCCGACAACAAGCTGGTCAAGCGCCCCATCGTGGTCGGCCGCGCGATGGGCAACCGCTGGCAGGTGCTCAGCGGCCTGGCCGCGGGTGAGCGCGTGCTGGTCGAGGGCTCGCAGCGCGCGCGCCCGGGCGACACGGTGCGCGCATCGGAGGTGGTGCCCACGGGCGCCAACCCGGCCGCGAAGACGCCCAATGGCCCCGCGCCCGGCGCGGCGGCGAGCGTCGCCGGCACGGCCGTCGTGGCCGCGCGCTGAGGAAGCGCCATGGCACAGTTCTTCATTGACCGCCCCATCTTCGCGTGGGTGCTGTCCATCGTGGTCATGCTCGCGGGCCTGATGTCGATCCGCACGCTGCCGCTGGAGCAGTACCCGGACATCGCTCCGCCGCGCGTGTCCATCGTCTCGACCTACACCGGCGCCTCGGCCAAGACGGTGGAGGACTCGGTCACCCAGGTGATCGAGCAACAGATGACCGGCGTGGACAACCTGCTGTACATCCAGGGCACCAGCAACTCCTCGGGCGTCTCGCGCATCCAGCTGACCTTCGCCCCGGGCACCAACATCGACGTGGCGCAGATGCAGGTGCAGAACAAGCTGCAGCCCGCGATGGCGCGGCTGCCGCAGCAGGTGCAGACCCGCGGCGTGTTCGTGATCAAGGGCGGCAACGACTTCCTGATGATCGTCTCGATGTACTCGGACGACGGCAGCGCCTCGGCGGTGGACGTGGGCGACTACATCACCAGCAACCTGGTCGACGTGATCAGCCGCATCGACGGCGTGGGCGAGGTGCAGACGCTGGGCACCGGCTACGCGATGCGCATCTGGCTCGACCCCGACAAGCTGCGCAAGTACTCGCTCATGCCCTCGGACGTGAACACCGCGCTGCAGGCCCAGAACGCGCAGGTCTCGGCCGGCCAGCTGGGCGCGCTGCCCGCCACCGGCAACCAGCAGCTCAACGCCACCATCACCGCGCGCAGCAAGCTCAAGACGGTGGAGCAGTTCGGCGCCGTGGTGCTGCGCGCCACGCCCGACGGCGCGGTGGTGCGGCTGCAGGACGTGGCCCGGATCGAACTCGGCGCCGAGAACCTGACGGTGCGTTCGGTGCTCAGCGGCCGGCCCGGCGCCGGCCTGGGCGTGGTGCTGGCCGACGGCGCCAACGCGGTGCAGGTGGCGGCGGCCGTGAACGCCAAGATCGCCGAGCTCAAGCCCTTCTTCCCGAACCAGCTCGAGACCTTCGTGAGCTACGACACCACGCCCTTCGTGAGCGCGTCGATCGACGAGGTGGTGAAGGCGCTGGCCGAGGCCATGCTGCTGGTCGTGCTGGTGATGTACATCTTCCTGCAGAACTTCCGCGCGACGCTGATTCCTGC
>Ga0182008_10002212_pt1 | contig 12331 bp, 14 predicted proteins | sample Sormic07211129_1_FD_120482 | JGI IMG/M metagenome (GOLD analysis project Ga0182008, IMG submission 120482) | Rhizosphere microbial communities from Sorghum bicolor, Mead, Nebraska, USA - 072115-129_1 metaG | ecosystem: Host-associated > Plants > Roots > Rhizosphere | place: USA: Nebraska...
AGAGGAGAGCGAGGCGCTTCACTGGTTGTCCGTACCCCCGAGAGCGATCCGTGGATCGTCGGTGATGATAGCGTCGGCCCCGCTTTCGACCAGGGTTTTGGCAACTCCTGCGTCGTTGACCGTCCACACGAGCACGGCCGCGCGAGTGCATGCGCGCGGTCGATCGCCGCCGACGTGACGACGCTCCAGTTCAGCGTCAGCGCGACCGCATCGTTGCGGCGCAGCCACGGGCCCAGCCGCCGGGGCAGCGCGGCGCGGAGCGTCGCCAGGGCCGGGCCGACGAAGGGCTGCAGGAGCGGACGCCCGGTGACGCCGTAGCGGTCCTCCGGATACGTGAAGGAGCGCGGGATCGCCGGTGCCGCCTCCCGGAACTCCGCGAGGATGGCGGCCGAGAACGAGCTGACGAAGCTCCGTTCGCCGAGCCCGGCGTCCGCGACGGCGCGCGCGGCCTCGGCCGCGAGACCGCCGCGCTTGACGTCGAGCTGGACGAACAGGCCGAGCGCGGCTGCGAGCGCGAGCGCGTCCTCGAGCGGCGGCGCGTCGGGGGCGATCTCAGGACCGTGCGCGAGCAAGATGCGGCCGTCGTGCGCGCGCAGCAGGTCGACCTCGACGCCGTCGGCGCCGTGCAGCGCCGCCGCCTCGATCGCGGCGAGCGAGTTCTCCCGGTCCAGTGCCGCCGCGCCGCGATGGCCGATCACCAGTGGACGCCCCTTGCGGAGCAGCTCGATCACGCCGTGCGCCGGATGACGACGACCGCGAGGTCGTCGCTCAGCTCGCCGCCTGCCCAGCGCCGCGCGTCGTCCGCGACGCGGCGCGCCAGCTCGGCGGGAGCCAGCTCGCGATGCTTCGCGAGCAGCTCGTCGAGTCGTTCCGTCCCGTAGAGCTCTCCGTCGCGGCGGGCTTCGACGACCCCGTCCGTGTAGAGCACGAGCGAGCCCTCCGGCGGAAGGACGTCGTCCACCTGGTCGTACTCCTGCCCGGCGTCGATGCCGAGGATGAGCCCCGCGCCGCCGAGCCCCCGCACCGTTCCGTCGGGGAGGACGACGCGCGGTGCCGGATGCCCGGCGTTTGCGCATGCGATCGCTCCGCCGGCGCCGTCGACGGTGACGTACGTCATCGTGATGAACTTGCCGGGCGCGATCTCGTCGACGACGACGTCGTTCGCGCGCGCGAGGAAGTCGCCGGGCTCTGGATGCTCGCGCGCGAGCGAACGAAAGACGAACTTCGCCATCGCCATGTCCGCCGTCGCCTCGACGCCGTGCCCGGTGACGTCTCCCAGCACGACCGCGAGCCGGCCGTCCGGCAGCTCGAGGAAGTCGTATACGTCGCCGCCGACTTCGACGCGCGCCGACGACTCGTAGACCTCGCCCATGTCGAGCCCTGCGATCGACGGATGGCCCCTCGGCAGGAGCGAGCGCTGCATCGTGTCCGCGAACTCCTTCTGCTGCTGGTACAGGCGCGCGTTGTCGAGTGCGAGCGCGGCCTGCGCCGCGATCGTCGCCGCGGCGTCGATCGTGTCGACGGCGAGCGGGCGTCCCGGCCGGAAGGAGAGGATCGTCAGCGCGGCCATCACATCCGGCGCGCCGACGGGAACGACCGCGGCCGTCCAGCCGCGGTCGAGAAACGGCTCGAGCAACTCGTTGCCCCGCACGATGCGGTACGGCTCGGCTTCGCGGAACAGTCGCTGCACCTCGGCCGAGCCGAACGGCTGCTCCCGGAGGAGAATCACGCGGGTCGGCGCGTCCAGCTGCGTGTCGGCAACCCAGAGCGAGCGCGGCACGAGCAGCCCGCGCCGCCCGTCCGGCATCGCAAGCATCGCCGCGTCGAGGTCGAGCACCTCGACGACCGTCTTCGCGAGCGCGTCGAGCATGTCGTCGAGTGAGAGCCCCTCGGCGAACGTGCGCGAGATCTCGTACAGCGCGCGCTGGCGCCGCGCCGCAGCGCGCTCCGAGGCGAGCGCCGCTTCGCGCTGCCGGCTGAGCTCGGTCGTCTCCTCGTGCAGCTGCGCGTTCTGCACCGCGACCGCGAGCTGTCCGGCGAGCGCCGGAAGCAGCGTCGCGTCCTGCTCCTGCGTCGCGCCGTAGACGGCGAGCAGCCCGACGACCGCGTCGCGCACGAGCAGCGGCACCGCGAGCACGGCGTCGATCCCGGCCTCGCGCGCGGCGTCGCGCGCATCCTGCAGGCGCGAGTCGCGCGTCGCGTCGGCGATCTGCAGGGCGGCGCGCCCGCGCGCGGGGCCGAGTGCGAGCTCGAGCAGCCGCTCGGCGACTCGGAGGTGCGGGCCGGCGAGCCCGCGCTCGGTCGCCGTCGACAGCTTCTCGTCGTTGAGGAGGTAGATCGCCGCCGCGGACGCGCCGACCAGCTCGGCGACGAGGTCGACGGCAGTCTCGAGCGTGTGCGCGAGGGAAAGCTCGGCCGTCGCCTGGCCGACGACGGAGAGGAGCGCCCGCGTCCGTTCCAGCTCGACGGCGAGCGACTGCGCGTGCGAGCTCGTGCGCAGCGCGTGGGCGGCGCGGACGCCGAAGGTCGTCAGCCTCACGAGCTGCTCCGGCGTCGGCTCGTCATCCGGCCCGAAGAGCAGCTGCAACACGCCGAGGGCCGGCTGGCCGAGTGGGAGCGAGACGGAGATCCCGCAGCCGCCGGGCAACCCCGCTCCGCGAACCGGCTGCACCGGCCCGGCGTCGTTTACGAGGTCGCGGATCGGCGTGACGTCGGCGTCCTCGGCCAGCCCGTGCGCGCCCGTGAGCCGGTGGTCGGCGTCCCAGAGCAGGCCGACCGGCGCACCGACGACCGTCGCCGCGACACGGGCGACCTCGGCAGCGGTGTGCGTCGAGTCGAGCGCGGCTGCGAGCGCCTCGCCGGCGAGCTCGAGCGCAGGTCGTGCGAGCTCCGCCGTCGCCTCGCTTCCACCGGTCTCGAATGCGCGCAGCACGAGCCCGACGTGCGCCGCGACGATCTCGGCGACGAGACGCTCGCCGTCGTCGAAACGGTCCGCCGAGCGGAGCAGCTCGAGCGTCGCGGTGCGCCCGATCGGGACGAGTAGCACCGCGCGGGCCGCCGCGCGTCCCGCTGCACGACGCGTCCCCGCCGGCATGCCTGCGAGATCGTCGACGGGCTGCTCCGGAAGCTCGTCTGCGGCAACGCGCGTCCCCTCGAGCTCGGCCGCCAGTGCCGGCGCCGCCGCCACGGCGACCGCCTCGAGCCGGCCCGGCGCGGTCTCGACGCGGATGAGCGCGACGTCCGCGCCGGCCGTCTCACGCGCGGCAGCCGCGAGCGCGCCGAGCGCCGCCGTGCGCGACGTCTGCCCGGCGGCCTCCGTCAGCGCGCGGGCGAGCCCGGCGAGCGCCTCCGTCGCAACCGCATCTTGAGGTCGGACGACCACCCCGAGCGAAGTATGGCTCTTAGAATCCACGGGTGGCCGACCCCGAGCCCGAGGACGACGTCACCGGCGATCCCGCGACGATCGAACTGCGCTACCGCTACGCGCGGGCGCGGCGCGTCGCCCGAGTGCGCGCGAAGGAGGAGAGCCGCCTCGCCCGCTACCGGTTCTGGATCGCGATGACCGTGCTGATCGCGCTCGCGATCGGCTTCATCGGCGCGTCGTGGCACGAGGTACATCGGCTGTTCGGGCTGTAGGATCGCGCGGATGCAATCCCCGGAGCCCCTGCCGCCGCCGCGGCGCGACCCGTACGAGGCGCGTCCGGTCCGGGGGCAATACGTGCCGGGTTACTGGGGCGAGCGCCTCGCCTGGGTGGCCGGCCTGGTCCTCGCCGTCTCGGCGTTCACCGACTGGTACGCCGGCAGCCAGGCCGACGGCCTGACGCTCTCTGTCACCGGCTGGCACACCGGCGCGCTCGGGAAGCTCGTCTTCTTCTGCGGTCTCGCCGCGCTCATCCTCGAAGCGCTGCGGGAGGCCGGCATCGAGCTGCCGGCGACGGTGCCGGAGTCGCTCGTGCTGATCGCGCTCGGCTCGCTCGCGACGATCTTCGTCCTCATCCGGATGATCTCGATCCCCGACACGTTCTTCGACACGGCCGGCCGGGGGATCGGGCTGTTCATCAGCCTCGTCGCAGCCCTGGCAGTGATCGCCGCCGGGCTGCTGCGAGCAGCAGAAGAGCTGTAACGACCCCGATCACCGCGCCGCCGGCGACGTCCAGCGGGAAGTGGACGCCCACGTAGAGGCGCGAGTACGCGATCGCCGCCGCGAGCAGGAAGAACGCTGGCGTCCCGCGCGGATAGACGAGCGAGAGGGCGCTCGCGCCGGCGAACGACGTCGCGGTGTGACCCGACGGGAACGAATGGCTGTGCGGAATCACGATCAGCGGATCCGGCTCGTTCGGCCGGCTCTCCCCCACCGCCAGCTTGACGACCCCGGCGACGCCGTCGGCGGCGAGCACCGCGGCGGCGACCACGACGAACACCCACACGCTGCGCAGCACCACCGCGACAACGACGGCGAGCACGAGCCAGACGAGCCCGTGCGTCCCGATCTTCGTCAGCCAGACGAAGACGTCGTTCAGCGGGCGCCACCGGTGGTGGACGATCCACCGCTCGGCGTGCCGGTCCCAGCTGGTCAGACGGGAGCGATCGTCTTCGTCTGGTCGATCAGCTGCTGCAGATCGAACGGCTTGCCGATGAACCCCTGCGCGCCGCCCGCACTCGCCTGCTGCTCCGCCGCATCGTCGACCTTCCCGCTGAACATGATCACCGGGATGGCGCCGGCGCCGTAGCGCTCCTGGACGCGGCGCAGCATCTCCCAGCCGTCGACGTGCGGCATCATCACGTCGAGCAGGACGAGGTCAGGCTTCGCCTCCTCGATCGCCTCCATTCCCGCCTCGGCGCTCCCGGCCTCTCGGACGACGTAGCCCTCGAACTCGAGGTTGACCCGGACGAGCTCGCGCACCTTCGCGTCGTCGTCGACGAGCAGGACCAGTGGGCCGCTCTTCGGCCGGCCCTGCGGGCCTGAGCGGTCGAGAAACGACTCGAGGTCGGAGCGGCGGTACCGCCGGTGGCCGCCCGGCGTGTAGAAGGCCGGGACGCGGCCCTGATCGGACCATTTGCGGATCGTGCTCTGGGCGACGCCGAGAAAGCGGGCCGCCTGCCCGAGCGTGAGCCACTCACTGTCGTCGCGGTACGCCAAAGCCATCCCCGGATCCGATTCTGGCCAAAGTTACTGGTTGTTACACCTACGGAACGAGTGTCTTCTGGTGTGTAACCGTGTAATCCGGCTTGGGATTGTCGTGGAGCGCCTCGCCGGCCGCGACGCCGACGGCGACGAGGATCGCCGCGGCGGCGATCGCCAGGAGGACGCGGAGCGGCGTCATGCCTGGTAGTCGCTCGCGCCGCGCTGGTACGCGTGGTACGCCGCGGCGAGGACGAGCGCGACGTCGCGCGGCCAGCCGGGCGACGGCGCCCGCTCCTGCACCGTCTCGCGCGCCCAGCCCTCTGCCGCCCGATAGCTGGCGGCAAGCTCGGCGAGCGTGTACGTCTGGCCGACGCGCTTGCGGAGCTCGTCGGTGACGACCTCGATCTGGCGGAGCAGGGTCTCGTAGCGGCGGCGGTCGCCGCGCACCGACTCGAGGCGGCGGTCGCCCTCCTCCCACTCGTGCTGCAGCAGCGTCTCGTCGGCGGGCACGGCGGCGGATGCTATTCGCTGCAGCAGCTGTCCGGCCAGAGCGGCTCGATCTCCTGCACGATCCGCTCGCCGAGCTCGTAGCCCGGATTCGCGAGCGCGAAGGCGACGTGCGCGTGCAGGCACTTGAGGCTTCCCGCGGCGCGGCGCTGGCCGCCGACGCCGAGCTCGAGCGAGGCGCCGCCGTCGGTGCCCGTCGCGCCGGTTGCGAGTTCCGTGCGGATCCGCCGCTGCTCCTCGTCCGCGCGCTCACGGCTTGCTTGCAACACATCGTCACAAGCAACGGCATCGCTCCACCGCTCGACGCCGCCGGCCGCCTCGAGCCGCGAGATCCGCGCGACGAGCCGGCGGCAGGTGACGTAGTAGGTCGTCGGGAACGGCTCGCCGCCGGGGTCGTACGGGCTTTGCTCCGTGACCGCGGGCCGGCCGAAGGGGCAGCGGACGGCGACGCGCCGGAAGGCGCGTGGTTCGCGGCCGATCTGGCGGGCCACGACGGCGCGGTCGTCGTCCATGCGACTCAGGCTACGTGCAACAAACTGGACTTTTGCGCCGATCAGGCGGAATATCGTTTGCGCGGCGGGTCCGTCTGCGGCACCTCGAGCCCAATTCCCCTCGGGCTCGAGACCAGTTGCAGCGGCAATGCGGGTTGCAAAGCCTCTCCCCGGATGCCTTTGCCCCGGCCCGCCGCGTTTTCGCTACCGGCGAGGAGCGAGCGACCGCTTCGTGCGCTTCCGCCAGTCGTTGATCCCCTTGACGATGAAGAGGCGCTCGCCGGGCCGCACGTATCCGAGCGCGCGCGCCTCGCGCGCGAGCGTCGAGAGCGACGTCGACGAGCCGAGCTGACGTTGGAGCTGCTGCTTCTGCAGCTCGAGCTTGTGCACGGCTGCGCTGCGCTCCGTCAGCTGGCCCTTCGCGTCGACGTACGCCTTCAGCGGGCGGTAGTAGAGGAGGGCGACGAGCGCGAGCACGCCGACCGCGAGCCAGCGGCGGACGAAGACGGAGCGGTTGAGCCGGCGGGACGCCATCCGCGGGCAAGTTCGCGGCGGCGTTGCGGGTTTCCTCTACGCGATGTCGACCTTGATGACGTTCGTCGAGCCGGGGATGTTCACGGCCGTGCCGGCGGTGATGACGACGCGGTCGCCGGGCTCGATCAGGCCGGCTTCGCGCGCGGCCGAGACGGAGACGTTCCAGAGCTCCTCGACGTCGGGCGCCTCGGGGATGTGCAGCGGCGTCACGCCCCACTCGAGCGCCATCTGCCGCTGCGCCCACGAGATGTGCGTGAGGGCGACGATCGGGCGGCGCGGCCGGAGGCGCGCGACCGCCGACGCGGTCGCGCCGCTGAAGGTCGGCACGAGGATGGCGGCTGCGCGCAGTGCCTCCGCGATGTCGCAGGCGGCGTTCGACATCGCGCTGCCGATCGTCGGGTTCTGCGCCGCTTCCGGAATCTCGTGGCGGTAGTCCATGCTCGGCTCGACCGCGCGCGCGATGCGGTCCATGTACGCAACCGCCTCCACGGGATACTCGCCGACCGCCGTCTCGCCCGAGAGCATGATCGCCGACGTGCCGTCGAGCACGGCGTTCGCGACGTCACTCGCCTCGGCGCGCGTGGGCTCCGGCGACGAGACCATCGACTCGAGCATCTGCGTCGCCGTGATCACCGGCTTCCCGCGCTCGAGCGCCTTCTGGATGATCCGCTTCTGGAGCAGCGGCACGCTCGCGGCGCCGATCTCGACGCCGAGGTCGCCGCGCGCGACCATCACGCCGTCCGTCTCGGCGAGCACGTCGTCGAGGGCGTCGATCGCCTCGGCCTTCTCGATCTTCGCGATCACGTGCGCGTGCGAGCCCGCCTGCTCGATGAGCGAGCGCAGGTCGCGCACGTCCGCCGCCGAGCGCACGAAGGAGAGGGCGACGAAGTCGACGCCGAGCTCGAGCGCGAACTCGAGGTCGGCGGAGTCCTTGCGCGTGATCGACGGGATCGGAATCGGGACGCCGGGGAGGTTCACGCCCTTGTGCGAGGTCACGCGTCCGCCCACGACGACCTGACACGTCGCGCGGCCGCGCTCGACCTCCTCGACGCGCAGCCGGACGAGCCCGTCGTCGATCAGGACATCGTGTCCCGGCTCGAGCACGTCGCCGATCACGGCGGGCGCGACCGGCAGCTCACCGTTCGAACACGCGTCCTCGGGCGCGACGACGATGTGCTGGCCGCGCTCGAGCAGCACCGGCTCGGGGAGATCGCCGACCCGGAGCTTCGGCCCCTGGAGGTCCGCGATCAACGCGATCGGCCGACCCGTCTCGTTCTCGACGTCGCGGATCGTCTGCACCCGGCGCTGGTGCTCCTCGTGCTTGCCGTGCGACAGGTTGAGGCGGGCCGCGTTCATGCCGGCGCCGACGAGCGCCCGCAGCCGCTCGGGCGACTCCGACGAGGGCCCGATCGTCGCGACGATTTTCGTGCGACGCTCCTGGAGCATGCAGCCGAGAGTACCTGTGGTGATCGCCGTCGAAGGAGTCAGCGACAAGCTCGTGCTCGAGACGATCTCGCGGCGGCTCGCCCGCGATCTCGCTGCGGAGGGAACCAGGATCCAAGCGATCGGCGGTGCGCACGCAATTCGCCGCTTCGTCGCGGAACTCGGATCCGACGCGGCGGTCCGCGGGCTCTGCGACGAAAACGAGCAACACCTCTTCCGCCGCGTGCTCGACACCGTGTTCGTGTGCGTCCCCGACCTCGAGGGCGAGCTGATCCGCGCGATCGGCCTCGAGCGCGTGCTCGAGATCGTCGACACCGATGCCTTCGCGAAGATGCGCCGGCAGCCGGCGCACCGCGAGACGCCGATCGAGAAGGCGCTGCACCGGTGGCTGCGCTCGAGCTCCTCGCGCTTCCACCGCTACCTGCCCGTGCTCACCGAGGCGGTCGAGCTCGACCGGGTGCCGGCGCCGCTCCTCGGAGTGCTCGGCTGATGGAGCAGTACGCGTTCGTCCCTGCACGCGGCGGCATCGTCGCGGTCGACGGCCGGCTGCCGCGGCTCGACGAGATCGCGCCGACCCGGTTCCTGCGCGTCGCCCAGCACGTCGACGGCGACCCGCCCATGCGGCTGCGGCTGTTCGAGGCGGCCGACACGGACGGCGTCCCGCCCGCGGACGTCGCCGTGCCCGAGCGCCTGCGTGCCGGCTTCGACCAGTGCGTTGCCGAGCTTCGCGGCGCACCGGTCCCGGCCGGCCGGCCGCCCTGGGCTCGACCCGGCTGGCACGAACAGGCCGAGGATTGGGCCGGCATGCCGCTCGAACAGGTGCGCGCCTGGCCGCTCTCGGCCGTCCTGCGCAACGGTGACGTCTTCTTCAAGGCGACGATGCTGCCGCTCTTCGCCGCGGAGCCTGCGGTCACCGAGGCGGTCGGCATGCCGCCCGTCCTGAAGGCGGATCGGGAGCGCGGGTGGATGCTCGTCGAGCGCGTGGCCGGCGACCACGGCACCGATCACCACGGCGCGCTCCGCGCGATCGCGGCCATCCACCGCGCCTGGACACGTCGGGTCGATGAGGCGCTGACGCTCGGCGCCCACGACCGCCGCGCCCCGTCTGCGGTGCCGCACACGCTGATCCACGGCGACTTCCACCCGTGGAACGTGCTCGACTCGACGATCATCGACTGGTCGGATGCAGCGGTCGGCAACCCGCTGCACGACGTCAACCACTACCTCCTCAATGTCGAGGACGAGCAGCGGTACGAGCTGCTCGCTGTGTACTCGTCGGTCTGGGGCGACGACGTGGCCGAGGCGGCCGACGCATGCGAGCCGGAGACGTACGAATTCATCGCGCAGTCGTACGCGTGGATCACCGCGGCGCTTGCACCCGACGACCGCTGGTGGTTCGCCCGCGAGGAAGAGCGCTGGCTCGCGCGCGCTAGCGACGTGCGCGCGGGAAAGCGTCCCAGCCGGGATACGTAGCGCGCGCGCCGAGCTGCTCTTCGATGCGGAGCAGCTGGTTGTACTTCGCGACACGGTCGCTGCGCGCGGGCGCGCCGGTCTTGATCTGTCCGGTGCCGAGCGCAACCGCGAGATCGGCGATCGTCGCGTCCTCCGTCTCGCCGGAGCGGTGCGACATGACGGCGCTGTAGCCGTTCGCCTGCGCAAGCCTGACCGCTTCGACGGTCTCGGTCAGCGTCCCGATCTGGTTGACCTTGACGAGGATCGAGTTGGCGACGCCGCGATCGATCCCCTGCTGCAGCCGCGTCGGGTTCGTCACGAAGAGATCGTCGCCGACGAGCTGCACACGGTCGCCGAGCTCCTTCGTCAGCACCGCCCACGCCTCCCAGTCGTCCTCGGCGAGACCGTCCTCGATCGAGACGACGGGATACGCGTCGACGATGCCGCCCCAGAACGCCGGCATGTCCGCGGAGGCGACGTCACGGCCCTCGAAGCGGTAGCGGCCGCTGTCGAAGACCTCGCTCGTCGCGGGATCGAGCGCGATCGCGATGCGGTCGCGGTTGCTCGCGCGCTCCGCCGCCTCGAGGATCGCGTCGATCGCCGCCTCGCTCGACTCGAGGTCCGGGGCGAATCCGCCCTCGTCGCCGACACCGGTCGCGAGCCCGCGGTCGCCGAGCACCCTCTTCAATGCGTGATACACCTCGGCGCCGATCTGCAGCGCATCGGCGAAGCTCGACGCGCCGACCGGCACGACCATGAACTCCTGCAGGTCGATCGAATTCGCGGCGTGCGCGCCCCCGTTGATCACGTTCATCATCGGCACCGGCAGCGTCGTCGCATCTGCGCCGCCGAGGAAACGGAAGAGCGGCTCGCCGGCATCGGCCGCGGCCGCCTTCGCAACCGCGAGCGAAACGCCGAGGATCGCGTTCGCGCCGAGGCGTCCCTTGTTCGGCGTGCCGTCGAGCTCGAGCATCGCGTGGTCGACGGCCGCCTGGTCGGCGGCGTCGAGGCCGCGGACGGCGTCGCCGAGCTCGCCGCCCGCATTCGCGACCGCCTTCGTCACCGCCTTGCCGCCGTAGGCGTCGCCCCCGTCGCGCAGCTCGACGGCCTCGTGCGCGCCGGTCGACGCACCGGACGGGATCGCCGCACGCCCGGTGGCGCCGCTCTCGAGCTGCACGTCCACCTCCACCGTCGGGTTGCCACGCGAGTCGAGGATCTGGCGGGCGTGCACGGCGGCGATGCGACTCATTCGGTTCTCTCCTTGGCGAGGTCGAAGTAGCGGTCCTGCTGCTCGAGCGGAAGCGCGGTCCAGTCCTCTCCCGCGTCGCGCGCCAGCTGCTCGGCGGTTTCTACCCGACGCCGGAAGCGCGCGGTGGCACGACGGAGCTCGAGCTCCGGATCGACGTCGAGCTTGCGTGCGACGTTGACGGCGGCGAACAACACGTCGCCGAGCTCGGCTCCGGAGAAGTCCTCCTTCAGCTCGCGGAGCTCGTCCTCGAGGTCGGCGACGGCGCCGGCGAGATCCGGGTATTCGAACCCGACCGCCTTCGCGCGCTGCTGCACCTTCCGCGCGTCGAGCAGCGCGGGCAGCGTCGCCGGCACGTCGTGGAAGACGCCCTCGCGGCCCTCCTGCTCGCGCTTGATCTTCTCCCAGTTCTCCTTGACGCGCTCGCCCGTCTTCGCCTCGACGTCGCCGAAGACGTGCGGGTGCCGCCGCACGAGCTTCTCGTGGATCAACCGCGCGGCGGCTTCGAGATCGCCCTTGCCGCGCTCGTCCATGACGAGCGCGAGGAAATAGACCTGGAAGAGCAGGTCGCCGAGCTCGTCGAGGAGCTTCTCGTCGTTCCCGGCCAGCGCGGCGTCCGCGACCTCGTACGCCTCCTCGACGGTATGCGGGACGATCGTCCGCTCGGTCTGCTCGCGGTCCCACGGGCACTCACGGCGCAATCGCTCCGTGAGTGCCTGCAGCTCGAGCAGCGCGCCCGCGAGGTCGTCAGCCAGTGGTCGTCGCTGCGGTCGTCGTCGGCGTCGTCGCCGTCGTCGACGGCGCGTAGCCTGCTTGGTAGCGGATCTTCTTCGCGAACTCGCTCTTGACGTCGTTGACCCACTTGTTCATCGCGTCGGTCTTCTTCGTCTGCGAGAGGTTCTGCTTGATCGAGTCCGAGACGTCCTTGAGCGGCGTCTGCTTCGCCGGCTTGATCGCGGAGAGCGCCTGGATGATGTGCCAGCCGTACTGCGTGTGCACCGGCGCCGACACCTCGTTCGTCTTCAGCGTGAACGCGACCTTGTCGAACGGCGCGACCGTCTGGCCCTTCGAGACCGTGAGCTTGCCGCCGTTGGCCGCGGAGCCCGGGTCCTTCGAGTACTTCTTCGCGAGCTTCGCAAAGTCGGCGCCGCCCTTCAGCTGCGACTCGAGCTGGTCGGCGAGCTTCTTGTTGTTGACGAGGATGTGCCGGACGTCACGGCTCGCGGCTTGCGAGTAGTCGCTCTTGTGCTGCGCGTAGTACGCCGCGATGTCCTTGTCCGTCACCTTCACGTTCGCCGTGACCTTGTTGTAGAGCTTCTCCGAGAGGATCTGCGCGTGCAGGTCCTGCTTGATCTGCTCCTCGGTCAGGCCCTGCGACTTCAGCTGCGCCTGGTACTTCTTCTCGTCGCCGCCGAAGTACTGCTGCTTGATCTGCGCGAGGCGCTTCGTGACGTCCTTGTCGGTGACGGCGACGCCCATGTCCTTCGCCTTCTGCTCGAGCTCGGTCTCCTGGACGAGGTACTGCATCGCCTG
>Ga0182008_10002215_pt1 | contig 12318 bp, 7 predicted proteins | sample Sormic07211129_1_FD_120482 | JGI IMG/M metagenome (GOLD analysis project Ga0182008, IMG submission 120482) | Rhizosphere microbial communities from Sorghum bicolor, Mead, Nebraska, USA - 072115-129_1 metaG | ecosystem: Host-associated > Plants > Roots > Rhizosphere | place: USA: Nebraska...
CGCGAGCGGCGAGATCCTGCGCGCCGGGCTGGCCGAGACCTTTCCGCAACTGGGAGCCGTGCGCCTGGACTACTGCTGGGGCGGTCTGGTCGACATGACGCAGGACCGCCTGCCCCACGCCGGCGAACGCGACGGCCTCTACTACGCCATGGGCTACAGCGGCCACGGCACGCAGATGTCGGTCCACATGGGCGAGCGCATGGCTGCCGCGATGAACGGCGACGCCAACGCCAACCCCTGGCAGGGCCGTGCATGGCCCGCCATCCCCGGCCACTTCGGTGCGCCCTGGTTCCTGCCGGCGGTGGGCATGTACTACCGGCTCAAGGACAGGCTGGCCTGAGCACCCGCTACCGATCTGCATTCCCTCGATTTCTTCCACCCCACGGCCTCCCAGGAGTACCCACCATGAGCGACAGCAACAACAAGAGCCTCGAACAACTTGTCGGCCCCGGCGAAAGCCTGCGCGTGATGACATCGCTCCGGCGCGGCGCCTCGCGGCGGGACATCCTGGCGATGCTGATGGCCGGCGGGATGCAGGCCACGCTGGCGGGCAGTCTCGCGGGCATGGCGGTGTCGGCCCACGCGCAGAAGCCGCGCCGCGGCGGCCGCATCCGGGTGGCGGGCGCCACCGCCGCGGCCACCGGCACGCTCGATCCGGCCAAGCAGTCGAACCAGACCGACTACTCGCGCTGCAACATGGTCTACAACGGCCTGACCTCGCTCGACGGCAGCCTCACGCCGCAGCCTGCGCTGGCCGAGTCGTTCACCACCAAGGATGCAAAGATCTGGGTCTTCACGCTGCGCAAGGGCGTGACCTTCCATGACGGCAAGGCACTCTCGCCCGCCGATGTGGTGTTCTCGGTCATGCGCCACAAGGACCCGGCCACCGCGTCCAAGGCCAAGGTGCTCGCCGACCAGATCGAGAGCGTGAAGGCCAGCGGCCCGAACGAAGTGACGGTGGTGCTCACCGCGCCGAACGCCGACCTGCCGGTGATCCTGGGCACCTCCCACTTCCAGATCGTCAAGGAAGGCACCACCGACTTCAACGCCGGCATCGGCACCGGGCCCTACAAGTTGAAGGAGTTCAAGCCCGGCATCCGTTCGGTGGTGGTGCGCAACGATGCCTACTGGAAGCCCGGCAAGCCGTACCTGGACGAGATCGAGTTCGTGGGCATCGGCGACGAGAGCGCGCGGGTCAATGCGCTGCTGTCGGGCGGCATGGACCTGGTGGGCTCGGTCAACCCGCGCTCGGTCGAGCGCGTGAAGGGCTCGCCCGGCTTCGGCATCTTCGTCACGCAATCGGGCCAGTACTCCGACCTGGTGATGCGCAAGGACGTGGGGCCCGGCGTCAACCCGGACTTCGTGCTTGGCATGAAGCACCTGTTCGACCGCGAGCAGATGAAGAAGACCATCGCGCTCGACTACGCGGTGATCGGCAACGACCAGCCCATCGACCCGACCAACCGCTTCCACTTCGCCGGCCTGCCGCAGCGCCCCTTCGACCTGGACAAGGCGAAGTTCCACCTGCAGAAGTCGGGCATCACCGGCAAGGTGCCGATGGTGGCATCGCCCGCGGCGCTGTACTCGGTCGAGATGTCCCTGTTGCTGCAGCAGACCGCGCAGCGCGCCGGCCTGGAGCTGGACATCAAGCGCATGCCGGCCGACGGCTACTGGTCGAACCACTGGCTCAACAGCCACGTCGGTTTCGGCAACGTGAATCCGCGCCCGAGCGCCGACGTGCTGCTCACCCAGTTCTTCCAGTCGGGTGCGGCATGGAACGAGTCGCGCTGGAAGAGCGAGAAGTTCGACCAGCTGCTGCTCGCCTCGCGCGCCGAGACCGACCTGGCCAAGCGCAAGCAGATGTATGCCGACATGCAGACCATGATCCACCAGGACGCGGGCATCGGCATTCCGCTGTTCCTTGCGAGCATCGACGGCCACACGTCGAAGCTCAAGGGCCTGTCGCCGATTCCGCTGGGCGGGCTCATGGGCTACAACTTCGCCGAGAACGTATGGCTCGAGGCATGACGCGCGCGGGCCATCGCCCCACGGGATGTGCGCCATGAACCGCGTGATCCTCAAGCTCCTCGGCCAGCGCATCGCGCTTGCGCTGCTGTCGCTCCTGGCGGTGTCGGTGGTCGTGTTCGCGATCACCGCGGTGCTGCCCGGCGATGCGGCGCAGGAGCAGCTCGGCCAGGACGCCACGCCCGAAGCGGTGGCGGCGCTCCGTGCCCAGATGGGCCTGGACGTGCCGGCGCCCGAGCGCTATGCGAAGTGGCTCCTGGGCATGCTCAAGGGCGACCCCGGCCTCTCGGCCACCACGCAGATGCCGGTGGCCGACCTGGTGGCCAGCCGCCTGCCCAACTCGCTGCTGCTGGCGGCCGTGACCGCGCTGTTCTCGGTGCCGATCGCGCTGACGCTGGGCATCGCCTCGGCGGTGTGGCGCGGCTCGTGGTTCGACCGCGCCGCCTCGACGAGCGCGGTGGCGGTGGTGTCGGTGCCGGAGTTCCTGGTCGCGACGCTGGCGGTGCTGGTGTTCGCGGTCAAGCTGCGCTGGCTGCCGGCGCTTTCGTTCGTCAGCGACATCGAGTCGCTGGGCCAGCTGCTGCGCGCCTTCGCCATGCCGGTGCTGGTGCTGTGCTGCGTGATCGTGGCCCAGATGATGCGCATGACGCGCGCCGCGGTCATCGACCAGCTCGAGGCGCCCTACATCGAGATGGTGCGCCTGAAGGGCGCCTCGCCGATGCGCATGGTGCTCGCGCATGCGCTGCCCAATGCGGTGGGGCCGATCGCCAACGCGGTGGCGCTGAGCCTGTCGTACCTGCTGGGCGGCGTGATCATCGTGGAGACCATCTTCAACTACCCGGGCATCGCCAAGCTGATGGTCGACGGCGTCTCGCAGCGCGACATGCCGCTGGTGCAGACCTGCGCCATGATCTTCTGCTGCGCCTACCTGATCCTGGTGACGACGGCCGACATCTTCGGCATCCTCGCCAATCCGCGGCTGCGGCACCGCTGAAGGGGAACCTCATGGAAACCTCCACCTCTTCAGGCGCTGCAAGCGCCGCGGCGCCCGTGGTGCCGGCACCGCAGGAACGCAGGGGCCGCATGCTGCCGTGGCTCGGCGGCTTCGGTGTCTCGGGCCTCCTGGGTCTCGCGGTGCTCGTGTTCTGGCTGCTCGCGGCGCTGCTCGGTCCGTGGATGCTCTCGCACAGCACGGCGGCGATGGGCACCTCCAACGTCTTCGAGCCGATCAGCGCGGCGCATTGGCTGGGCACCGACTACCTCGGTCGCGACATGCTGGCGCTCATCATCGAGGGCGCGCGCTACACGATCGGCGTCGCGCTGCTGGCCACGCTGCTGGCCAGCGGAACCGGCACCGCGCTCGCGCTGCTGGCCGCCGCCAGCGGCCGCTGGATCGACGCGGTGCTCAGCCGCGGCCTCGACACGCTGACCGCGATCCCGAGCAAGATGTTCGCGCTGATCATGGTGGCGGGCTTCGGTTCGTCGGTGGCGATGCTGGTGGTCACCGCGGCCGTCATCTACGTGCCCGGCGCCTACCGCATGGCGCGCTCGCTGGCCGTGAACATCAACGCGCTCGACTACGTGACCGTGGCGCGCACGCGCGGCGAAGGCACGCTCTACATCATGCTGCGCGAGATCCTGCCCAACATCCTCGGCCCGATGCTGGCCGACCTGGGCTTGCGCTTCGTGTATGTCGTGCTGCTGCTGGCGAGCCTGAGCTTTCTTGGCCTGGGCATCCAGCCGCCGGCGGCCGACTGGGGTTCGCTGGTGCGCGAGAACATCGGCGCGCTGGCCATGGGCGGCGCCTCGGTGATCGTGCCGGCGCTGGCCATCGCGAGCCTGACCATCGCGGTCAATCTCGTCATCGACAACCTGCCCGGCCGTGCCGCGCGCGAACGAGGGAAACGCTGATGGGTGCATCACTCACTGTCCAGGGCCTGTGCATCTGCGCCGGCGCCAGCACGCTGGTCGACAACCTGAGCTTCTCGGTGCAGCCGGGCGAGGTGCTCGCGCTCATCGGCGAGTCGGGCTCGGGCAAGACCACCACGGCGCTCGCGCTGATGGGTCATGTGCGCGACGGCTGCCGCATCGCGGGCGGCCGCGTACGGATCGGCGACACCGACGTGCTGGCGCTCGATGCGCGTGCGCAGCGCGCATTGCGCGGCCGCACCGTCGCCTACATCGCGCAGAGCGCGGCCGCATCGTTCAACCCCTCGCGAACGATCATGGACCAGGTGGTCGAGCCCACCGTGATCCACGGCCTGTGCAAGCGCGCCGAGGCCGAGGCCAAGGCGGTGCAGCTCTTCCGCGAACTCGCGCTGCCCGACCCGGAAGGCATCGGCGCGCGCTATCCGCATCAAGTCTCGGGCGGCCAGCTGCAACGGCTGATGGCGGCGATGGCACTCATCGGCGACCCCGACCTGGTGATCCTGGACGAGCCGACCACCGCGCTCGACGTGACCACGCAGATCGAGGTGCTGCGCGCGTTCCGCCGCGTGGTGCGCGAGCGCCGCGCCACCGCCGTGTACGTGAGCCACGACCTGGCGGTGGTGGCGCAGATGGCCGACCACATCCTGGTGCTGCGCAACGGCCGCATGCGCGAGTTGAACGCGACAGGGCAGATCCTCGCCGCGCCGGCCGACGAATACACGAAGAGCCTGCTGGCCGCCGCGCGGCCGGTGCCGCGTGCTTCGGCCGGAGCCACCGACGACGGCCGCGAGCTGCTGCTCGAGGTGCGCCAGCTCTCGGCCGGCTACGGGCCGGTGGATGCGCAGGGACGCCCGGCCAAGCCGATCCTGGAAGACATCGACCTCAAGCTCTACCGCGGCCAGGCCATCGGCGTGATCGGCGAATCGGGCTCGGGCAAGACCACGCTGGCCCGCGCGGTGGCGGGCCTTCTCAAGCCCAGCCACGGCAGCGTGCTGTTCCATGGCCGCGAACTGAAGCCGACGCTGCAGCAGCGCGAGCGCGACGAGCTGCGCCGCATCCAGATCGTGTTCCAGATGGCCGACACGGCGCTCAATCCGTCGCAGACCATCGAGCGCATCCTGGCGCGGCCGCTGCAGTTCTACAAAGGCCTGCGCGGCGAGCCGCTGCGCCGGCGCATCCGCGAGTTGCTGGACCTGGTGAAGCTGCCGCAGACCGTGGCCGGGCGCCTGCCGGGCGGCCTCTCGGGCGGGCAGAAGCAGCGAGTGAACCTGGCGCGCGCGCTCGCGGCCGACCCCGACCTGATCCTGTGCGACGAAGTCACGTCGGCCCTCGACACCGTGGTCGGCGCGGCGGTGCTCGACCTCATGGCGGAGCTGCGGCGCGAACTGGGCGTGTCCTACCTCTTCATCAGCCACGACCTGCACACGGTGCGTGCGGTGTGCGACGAAATCGTGGTGATGCAGCACGGCAAGAAGCTCGCGCAGGTGGCGCGCGCCGACTACGACCGCGGCCCGCACCACCCCTACTACGAGCTGCTGGCGCGCTCGGTCCCCGAGTTGCGCCAAGGCTGGCTCGACGACATGGATCGCATGGACCGCGCCACGGCGCTCGCATCATGAGAAAGACCGAAATGACGCCGACCTTCCGCATCGCGCTGATCGCCGGCGACGGCATCGGCAAGGAAGTGATGCCCGAGGGCCTGCGCGTGGTGCAGGCCGCCGCGGAGCGCTTCGGCTTCGAACTCGACTGCCGCACCATCGACTGGGCCAGCGCCGACTACTACGCAGCGCACGGCCAGATGATGCCGGACGACTGGAAGGAGCAGCTCAAGGGTGTCGATGCGCTGTACTTCGGCGCCGTCGGCTGGCCCGCGACCGTGCCTGACCACGTGTCGCTCTGGGGATCGCTCCTGAAATTCCGCCGCGAGTTCGACCAGTACATCAACCTGCGCCCGGTGCGCCTGTTCGAAGGCGTGCCTTGCCCGCTGGCCGGCCGCAAGCCCGGCGACATCGACTACCTCGTGGTGCGCGAGAACACCGAGGGCGAATACACCTCGCTGGGCGGCGTGATGTACGAAGGCACCGACCGCGAGATCGTGGTGCAGGAGTCGGTGTTCTCGCGCCACGGCGCCGACCGCGTGCTGCGGTACGCCTGCGAGACCGCGCGTGCGCGCAAGCGCAAGCACCTGACGGTGGCCACCAAGAGCAACGGCATCGCGATCAGCATGCCCTGGTGGGACGGCCGCGCCGATGCGGTGGGCCTCGACTTTCCCGACGTGACGGTCGACAAGCAGCACATCGACATCCTGTCGGCGCGCTTCGTGCTGCAGCCCACGCGCTTCGACGTGGTGGTGGCGAGCAACCTGTTCGGCGACATCCTCTCCGACCTCGGGCCCGCGACCACCGGCACCATCGGCCTGGCGCCGTCGGCCAACCTCAATCCGGAGCGCAAGTTTCCGTCGCTCTTCGAGCCGGTGCACGGCTCGGCGCCCGACATCTATGGCCAGAACATCGCCAACCCGATCGCGATGATCTGGTCGGGCGCGCTGATGCTGGACTTCCTCACGCAAGGGCAGGGCGCGGGGCGCGCGGCGCACGACGCCATCCTCGGCGCGATCGAGGCGGTGCTGCGCGAAGGGCCGCGCACGCGCGATCTGGGCGGCACGGCTTCCACGACGGAACTGGGCATCGCCATTGCCGAACGCGTGGCCGCCGCCTGAAGCGCAACCTGCAGTCATTCCTCACCAACTTTTTCGACCATGCCACTCACACTCCAACGCCAGGACCTGCTGCCAGGCCGTCATCTCATCGGCGCCGAATGGCGCGAGGCCAGCGACGCCCGCCGCCTGGACGTGACCAACCCCGCCACCGACGCCGTCTTCGCGAGCGTGCCCGACGGCACGGCCGCCGACGCACGCGCGGCTGTCGATGCGGCGCACGCAGCCTTCCCCGCATGGCGTGCGGTGCCTGCCAAGCAGCGTGCGCAGATCCTCAAGCGCTGGAACGACCTGATGCTCGCGCACCAGGAGGACCTGGGCCGCCTGATCTCGCGCGAACAGGGCAAGCCGTTGGCCGAGGGCCGCGGTGAAGTGGCCTATGCGGCCAGCTATGTCGAGTGGTTCGCCGAAGAGGCCACGCGCGCCAACGGCGAGGTGATTCCCGCGCCGGTGAGCGGCCGCCGCATGCTCGCGCTGAAGGAGCCCGTGGGCGTGGTCGCCGCGATCACGCCGTGGAATTTTCCGGCCGCGATGATCGCCCGCAAGATCGCCCCCGCGCTGGCCGCGGGCTGCACCGTGGTCTGCAAGCCGGCCGAAGACACGCCGCTGACTTCGCTCGCGCTCGTGAAGCTGGCCCAGGAAGCGGGCGTGCCGGCGGGCGTGCTCAACATCGTCACCGCCTCGCGCGAACGCACGCCCGACGTGGTCGACGTGTGGCTCGCGGATGCGCGCGTGCGCAAGATCAGCTTCACCGGCTCCACGCCCGTCGGCAAGCACCTCGCGCGCGCCTCGGCCGACACGCTGAAGAAGCTGTCGCTCGAGCTCGGCGGCAACGCCCCCTTCATCGTGTTCGAGGACGCCGACATCGACGCCGCGGTCGAAGGCCTGATGGCCGCCAAGTTCCGCAACGGCGGCCAGACCTGCGTGTGCCCGAACCGCGTGTTCGTGCAGGCCCGGGTGCACGACGCCTTTGTCGACAAGCTGGCCGCACGGGTCGGTGCGCTGCGGGTCGGCCCGGCGACCGAGTCCGACTCGCAGATCGGCCCGATGATCAACGCGCGCGCGGTCGACAAGATCGAGCGCCACGTGCGTGATGCCGTCTCCAGGGGCGCGCGCATCGTCGTCGGCGGCGAGCGGCTGCGCAACGCGCATTGCGACGGCCCCAACTACTACGCACCCACCGTGCTGGTGAATGCCGATTCAACGATGGAATGCAGCTGCGAGGAAACCTTCGGCCCCGTGGTGCCGGTCACGCGCTTCGAGACCGAGGCCGAGGTGATTGCCGCCGCCAACGACACGCCCTTCGGGCTCGCGGCGTATTTCTATTCGACCGACGTGCGCCGCATCGCGCGTGTGGCCGATGCGCTGGAGTCGGGCATCGTCGGCGTCAACGAAGGCGCTCTGGCGGCCGAGGCCGCGCCCTTCGGCGGCGTGAAGGAGTCGGGCTATGGCCGCGAAGGCTCGGTGCATGGCCTGGAGGACTACATGCACATCAAGTACGTGTGCCAGGGGCAGCTGTAACGGCGCATGCTCGTATGCCGCAACTGGGACTTCGACGGCGCGGAAGACGGCAAGGTTCGTGCGGGTGTGTTCGAGTCGACGGTTGGCGTCACCCCCAGAAATAGCGTCGGTCCCGACTCGAGCGAAATGCCTCCTGGCGGTCTCAATTTTTTTCGCACGCCCAGCGGGTCAATTTCGGCGGCAATCGACAGCAATGCCATTGGCCGAAATTAATTGTCTATCTCGATAATTTAGAGCAGAGCCAATTCCTTCGGCAGGGGCGCGGCTCAAGCACTCATCGGGCAGCATGTTCCGCTGCCGGTGGCAATTGAATTGCGCAGGGCAATTGCGCATGCCAATTTCCTGAGGTAACGTGTAAATCGAATTCATCGAGCCGCTGTCAATACCGGGGGCTCGAACACAAAGCGGTTTGCGCCCTCTGTCCAGTCATAGGCGGGGCCGTCTTCGGCCCGCAGGGCTCCACGCCCGACCCGGCGCAATCTTCGCCCTAATTCTTTCCTAATCAATAGGTCAGCCCGCGGTCAGGATGCCTGTGGCTGTGAATTGGTACGCCGTAAATGTATTCATTGAATTAGCAAAGAATTAGCAAAAAGCCCGCTGCTCTTTTGACACATGGATGTCACCCGCTATTTCTACATTGCTCCTCGATGTGGCGTTTCGTACTCAAACGCACGATGCCCGCATACCTCATGCAGGCCGGTCAAAACCATCGATAACCAACTGCCCCATATATATGATGATTTTCCAGAAAAGAGTTTTGCTCTCGTCATTGACGACGGTTGCAGCCTGCGTGCTGGCCGCTTGCGGCGGCGGAAGCGACGGAGGGAGCGGCTTCTTCCCGATCGTTCCTCCCCCGAGCAACACGAGCAGCACGACCTACAGCGGCGTGGTGGCCGCCAGCGGCTACGTGCCGGGCAGCACCACCGGCAACCCGACCCTGAAGCCCGGCTACTACCAGAAGGCCACCGTCTTCGTCGATGCCAACGGCAACGGCGTGCTCGACAGCGGCGAAGCCTCGACCGTCACCGATGCAAGCGGCAAGTTCACGCTGACCACCAGCGCCACCGGACAGCTCGTGGCCGACATCGGCACCTCGGCGACCAACACCGCCACCGGCGCCGCCGTGGCCAGCCACCTGATCCTGCGCGCCTCGGCGGCGCAGATCGCCGACCAGGGCGCGGACAAGATCGTCATCAGCCCGCTGTCGAGCGAAGCGCAGCGCCTGGTGGAAGCCAACGGCAGCGACTACGCGACCGAAAAGGCCAACCTGGTCGCACGCATGAACGGCCCGGCCTTCAACCTCGGTGATGCGAAGTTCAGCGACCCGCTGGCGGACGTGAACACCCTGGGCGGCGCCACCCAGTACGCCGCGCTGTACCAGGACAACGAGCTGACCAACCGCTACGCCTACGCGACGGCCAAGCTCGACCGCAAGGACATGTTCCCCGACAACCTGGCCGTCGCGGGTGGCGACCCGCGCCTGGTCGGCCTCGCGGGCGTGACCCTCACCAACTCCGACGGCACCAAGGCCACCCCCTCGGCGCCGACGCAGAAGCAGGCGGCCATCACGTTCGCAGAGGCGCAGCAGGCGGCCTTCAATGTGGAAGGCGTGCCGGCCTACGACAACATCTTCGTGATCATCGAAGAAAACAAGTCGACCGATGCGATCGTCGGCAACCCGCGGGCCGTGAACATCAATCACATCCTGAACAACTACAACCAGCTGAGCACGTACTACTCGACCGGCAACCCGTCCGAGCCGAACTACACCGCGCTGGGCGGCGGCGACGACTTCGGCATCCACGACGACAACTGGTTCGGCTGCGGCGCCGTCGCGCCCTACGACATCAAGGACGTCGCATTCGCCGGCGGCACCGCCTCCGACGGTCAGCCCCTGCCCGCCCAGGGCGATCGCCCGCCGACGAACACGCGCGCCGGCTGGAGCGGGACCGCCGGAGCGACCTGCAGCGACACGCCGACGGGCGGCACCGTGCACAACGTCCCCGGCGACAACCTGTTCACGCTGATGTCCAGGACGGGCCGCACCATCCGCACCTACAGCGAGTCGATGAACCCCGGCCAGGATGTGCGCGGCGACAGCATCGCCGACGCCGGCGTGACCGCCACATATGACACGAGCCGCCTGAAGGGCGTCACCAACCTGGACGGCTCGGCCATCCCGACCCTTGTCGGCACGCCCAACTTCGCGGTGGTGAACGGTCTCTACAAGGTCAAGCACGGTCCGTCGATCGCCTTCCAGTCCGCACGCAACCTGCCCGAGTTCGCGGCCACCAACCGCACCATCTTCGGCACGCAGTACCAGGAGGCGGACTGGCTCAAGACCACGGCCTACAAGGTGCCGAGCGGCTGGGTCTACGACCAGTTCTCCAAGGACCTGGCCGCGGGCGACGTGGGCAACATCAACTTCATCGTGCCGGACCAGTGCGACGACATGCACGGCGTGGGCAGCGACGCGAGCTGCCAGGGCGGCAACGACGGCCAGGGCCCCAACATCAAGCGTGCCGACATCTACCTGGGCATGACGGTCAAGGCGATCCAGAACTCGGCGCTGTGGAAGAACCCGCACAAGCGCGTGGCGATCGTGGTGATGTTCGACGAAGGCGAAGGCGGCAGCAACGGTTCGTGCTGCGGCTGGAACGCGGGCGGCCCGAATTCCGGCGCCGCACCGGTGACCGTGGACGCGAGCGGCAAGGCCGTCGCCACCACCCCGCCGGCCAACTACGCCGGCGGCAACTTCGGCCACGGCAACTCGATCTTCGGCATCCTCACCAACCAGCAGGACGTGGGCACGGCGAAGAAGAAGGTCGCGGACAGCGACGCCTACAGCCACTTCTCGTTCCTGCGCACGCTGCAGGACATGTTCCAGATCGCCGACCCGGCCGTCGATGCGACGTACCTGAACCGCGCCAAGTATTCGGAAGCGTTCATCACGGCCAACATCCTGGCGCTGCCCGAGTACCAGAACAGCGCGGACACGCACTTCGACTCGGTGCGGCCGATCAACCATGCCTACGTGATCCCGGCCAACTACAAGCAGAAGCTGTACGCGAACGACATCGTCGGCGTGCAGGACCCGGAGACGGGCAAGCTGGAAGGCCAGATCACGCCGCAGGTCGGTGCCGACGCGAGCCAGAGCAGCGTCTGGGCGACGAAGTAAACAGACCCCGACGACAGACGACAGAAAAGCCGCGGAGGGTTCGCAGGCGCCTCGCCTGCGGACCCCCGCGGCAAAAGCTTGAAGCGATTTCCCCTTTGATGAATCTGGCAACGGACAAGTTGGCCCCCCTCGCCATGGCGCTTTCGGCAGCGCTATTGGCCTTGACGGCCTGCGATGGCAATGGCCATGCGGCGACGGCAAACAGCGCCTCCGCCCCGCACAAGCAGGTCCTGAGTGCGCGGGCCCAGGTCGGGGAGCTGGCCTTCTTCGACAAGAACCTCTCGAGCGGCAGGAACATGTCGTGCGCGAGCTGCCACGACCCGCAATACGCCTACGGCCCGCCGAACAGCATTTCGGTGCAACTGGGCTCCGACATCAAGCAGACCGGCGCGCGCGCCGTGCCTTCGCTGCGCTACAAGGAATCGACACCCGCCTTCAGCGAAGACGCGCCGAACCCCGACGGCGTGACCTCCAATTCGCCGGGCGGCGGCTTCATGTGGGACGGCCGCGCGACGACGCTGGCGGCGCAGGCCGGCATGCCGCTGCTCAACCCGGTCGAGATGAACAACAGCTCGAAGGACGCGGTCGTGAAGGCGGTGCAGAACGGCGCCTATGCCGGCCAGTTCAAGCAGGTCTTCGGCGCCGACATCTTCGACAACACCGATGCGGCCTTCGATGCCCTGGGCACCGCGATCCAGGCGCTGGAGACCGAAGACCTGAGCTTTCATCCGTACAGCAGCAAGTACGACCTGTATGTCTTCAACAAGATCGGCGGCGTGCTGACGCCGGCCGAGCGGCGCGGCGAGGTGCTGTTCCACAGCACCGGCGTTGCCAACTGCTCGGGCTGCCACTACACGGGTGCCAATTTCAACGGCAACAGCGGCCTGATGACGGACTTCACCTACCAGGCCCTGGGCGCGCCGCGCAACGACAGGTCGATTCCGAACAA
>Ga0182008_10002216_pt1 | contig 12317 bp, 11 predicted proteins | sample Sormic07211129_1_FD_120482 | JGI IMG/M metagenome (GOLD analysis project Ga0182008, IMG submission 120482) | Rhizosphere microbial communities from Sorghum bicolor, Mead, Nebraska, USA - 072115-129_1 metaG | ecosystem: Host-associated > Plants > Roots > Rhizosphere | place: USA: Nebraska...
AACTCTTCAAACACCTCAGCCTTCTCCCTTCAACTGCCGCATCACCGTGGTGAAACTATATAGGCGCATTCCATCCACTTTAATCCTAAATGACAGAACTGTTACTCAGTTCTTCATCGATGGCCCTTCAAGCTCTCCAGCGTGAAACTTGATCGCCAGCACGACCAGTGGAGCATAGGCCAGAATCAAACCCAGGCTTGAACTCAGGCCAAATTGCGTAACCCCGAGTGCGATAGGCAACAACCAAAGCAAATTGATCGCGCCCACCGCCACAGTAACCGGTAAATGGCTGCCAAATCGACGGGAGGCAAACTGATAGGCATGGCTGCGGTGTGCTTCGTAAATCTTGTCGCCCCTGAGTAAACGGCGAAACAGAGTGAAAGTCGCATCGACAATAAATACACCGAGCAGAATCAACCAACCCCATAGTAAGTCAGCGGAGACCCAGGCCGCTTGAAGTGAAAGCCCACCAAGGACAATACCCAGGAATCCGCTCCCGGCGTCCCCCATGAAAATTCTGGCAGGGGGGAAGTTCCAAAAGAGAAAGCCAACCACGGACACGGCCAACAACAATGGGGCCCAGACCAAGTCCGTTGCACCACTCACCCAATACAGCAGGCAAGCCCCAAGGCAAACGCAAATCGCCTCGACGCTGGCAATGCCGTCAATACCATCCATGAAATTGTATAGATTAAGTAGCCAAACCAGATAAAACGCTGCTAACACATGGCCAAACCACCCGAGGTCGAAAGTCCCCCCGCCGATTTCAACAACGGGTAATCCACCGATCCAGAACAGTAACCACGCCGACGCAGCGAAATGTCCTAACAAGCGCCAACGGGCTGCGATGTGTCCATGGTCATCCATAAATCCGATAACGGCGATCAGCGCTCCCCCACCGGCAATCGCAAAAAACGCCGAGAAAGGCATCAACCCAGCAAACAAGAGCATCCCCAAAGCCAATGTAAACGCCAGGACAATTGCAACCCCGCCACCTCGAGGAGTGGGGACCGAATGCGAACTTCGGGCATTGGGAATATCCATCAGGCTTCGAGACAGAGCGTAGCGGCGCAGAGCCCAGGTGAGGGAAAAAGACACAGCAACGATGACAGGGATAAACCAGCCATAACTCATGATTTACGGGAATCCAGAAAATGCTGTGCCGTCAGGCTCAACGCTTTATCGAGGGTAACCGGAGGAGTCCAGCCCAATAGTTGTCGGTTTTTGCTGATATCAACCTGCAAGGACCCGAGAATACGATCCGACAGCGCTCGCTGGCCCAGTAACGCTGCCGCTCCGCTCATGAGCCAGACCGGTATTGGCAACAATCTGGCAGGTTTGCCCAAGGCACCCGCCAACTTGCGCAGTAACTGTGTGGTCGAGATGTCTTCGCCATCACTGACCAGAAACACTTGGTTGGCCGCCGCCGGGTGGTCGGAACAGGTCACGATAAGGTCTACCAGATTGTCTATGGCGACGAGGCTTCGCTGGTTGTGAACAGCGCCGAAAGGCAAGGGAACGCCACGGTATAACCAGCGCATCATGCTCAGAAAGTTGGCCTTAACGCCGGGGCCGTAGACCAGCACCGGGCGGATAATCACCACCTCCATACCAGTAACTGCGGCAAGTTCCTTCAAACCTTGCTCTGCCTCAAGCTTGGAGACCCCGTAGGGGTCAATCGGTGCAGGCACATCATCTGCGCGGTAGACGGTGCCGGGCTCAGCGCCCTCTCCGTTCACCTTGATCGAGCTGATGAAAATAAAACGCTTCGTTCCGCTCGCTGCGGCTTGGCGAGCGAGGTTCAATGTAGCTTCGACGTTGACTTCACGAAACGCCGCCAGCGGATCAGCCGATACGTCATTCATGACATGAACCCGTGCGGCGGCATGAACAACACAGTCGACGTCCTTTAGCTCTTCACTCCAATTGAACGTCGCATCGAGATTTGTGAAGGGTATTGAACGAACCCCCTCAGGAAATGTCGAGGCCACATTCCTGACCGGCGCGATCACTGTAGATCCCGCTATCAACGTCAATCGGTTGATCAACGCCCGCCCCACAAAACCACTGCCGCCGGTAACGAGGAATATCTTGGAACTCATTGGCGACCCTTTGAAGTACGTGAGGACATCGAAACAGGAGTTGCAGCAGTCAAGGCATAAATACACCGTCGCCGCCCCCAAGTGCGCCGATCTTGACGAATGAAACCGGGAGAAGGCCTGGGGGCAAGCAGTTTATTGAATAACCGCAGGGTTAGCCACTTCACCTGTCATCTGTCGCCGCCTTTTAGCGACATGTAAGCACCTCATCGGACATTGCCTACAACATATCCGGAAAGCGGCGATATACCGTCATTTACACCACAGGCAACATCCAACGCCTGCATTTGCCTGTGAAGTGAATCATCGCCATGAAGCCCCCCAGCGAACGAATGCCCCATCTGGATGCCATCAGAGCGGTGGCGGCTCTATCGGTCGTAGTCTCACACTACATCGAGCGCACACCGCTTCATCAATGGTTCATTTTCGATTTTCTGCGCCCAGGCCAGTTCGGTGTCGTGGTGTTCTTCATGCTCAGCGGCTTCGTCATCCCTTTCAGTCTCACGAAGGGGCGTACCAGCACCAGAACCTTTCTGGTTTCACGTTTTTTCCGCCTGTATCCGACCTATTGGTTATCAATCATTCTTGCCTGTTTCGCGATCGGTCACTTCCTCGGCGCGGACTTGAACATAAAACAGATCGTAGCGAATGCAACAATGTTTCAGGCCTTGACCGGTTATCACAGCCTCTTCGGAGTTTACTGGACATTATTTGTCGAACTTGTGTTTTACGCGCTGTGCGTCGTATTGAACTGGAATGGATTACTCGACAATCTGAAGGCTCGTTATCTGGTAGCAATAACTTTATTGATCGCCGCACTCGCTGGCGCCTTGGCACGCCACTATTTATCCATAGCAGCTCCCGTCGGCATTTTATCTTCTTTGTCATTAATGCTGTTTGGGGGAATCTGGAGGAGTCATATTACTGATCACAAACCAAACGCAAAAGCGTACAGCCTGCAATGGATAATCCTGTTTCTTCTGTGCTTCCCGTTGATAGCCTTTTTGGCCTACAACGCCGACCAAGGACTCGGCGAAAATGCTTACACCCATATCGGCAGCTACTTCGCCGCACTGCTCTTTTTCACAAGCACAACAACTTTACTCAAATTGAAAAATAAAACGCTTATATTCCTGGGAACTATCAGCTACTCCCTTTACCTGATTCATCCATTTTTTCTTGAGTGGGTGACTGCCCGGTCTTCCCTGACGAGCACTTTCAACCTGGCGCCTTTCGCCCTCTATCTCTTGGCCACTCTCGCTTGCTCGATGACGTGTTACTTCCTAATCGAGAAAAACGGGATCCGACTAGGTAGACGTTTGAATTCAGCTTTAGATCGCACCGCTCTCAAGAGCGAGACGCCGCCCTACCCCATACCGTCATCGGCTCTCGTACCAGCGCCACGGAATACTGAGAAATGAATACCGAGAAACGACTGGTCCACCTGGATGCATTGAGGGGTATCGCCGCGATGTTGGTGGTTATCGAGCACTTCGTTGAGCGAACACCGCTGAATGCCTCCCCGTTTTTTACGTATCTGAATCTTGGACAGATGGGTGTCGTTATCTTCTTCGTGCTCAGCGGAATGGTTATACCTTACAGCCTGAAAGCAGACAGTTCGCTCCTGGGTTTCGCCACATCGAGAATATTCAGGTTGTATCCAGCCTATTGGTTTTCCATTGCACTGGCGGTGCTCAGCAATCACTTTTTCTTGTCTACGACAACTTCGCTGCGCGACATACTTATCAACATGACAATGTTACAGTCGTTGTTCAACACATCGAATCTGTTTGGCGTTTACTGGACACTGATCATTGAACTGGCGTTTTATATCTTCTGCGCACTTCTATCTGGTGCAGGCCTGCTAAAAAAACAAAAAATACGCTTTATCGTTTCAATTGCTCTCCTGGTACTGGCGCTATTACTTTCTATTCTCCGGCTTCACCTGGAGAAAAAGCTACCCGTCGCAGTGCCTCTTTGCATGTCCATCATGTTTTTCGGGAGCCTCTGGCGAGATGTAAGCCTAGGTTCGGCCGATCAGAAAACCCATAAATACTCATTCATTTGGCTCACACTATTTTTTGTTCTCCTTGTGCCGATATGCCTACTCGCCTACAACAAAGACTATGGCCATGGAGAAAATGCAATTGCCTACTTGCTAAGTTACACAGGAGGACTTGTTTTCACCCTAGTCACAACACTATTTTTTCGTCGTCGTATCAGCAGCTTAATCATGTTGGGGTATATCAGCTACTCGATGTATCTCGTCCATCCGTTCCTGCTTGAGTGGATTTCAAGCAGAGTTGATATGGCATCGTCATTCAATACAAGTGCATTTTTAGTCTACTTAGTGACAACCGGAGCTCTGGCCAGTGCGACTTACCTACTAATAGAAAAACCTTTTTTAAAATTTGGTAACGCGCTGAGAATCCGCATATCGGATTGAATCCGTGCGAAAAAAGGGAATGGAGCGTTCACCCGACAGGCCATCGCATTTCCCTTCACATACGAATTTTTGCTAATACCGATTCGAGCTAATATTTCAAAGGAGGGATCGATAAATCTCAGCATAGGATTTCGCCATCGAATCAGCTGAAAACACCTCTTCGAAACGCCGCGCAGCAGCCTCTCCCATCGAAGCAGCAACTGCTGGCTGATTCCAGAGCTGATTCATAGCGCCCGCCAGCGCAACAGAATCGCGGGGAGGAACGACAAGCCCGGTCTCACCTGCAATGTTGATGTAAGTCGTGCCGGAGCCAATCTCACAAGAAATCATCGGCTTTCCGTACATCGCACCTTCAAGCAACGAAATACCGAAAGACTCGGACCTCAGGTGCGACGGAAAAACGAACGCATAGCACAGCGCTAGCAGAGCCGCTTTGTCTTCATCAGGTAAGCCACCGAGAAAATGTACATTCGTCAGTCCCAATTGATTTGCCTGAGCCTTGAGTTCCATCTCAAGGTGTCCGCCCCCAAGAATAACGACGGGCAATTGAGTAATTTTTGCAGCGTCAAGCAGATAGTCCAGCCCTTTGTAGTAGCGCAGAGCCCCCACAAACAGGAAAAAACGCTCCCCCAGACGTGCTCGCCAGAAATCCAGTTTTTCAGCAGAGGGCGTCGGATAGGTTTGACGATCCAGCCCATAAGGAACAATGCGGACTTTATCTTTGAACCGAGTCAATACCGGACTGCTTTCAGCGTAGTTGGGTGATGAAGCAACGATACAGTCGACGCTAGACAGGAAGCGGTTCATCAACGGCTGATAAAGCTTGAGAAGTGTCTTTTGCTTGACGATATCTGAGTGGTAGCTGACCACGGCAGGCTTGCGAATTCGGGTGGCGAAATGCACAAGATCCATGTAAGGCCACGGAAAGTGATAGTGAACAATGTCCGCTTTCTTCGCCAGCTCGGCAAAATCCTTGAATGCCGACAGCGAGAAACCGGTGGACGCTATGTGCAGGTCGAGTTTGGAGCGATGAGTCAGGTGGTGTCCCACCTGTTCATCACGTGCTGCGCCTCGCTTGCTGAGATAAAGCACTTCAGATTCAAAGCCGTGCTTTGTGCCACCTTCGGCAATTTGAAAAATGACCTGTTCAATACCGCCCATGGTCTCGGGGTAGTAAGTCTTGAAGAAGTGCAGAACCTTGATCATTGTCCTTTGACCACCTTCCGATAAACCTCAAGCGTTTCCATTGCGCAGCGCTCCCACGAAAATTTCGCGGCATGTAGCAGGCCTTGCTCAACGGCACTGGAACGCCACATCTCGTCCTCCAGACCTCGCTGGATGAGTCCAGTCAATGTCTCGGTGTCCTTGGCTTCGCACATCAGTGCCGCATCACCGGCCACCTCTGGGAGTGATGAGCTGTTTGAACAAACGACCGGGACACCAGAACTCATCGCTTCCAGAACCGGCAAACCAAACCCTTCATACAGTGAAGGAAAGGTAAAAAGACGAGCCCCAGCAAACAGTAGGGGTAGGTCTTCACTGGGTACGAAACCCAGATAAAAGGCCCAGCCCTCACGCCGGGCACTTTCGAGCCGTTGGTGAATGCTTTCGTTGCGCCAGCCGTGATAGCCAGTCAACACCAAAGGCCAGCGCTTGCGGACTTCGATAGGCAGTCGAGAATAGGCGTCAAGCAGCGTCTCAATATTCTTGCGAGGCTCGATCGTCCCGACAAACAGGCTGTAACCATCAACCGTCAGACCATGGCGTGAAAGCGTGCTTCTGAGTTCATCCGCGCTACGAGGATGAAACTCGGCAGAACTGGCCAGTGGCACCGTATGGATACGCTCAATAGGCCAGGAAAAGTACTCCGCCAACTCTTTGCGGGTGTACTCCGAGTCCGTAATCAGCGCATCCGCCCTTACCAGTGTGGCTTTAAGCTCTTTCTGCAAATAGCGCACAAGTTGCGGCGCATGGCAGTGAGACCAGGTGAACGGAGACAGATCGTGGAAGGTGGCAACACTGCGGCCTGCAAAGGGCGGCAGATAATAATTCGGGCTGTGGTAAAGAAAATCACCATGGCCTTTTAATGCGCGCTTCCTGAGCAACGGCATAAGAAGCCGATACGCTTCAACCGCCAGGAAGTTTTTTTGTACGGCTCGTTTCAAGCCATAGCCGTTGCCCGATTCGTCGGCAGCCGTAGGCAGTGCAGGCAAAAACCGCCGACCGGCAAAAAATTGCAGGTCGGTGATTTCCGGGTTCTGCTGCAGCCGTAGCGCCAATTCGTAGGTGTAGCGGCCAATACCGGTCAGCGGGAAGCGGACCGGTTCAACAGAAAGAATTAACTTCATTTATTCAGCCGTCAGCATCCAGCTCAGGGTTTCACCCAGGGACGGCGTTGTCCAGCCTGGTACCAGCGCCCGCAACTTTGAGTTGTCCCCGCACAAGGTTTTCACCTCATTGGCTCGCACAAAGGCCGGATTCACTTCGACCTCGATATCATGCCCGGTGAACCCTTTGCACATTTCGATGACTTCACGAAGCGAATGAGTACTGCCAGAGCTGACATTAATAGTCTGCCCCAGTGGCTTTGCCTCGATCAGCCCTCGATAAGCCTTCACCAAAGCGCGGACGTCGCTGAAATCACGCCAAACATCGAGATTACCCAATTCGATTTTTGGCGCCCTGCGACGAAAATGCGAAACAATTTTCGGCAACAGGAAGTTCTCGGCCTGGCCCACCCCGGTGTAGTTGAAAGGACGAGTGATGACGATAGGCAGACGCTCATGCCAAAGGTTGGCCATGTACTCCATGGCCAACTTGCTGACGGCATAATCATTGGCCGGCGCCGGCGCAGTGGCCTCCGACAGCAGGCCACCGGAAGCATTGCCATAGACATTGGCGCTGCTGGCGATCAGCACGCAGTCCAGGGATTTCCCACTGGCCGCGACGGCTTCCAGCAGATTTCGCGTGCCTATCAAGTTGACCTGATAGAACGCGTCCGCTGCGCCATGCCCGACAAACGCCAGTGCCGCGAGATGCACAACAACATCCGGCTGAATCTTTGCCAGCAACGTACGCAGACCAGGGCCATCGGCCAAGTCCACCTGGTGATAATTGCGATCATCGGAAGGCTGACTGCCCAACCCGACAACCTCGTAGCCATGAGCCCGAAGTTCATCCGCCATGTAACGACCGGTGAAACCTTGAATACCTGTAATCAGCGCGCGTTTGCCGGCAATGGTCATCAGAACGAAAATCCTTGTTCATTACGACGCAGGTCAGCTTCGACCATCATGCGGCACAGCTCTTCGAGCGAAGTCTTCGGTTCCCAACCCAATACTTCCTTGGCTTTGGCCGGGTTGCCGATCAGCAACTCAACTTCAGTCGGGCGGTAGAATTTCGGATTGATGGTGATCAGCACTTTACCGGTGGCAGCATCAGTGCCCTGCTCGTCTTCTGCGGTACCTGCCCAAGAGATGGTGATACCAACAGCCTTGAACGCCATGGAAACGAAGTCGCGAACGGTCTCGGTGCGGTTAGTCGCCAACACGAAAGTATCCGGTTCATCAGCCTGCAGCATGCGCCACATCCCTTCCACGTATTCCTTGGCAAAACCCCAGTCGCGCTTGGCGTCGAGGTTGCCCAGTTCCATCTTGTCCAACAGACCCAGCTTAATCTTGGCAACAGAGTCGGTGATTTTGCGAGTCACGAACTCACGGCCACGCAGTGGGGATTCGTGGTTGAACAAGATACCGCTGGTGGCAAAAATGCCGTACGACTCACGATAGTTGATGGTCATCCAGTGAGCGTAGAGCTTGGCGACCCCATAAGGGCTGCGCGGATAGAAAGGCGTGCTTTCGATCTGCGGGATAGCCTGCACCTTGCCAAACATCTCAGAGGTAGATGCCTGATAGAAACGAACCTTCGGATTAACGATCCGAATTGCTTCAAGCAGGTTTACCGCACCGAGACCGGTGATCTCTGCGGTAGTGATCGGCTGCTCGAACGAAACACCCACGAAGCTCTGCGCAGCAAGGTTGTAGACCTCGGTGGCTTCGGTGTTCTGCAGCAAACGAATGCTGGCAGACAGATCCGTCAGATCGTATTCGACCAAATGCAGGTTAGGGTTGGACTGGATGCCCAGCTCCTCGATACGCCAGAAATTGACAGAACTGGTACGACGGTAGGTACCGTAAACGGTGTACCCCTTCTCCAGCAGCAGTTCCGCCAGGTAGGCGCCGTCTTGACCAGTGATGCCGGTAACGATTGCTTTCATGCGAATCCTCTAAACTCCATTTTGAGCTTTGGTTGGTTTGCTCACAAAAATAAGATGCACGGCTAAAGCCGCAGCGACCATTCTGGTTCGCAATGATACCCAAATTGCCTGCTCTGAAGGAACTTTAAAAAGGTAACGAGCCCCTAACCTCCTGTCGCCTCGAGCCCCCTAGCCCGCACATAAAAAAACAGTTTCCTTATAGCTGTGTAAAAGCCATGAGCCCCATAAAAAACCTGAGCACAAAAGTGGCGAGATTTTTGATTCAGCAAGATTAGTCTTCGATTTTCAATAGCCAAGTCGTTTTGCCACCTAACAAGCGAAAATCAGCACCGTGTGACGCTTGCATCGAAGCTACCCAGCGCCATCTTTTCTCACCCGCCCCAGCCTGATCCTGGCCAGAGAGTCAGTGATTTTACAGGTTACGAACTCACGACCACGCAACGGGGACTCATGATAGTAGAGGAAGACACCGACAGTGAATATCTCTAGGACGACTCGACAGTCGATAGTAGCGATATCTTTAGGCCTGCCGCACCAAGGTGGTATGGCTGGGCGCTCGCGCAGTCGACGTACGCGACACAGCAACAATTGATGCACACAACACGCTCCTAGGTTATCATCCAGCCCTTTGAAGGCATGAGGCTCAACCCTCTGACGGCGCTACTTCATAAGCCGGCATGGATGTGAGCTTTCAGCATGAAGATGGATCTCATGAGAACAATTTGATGACTGTTGATGTGGCGGCAGCATTGAACCTCTCTGCTACAAGGGCTTTGCCAACACCAGCACTGTGCACAGAACCACAGTGGTCGCGACCATCGCCAGAAGCACTTTCTGATGCGCCCTCGATTTTTCCGTGCCCGCTGCCCGTTCACGCGTTGCCTTTCACCTTTACTCAACGCCCGTCAAATTCAAATTTCCATTTGTTCATATCCGTCGAATCTCGATTGTGGAGCAGGCTGATGGAAGCAATGCAGTCGGCACAGAATTTTAAAAATCCGGTAACCAATATGGCTTCAGTAAAACTTCATAACGGGAAAACATTCAGCTCCGAGACAGGCACATCAATGCTCGACAGTGCCAGGGCTGAAGGCATCACTCTCGAATACAGTTGCAGGACTGGACGGTGTGGTGTTTGCAAAACCAAAGTTCTCTCCGGCGAAACTGAAGCGTTCAAGGGCGAGACATCTCTGACACCCGATGAGAGCGCTGCAGGATTGATCTTGACGTGCTGCCGCCACGCCCTCACCGATGTGGAAATCGATGCCGAGGACCTTGGAGCACTCGGAAATATCGTCGTGAAGACACTCCCCTGCAGAATCGACACGATTAGCAAGCTCGCCGACAATGTCGTAGAAGTCATCCTTAGAGTTCCGCCCAATAGCAATTTCTCTTATTTGCCAGGACAGTACCTCGACATCATCGGTGAAGCAGGCCTGCGCCGCAGCTATTCCATAGCCAATGCCCAACGCACTGACGGAAAACTGGAATTACAGATCCGGGAAGTCGAGCAAGGCATGATGTCGCAGTACTGGTTCGCTCGTGCAAAAAACAATGATCTCTTGCGACTGGAAGGCCCGTTAGGCACCTTCAGCTTGCGTGAAAAGGACGCTAGGAACATCGTTTTCCTGGCCACCGGTACTGGCATTGCTCCCGTCAAGGCCATGCTTGAGCAATTGCTCGGCACCCCCTCGCTGACCGCCGGAAAGAAGATCTTCATCTATTGGGGAGGCCGCACACTCAGCGACATCTATTGGAACCCGCAACTTCAAGGATTGGACGCCACCTTCATACCGGTACTGTCGCGAGCGGACGCTCAGTGGACAGGACGTACTGGCTATGTACAATCGGCGCTAATCAAGGATGCCATCGATCTCACACAATCGGTCGTCTATGCCTGCGGCTCGGAAGACATGATTCATTCCGCACGGGATGCATTGACGACTTCGGGACTGCCCGTCAAAAACTTTTATTCAGATGCATTTGTAAGCTCAAACTGATAAGGAGCAATCATGAAAGCGGTCATTTTGGCAGGCGGCTTGGGTACACGCCTGAGCGAAGAAACCAGTGTACGTCCAAAGCCTATGGTCGAAGTTGGCGGAAAACCAATCCTCTGGCACATCATGAAGATGTATTCCGCGCACGGCATCAATGATTTCATTATCTGCTGTGGGTACAAAGGCTATTTGATCAAAGAGTACTTCGCCAATTACTTCCTGCACTCGTCGGATGTAACTTTCAACATGCGTGCAAACACCATGGAAGTACACGACAAACGCGCCGAGGACTGGAATGTCACATTGGTCGATACCGGTGATTCTTCGATGACCGGCGGGCGCTTGCGCCGCGTAGCAGATTACGTTCGAAATGAAGAAGCGTTCTGCTTCACCTACGGCGATGGCGTCGGCGATGTAGACATCAGCGCCACTATTGCCTTCCACAAACAGCATGGCAAGGCAGCGACACTCACCGCCACTTATCCCCCAGGTCGCTTTGGTGCGCTGGACATCAAGCAACACCAGGTTCTCAACTTCAAGGAAAAACCCAAAGGCGACGGCGCCATGATCAACGGCGGTTTTTTTGTATTGTCCCCTCAAGTCCTCGAATACTTGGTCGACGACAGCACTGTCTGGGAGCAAGAGCCTTTGATGGGACTGGCAGCGGACGGCCAGCTGATGGCACATGAGCACCAAGGCTTCTGGCAGCCAATGGACACCCTGCACGATAAAAACCTGCTGGAAAAACTTTGGCAAACGGGCAAGGCACCTTGGAAATCCTGGGAATAATATGAAAGCTACTGTCACTCCTGCCTTCTGGAAGGGAAAGAAGGTATTCCTCACAGGTCATACCGGATTCAAGGGCAGTTGGTTGTCCCTTTGGCTACAAGACATGGGGGCGCACGTCAAAGGCTTCGCGTTGGCACCGCCTACAATTCCCTCGCTCTTTGAACAGGCGCGCGTTGAGCAAGGCATGATGGCATCGCAGATTGGCGATATTCGCGACCTGCAAGCTATTACTGAAAGCATGACGTCTTTTGATCCCGACATTCTGATCCACATGGCTGCCCAACCCTTGGTCAGGCTGTCCTACCGAGAACCGGTCGAGACCTATGCCACCAATGTCATGGGCACTGTCCATGTGCTGGAGGCCGCGCGCAAATGCCCAAGCCTTCGCGCAATCGTCAATGTCACGACTGACAAGTGCTACGAAAACCAGGAGTGGGAGTGGGGCTACCGTGAAAACGAACCGATGGGCGGCCACGACCCTTACAGCAACAGCAAAGGCTGTGTAGAGCTGGTCACCTCAGCCTACCGCAATTCATTCTTTAAAGCTGATGGCGCGCCAGCCTTGGCCTCGGCACGTGCCGGCAACGTGATCGGTGGCGGTGACTGGGCAGAAGATCGCCTCATTCCCGACATTCTGCATGCCGTCGAAAAAGGCCAGCCGGTGATCGTTCGCAACCCGAAAGCAACGCGCCCGTGGCAACATGCCCTAG
>Ga0182008_10002218_pt1 | contig 12309 bp, 9 predicted proteins | sample Sormic07211129_1_FD_120482 | JGI IMG/M metagenome (GOLD analysis project Ga0182008, IMG submission 120482) | Rhizosphere microbial communities from Sorghum bicolor, Mead, Nebraska, USA - 072115-129_1 metaG | ecosystem: Host-associated > Plants > Roots > Rhizosphere | place: USA: Nebraska...
CACCAATGTAGTTGCCGTACTTGGCCTTGAACGAAACGATCGCGCCTTCAGTACCGGGGTGTGCGTAACGCATGGTGGGTATCTCCTGGCTTTTATGTTTATTGGAGTGCAGCGCTCAAGCGCTTGATAAAGCGTAGAGCAAAGGTTGGGCCACTGCGTTGCGGGCCAGGTAAATCAAGGGCTTGGGGTTTGTTGCAAGGCGTTGCTGTCACACGTGCGGTACAGGCCGGGTGACACTTTGTGCCATAAACGGTACAGCCGGTGACCGGTGGGTCGGCGCGGGATTGCATCTGTCGCAGGGCTGGGGGATGCTGGGCGCTCTCACGCAGGGAGAATAATAAGAACATGCACAACGATCATTTCAGTCGCCATGCCCAGCAAGTCTTGACCGTCACCCGTGGGCAAGACCTGTCCCAAGGCCCCGGCAGCGACCCGTCCATCGCCCGTTCCTGGCTGCGTTGCCTGGAGGACTACCACCTCGACCCTGCACTGAGCATCGCCCCCACCGTGCTTGAACACGGGCGCCTGCTGGAAAGCCGGGAGCGTCTGCAGCAAGTGCTGCACATCGCCGGCAGCGAAATGAACAGCCTGCACCAACAACTCTCCGGCGCCGGCCACGCGGTACTGCTGACCGATGCGCGCGGGGTGATCCTCAACTGTGTCACCGCGCCCTCCGAGCGTAAGGTCTTCGAGCGCGCGGGGTTGTGGCTCGGTGCCGATTGGAGTGAGGCCAGCGAAGGCACCAATGGTATCGGCACTTGCGTGGTGGAGCGCCAGCCCCTGACGATTCATCGGGATGAACACTTCCGTGGCCGGCATACCGGGCTGACTTGCTCGGCCAGCCCGGTGTTCGACCCCCATGGCGAATTGCTTGCAGTGCTGGACGTGTCGTCGGCCCGTGAGGCGGTGTCGCGCCAGAGCCAGTTCCACACCATGGCGCTGGTGAACCTGTCGGCGAAGATGATCGAAAGCTGTTACTTCCTGCGTCACTTCGAGCATCACTGGCTGCTGCGCTTTCACCTGCAGGCTGAGTCGGTGGGGCTGTTTAGCGAAGGGTTATTGGCGTTCGATGGCGAGGGCCGCATCTGTGCGGTCAACCAAAGCGCGCTGAACCTGTTAGGGCAGGTGCGTGGCGGCTTGCTGGGCCAGCCAGTGGAGGCCGTGTTCGATTGCCCTTTGGAGCAGTTGCTCACTCGCGCCAGTGCCAATGCCACAGCCAGTTGGCCATTGCGTAGCCGCGATGGTCGGCAGCTATACGCTGCATTGCGCGGCCAGGCCCGTAGCGTGCCGGCGCCGCCGGCCAAGCCTGCGGCGCCGCACCTTCCTGGCGTTTGCCTGGTCGACCCGGCCCTTCAGAATGATTTTCGCAAAGCACTGCGCGTATTTGAACGAGACGTGCCGTTATTGATCAACGGCGAAACGGGTTGCGGTAAAGAAGCCTTTGCCAAAGCAGTGCACCAAGCCAGCGCGCGTGCGGACAAGGCTTTCGTCGCTCTCAACTGCGCAGCCATTCCCGAGAACCTTATCGAAAGTGAGCTGTTCGGTTATCGCGGCGGCAGCTTTACCGGCGCGTTGAGAGAAGGCATGCGCGGCAAATTACAGCAGGCCGACGGCGGCACGCTGTTTCTCGATGAGATTGGAGACATGCCTTTCGCGTTGCAAACCCGTCTTTTAAGGGTGCTGGATGATCGCGTGGTGGTACCCATCGGCGGCGCCCCGCAGGCGGTGGACGTCAGAATCATCAGCGCCACCCATCGCAACCTGTCGGAACAGGTCGCCAACGGTAGCTTCCGCGAAGATCTTTACTATCGTCTCAACGGTCTTGAAATGACCGTGCCGCCCTTGCGTGAACGTAGCGATAAAGCGCAATTGCTGGCGTTTTTGCTTGCGAATGAAGCGCCAGGGCAGGTTGTGGTGCTTGATGAAGAGGCGCACCACGCTTTGCTCGACTACGCCTGGCCTGGCAACGTTCGGCAATTGCGCAACGTTCTTCGCACGTTGGTGGCCTTGTGCGAGAGCGGGCGAATCAAGTTTGAAGATTTGCCGCTTATCATCCGCCAGGCGCGAGCGGTGACCGTTGCCGAGCCGCGTCAGGGGCGCGCTCTGGATAATGCAGAGCGTGGGGTGTTGCTCAATGCATTGGAGCTGCACTGTTGGCACATGTCCCACACGGCAGAAAGTCTGGGGGTGAGCCGCAATACGCTTTATAGGAAGTTACGAAAGTATGGGGTCGAACGTTGTTTGCAAGTATGACCAACAAATGCTTAATGTGTGCACGTAGGCGGGTATAACGTTCAAGTTTGAAAAACTCTGATAAGATTTTCCGAATTTTATTTGTATTTTTTGTATGAGGCTTCGCCACTCAGTGTACGAGCAGTTATTTATCTGAAATCGTATTTGGGTGTCGGAAATGAAAATTTTAGAGGATGTAAAAGCAACGCCGAAATCTTCGAGTGACTCGGCTGGAAAATCTCCTTTTGTTAGCGCCAAGTCGAGCACCCATGGTGCTGTTGTTAGCAACAATACCATTGCACCAGTGCCCGACACTCCTCAAACGCGTGCAACGGCTGACGCTCAGTTAGGCAAGCCCTACGCGATCGCATTAGCGACGCACTCCTATCACACCTCAATAGCGCCGCCTGATGTTCAAGTTGCCCCTGACTCGACACTCGGACGTTGGCGTGCCCTGTTGGACAGTGCTTTTAAAAAACCTGGGTTTTTAGCGTGGGTGAAAGAGCAGGGACTTGATCTCAAAAGTTTCAAACTGGATCCGTACCTCGGGGAGTTGACGGGGATAGCCAATGGCAAGATGCAAACGTTCTCCCTTAAAGACGATTCGGGTTGGGCAGATATCTCTCGAGTGCTGTTGTTGATTGCAAGGGCGATCGCTCCAATGCCTGGGCAGGCGTTCAATTATCCTTGGCCGGACGGTAAGGTGCCGTTATACACCGTGGGGCGGTTTTACGGAGAACCTATCGACCTCTCGCCTTCGCAAGCCGCCGCGCACCGGAAGAAATTGAAAGAAGGGGCCTCGTTTGAGTTTGCACCTTTGCAGCATGCATCGCAGCGATCTGTAGAGGCGTTAGCTAAGCAGGATGTGGCGTTGGGTGATGACGCTAACCGTCATGCGCTTCTTGGGGCGCTGAGATCGCTGAAAGACGATGCCGAAGGAAAGATCGACCTGAATAACATCAGGGTTCCGATTGACCGACGGTCAAGTTTGTATCTCACCGAACAGCGTCAGGATATGAGTCTTGCGAAATTGCTTGAAAAGGAGAGGCATAAACTTCCCGGCAACAGTGCGCAAGCGCATGCGTTGGCTGACGCACTGTCATTTGACCTTGCCCATCGGGCGCCTGGAACTGACGCCGGGGGAGTAAGGCATATTGCTGGGCTACTGAGCCAAACCTCAGTACGCAAGATGAAAGCGGTGGTAGGTGATTGGAAGCTCAAGCATGCAAGCCAAACACCAGAACCTCAAGCAGGGCCCGGGGCGGGTAGTTTGTTACATAGTCTGATCAGCAGGCTGTCTCCGTCTGCAAGGAAGGAGATTGCGCACACGCCTTCATCGGTATTGGACCAGCTCATACGGTTGCCCGAGGCGCAGGCGTTGGGCAACGCTATACAGGTGAAACTCACATTAGCCGCGTCGCCGACCGCTGGAATTGAGGCGTTAACTGCGGCGCTCGTGCAGGAGCTTAGTTCTGATTCTGAAAGGTCCTGTTTCAACTTGGCAGGCTATAACCTCTATCAAAGCGAGAATGCGGGGGCCAGCGCTGCTGAAATCGTCAAACGGTTTACCGCTTACCTTGAAACCAAGGTGGGGGTTGAAGCAGCACCGCTTGCTGCGCAGCTCTTACTCTCAGCCGTTGCCCCTGAGTTTCTAGTGAAAGACATTCCTCCTAATCTTGTGTATGGCTCTCATACGTGGGCATCCTTCTCTACAGCGGTTGCACTGGTAGAGCAGGAAGCGTCCGGCGCATCGGGGAACATGACGTTCAGTCAGGTCATAACCTACGCGGAGGCGCAGCTTGGAATTCTCGACGGTGACATCGAGTTAGCGGCAGCTTCAAAAAATGCAGTGACTGCGTGGGGTCTTGCTAATCAGGTGATTAAAAGCAACCCCAAAGGGCAGTACACCCTCGAGGACGTTGAGCGGTCACAGAAGGCATTGGAAAAGCAGAAAAAGGAATTGAAGTGGGCACGCGCTGAACTGCTGAAGCCGGTGCCTACTCGGCGGGAGGTGGCGCTGGCTGAGTTCAAACGGGTGTTTCCAGGTGTCGATCCGACTAAGGCAACCTTGCGCAGTTCTAGGGATGATAAGTATGTCGTCTCCCCCCTTGATGTCTACATGACGAAGTCCAGTCTTCCCGATTGGTTGGGCTCGTGGGTGTCCAAAGATGAAAAGGAACTTCCTTGGGAGTCGATGAAGCCGCGCTTTTCTGAGCTTGACGACAATATCGATAAACAGTTTTCTGACCAGTTTGGTGAGTACACAAAGAGTCAGGCAGCCGCACGGGCTGTTCTATTCAAATATCATCTTTCTTTGCTTCCTGTTGCTGAACAAGAGCGTATAAATAAATCAGATGTAACGTTCATAGGACTGTCTCGTCCGTTTTTGGGTACGGAGTTAAAAGGCAATACTGGCCTGAGCCTGTACCCCGCTCGAGTGCCACGAAAACCCACCCCGCATGAACTCAAAGAGTTAGAAGGGGGACAGGGTGTCCTCATGAAGTTGGAGGGCGCGGATGGCAAGGTCGAGTACTTTAGTTATTATCCAAAGTCAGGGAAGTTCATTAAGGAGCAGGGTGTACCGCAAGAGCGAGTAGATTTTGACGATAGCCGATACTTTCCTCCGGGGACCGAAACGCGTTTATCAGGCACGTATGATGTTTTTAAGAAATTTGGTGAGACCAATCAGAAGCGGGATTCACCTGACGTAAGCGATGAAGAAAAAATTCCTTATTTTTCTCGGCGAAATGGCTCGCTGGCATCAGCGGTGGGTGAATTTTTTACGAAAAATTTTGGCGACTTAAAAGAGGTAGCTTACGGTGAAACAATAATTGAGAAAAATATCAGGGGGAATAAATCGGTCAATGAGTTTCTTCTTTCGCTTATTCCTTTTTATGACGGCATTGATGATGCGATCAAAGGTAATGTGGCGGGGGCGGTTTTTAATATCGGGTTCGACATTTTAGGCTTCCTTATTCCTGGGTTCAGCGCCGCGAAAAAAGCCGCGACGGCTGGTAAGCCGTTAGGCAAGATACTCAAGCGTTCTCTATTGGCTGGGGTCGGCTCTTCCATAGGTGTTACCGATGCGATGGAGCTCCCGAAAAATGTTTACCGAGGGCTAGGGGCGATTGGTAAGGATGCGAAAAAACTGTACAAGCATGCAGACGAGATATTGCCTCGATTAAAAGGGAATTATAGATCTTATGATGTGACAAAAACTTATAAAGAAGGTGATATCGTCAAGGGTGTCCATCAAGTGGATTCTGACGGTGTGCGTGTGCCGGTGATCGCCATATTTACCAAGGGGGGGTGGTATGCATACAGCACCGTCGTGAACACGCCGTTTGGTCCACAGTTAGCGCAGTTTGGTATTTTGAGCGCAACACTACCTAAACCGAAATGATTTGCAGGAGGCACTTCTCGCGTCACCGTGAGTGTTCCCGGCTGGTTGATAATAGGTGATTTATATAATCTTGTTTTTATGTATATTGGAACTGTTTCGGTTCTTTTGGTTACCTAATGGCTGGGAGTAATGGATGACTTCCTAATGTAAATCAATCATTAGGTAGAGCATTATGATTTTTTCAAATGTAGTTGCGCGGCAGGTAGTGTTTTCAAAGGTTGGGGAGTTTTTTTCTGGGGGATGGCTCAGAACCAACACGCCTCCCCACATAAGGGGAACTGAAGTGGAAGTGCCTAAGACAGGCGATTCGGGAGGGGTTAAAGCGGGAAACTCGTCAGGACAAAAGGCAGGAGAAGGCGGCAAGACCGATCTCGATCAAAATTACATTGATAAACAAGTGGGCAAGTTTGAAGGGAGCGGACAAGCCACGGGTCATCGAGAGAATGGGGCTGCCAGCACAGAGACCCCTGTCTCTCCAGAAAGGGCTCAGTACATAGAAGCGCAGAAGAAGAAGTGGCAAGCTGAACAAGACGCTAAAAAACGGGATCAGTTATTTAACCAGGCAACCCCAGGTCAAATAGACGGAAAAGCGCCAGAACCGTTTTCGCAGAGTGGTCTTGAGGAAAGCGTCGAGGCGGTAGTGAAGGCGGGGAAAGAGGGCCGGGCGCTTCCGCTTCGGACGCGACATATGGCCAAGACTGCTGGTATTACGGCGGCGATCACCGTGCCCTTAACGGTTGGCGCGACATTGGTCACCAACGTCATTCTCGAGCTTCTCAAACCTAAAATTAATCCACAGGCGACTCCGGCCACAGAGCAGCATGTTTTGGAGTCGCGGTTGGTCGATAATGCTCAGAGGAACGTATTCCTATTAATGAATACGTTGGTTTCTCTTAACTCTAAAACAGAAAAGGGCGTCGAACCCAGTGTGGAGTGGTTGGCAAAGACAAATGATGAACGTATGGACTATCTTGATGAGATGCTTGATTACCTTGAAGTAGAGTTTGCTAAATTAGCGGGCAAGAATGGCCCTGACTCTCAGTGTCCGAAACTAGGCGAACAAGGAGATGATATCAAGCGTCGGGCCACTGGCGTGGAGACCAGAGTCGCATACATTAAAGGGCTGCTGGACGTTGTAAGATCTCAACAAAAGTAATGTCGGCGGTTAGTGCCGTGTAGAGGGTTGCTCCAACGGAACCGCTCATAAGCAGTTGCTCACTTAATCGGGGCAACTGCTTTCATTGTAGTCCACGCGATAACCTGTATTCGTCCAGGCACACACTGTGCTTACAGGTACCCCGCCACTGCACTTGCCGGCTGCCCATATAATAAGGTGCGATTTCTTCCACCCTGCGCTAACCTGCCTCGATGTTTACGAGGTCGACTATGCACATTCATATTCTCGGTATCTGCGGCACGTTCATGGGCTCGATGGCGGTTCTGGCCAAAGAGTTGGGTCATCATGTCACGGGCTCCGATGCCAATGTTTACCCTCCCATGAGTACGCAACTGGAAGCTCAGGGCATTGAGTTGACCCAAGGCTACGACCCGGCGCAATTCGATCCGGTCCCGGACTTGGTCGTGATCGGCAACGCCATGTCCCGTGGCAACCCAGCGGTCGAGTACGTGCTCAATAAAGGCCTACCTTATGTGTCCGGCCCGCAGTGGCTGGCGGACCATGTGTTGCAAGGTCGCTGGGTTTTGGCTGTTGCGGGTACCCACGGCAAGACCACCACCAGCAGCATGCTGGCCTGGGTGCTGGAGCATGCGGGCATGAGCCCGGGCTTCCTGATCGGCGGCGTGCCGCAGAACTTCTCGGTATCGGCGCGTCTGGGCGAGACCCCGTTTTTCGTGATCGAGGCGGATGAATACGACAGCGCTTTCTTCGACAAGCGTTCCAAGTTCGTGCACTACCGTCCGCGCACGGCGATTTTGAACAATTTGGAATTCGATCACGCGGATATCTTCCCCGATCTGGCGGCGATCGAACGGCAGTTCCACCATTTGGTGCGCACCATTCCGAGCGAGGGGCTGGTGATCCACCCGACCACCGAACCGGCCCTGCAGCGAGTGATCGATATGGGCTGCTGGACCCCGGTGCAAACCACCGGTGTCGGCGGGCAGTGGCAGGTCAAGTTGCTCAGTGACGACGGCTCTCGCTTCGAAGTGCTGTTCGAGGGCGAGCCCCAGGGCATTGTCGATTGGGGCATGACCGGCCAGCATAACGTCGCCAACGCGCTGGTCACTCTGGCGGCGGCACGGCATGTGGGCGTAGTGCCGGCGATGGGCATTGCGGCGTTGAGCGCGTTCAAGAGCGTCAAGCGGCGCATGGAAAAAGTCGCCGACGTGAACGGGATTACGATCTATGACGATTTTGCCCACCATCCAACCGCTATCGCCACCACGCTTGACGGGCTGCGCAAACAGGTCGGTACGGCGCCGATCATTGCGATTGTCGAGCCACGTTCCAACTCCATGAAACTCGGCGCGCACCGCGACGGTTTGCCGGAAAGCGTCAACGATGCCGATCAGGCCGTTTGGTACGCCCCGGCCAACCTCGGCTGGGACCTGCCGGCTATTGCCGCACAGTGCACGGTGCCTTCGCAGGTGTGCGATTCCATCGAAGGCATCATCGCGTTCGTCAAACAAAAGGCGACGCCGGGCACCCATGTGGTGGTGATGAGCAACGGCGGCTTCGGCGGCCTGCACGGCAAACTGGCCGAGGCGCTCAAATGAGCGGCCCGGAACGCGTCACGCTGGCGATGACCGGCGCGTCGGGCGCGCCCTATGGCTTGCGCCTGCTCGATTGCCTGGTGCGCGAGGATCGCGAGGTGCACTTTTTGATCTCCAAGGCCGCGCAATTGGTATTGGCCACCGAGACCGATGTGGCACTGCCCGCCAAGGTGCAATTAATGCAAGCCTTCCTGACCGAGTACACCGGGGCGGCGGCGGGGCAGATCAAGGTCTACGGCAAGGAAGACTGGATGTCGCCGGTGGCCTCCGGCTCCGGTGCGCCGGCGGCGATGGTGGTGGTGCCGTGTTCCACCGGCACCTTGTCGGCAATTGCTACCGGGGCCTGCAACAACCTGATCGAACGTGCGGCGGACGTGACCTTGAAAGAGCGCCGCCAACTGATCCTGGTGCCGCGAGAAGCACCCTATTCGAGCATTCACCTGGAGCACATGCTCAAGTTGTCGAACATGGGCGTGACGATCCTGCCGGCGTCGCCGGGGTTTTATCACCAGCCGCAAACCATCGACGACTTGGTGGACTTCGTGGTGGCGCGCATTCTCAATCTGTTGAATATCCCCCAGGACATGCTGCCCCGTTGGGGCGAGCATCATTTGAGCAGCGATGAATAGGGCGCTGCTGGTGCTGATGGCGTTGCACCTGGCCGGCTGCGCCACCGCTCGCACGCTGGACGCCGCGCAACCGGGCGCGCCGGTGGTGTACGCCGGCACGCGGTTGGATTTATATGCAATGAATGGCGGCTGCTGCGCCAAAGACCGGTTTGGCGCCGAAGCACCGAGCTATCCCGGCGTCGACCTGCCGGCCAGTGCATTGCTCGACACCTTGCTGTTGCCACTGTCAGTGTTGACGGTGCTGGGCGTCGGGTTCAACGCCACGGGCGGGCTTTAGCCTGGGGTTATAGGTCGGTTGACACGCCGCCATCGGGGGGCAAGCCCCCTCCCACATTTGGGCTCATTTACCGAGCTTGCGCAGCTCGTCCGACTCCACCACCCGCACTCCGTCCTGTTCTTCCAGCGCCAGGCGCCACATGGCGCGGGCCAGTTCGCACACTTCGATGCCGTGGTATTTACCCGGAATCAGGCGCGACAACGGGCCGGCCAGTTGTTCGGCCAGGCGTGGTTTGAGACGTTCGCCCAGCAGCAACGACGGGCGCACGATGGTCAGTTGCGGCCAGTCCTGAGCTTTGAGCGCCTGCTCCATTTCGCCTTTGACACGGTTGTAGAAGATCGAAGACTTCGGATCGGCGCCGATCGCGCTGATCACGATCAGGTGCCGCGCGCCCATTTCCCGCGCACGTTTGGCGAAGGCCACCACCATGTCCAGGTCCACCGCGCGGAACGCTTCTTCGGAGCCTGCTTGTTTGATGGTGGTGCCCAGGCAGCAGAAAGCAATGTCCACCTGCCCGCTGAGCTGCGGCAGAAATACCGCCGGGTCGCCCACTGGGTTTTCGAGGCGCGGGTGTTCGGCCAATGGTTTGCGGCTGGGCGCGAGTACGCGAGTGACGGTGGGTTCGTTGAGCAGGCGATCGAGCAGGTGTTCGCCGGTAAGGCCACTGGCTCCGGCAAGCAAAATATGCTGAGGCGTCAAGTACATGGTGTTTCCCCCTTGTTACACGGTTCAGCTTAGTTGCCTTTGGCTTCCTTGCTATTCATTGAGACGCTTTCCAGCGCCTTTCGTGCCTGCTGCTTGCGTAAGAGTTGCCAGTGAGCGATCACGCCTTTGGGGGCCCATATCTGTGGTTCGGACGCTTCGAAATTGTCCGCCTGTTCGCGTTCGCTCACGTGCACCTGGGCCAGCTTGAAGGCTTGCTGCAAATCGTCGGTCTGGTTGAAGGCCTGGGCGAAGAGCGCATCGCCGAAGTAGGTGAAGTCGGCTTCTTCAGAACAGCCAAAGGACACCCGATCAGCCCGAGAGGCGGTCATGATCAGGGTGCGCTCGTCTTTGAGCGCCGGAATGAAGCCGCCGGAGTAGCAGGCGGAAATCACGATGACCTTGTCGCGGTTTTTCAAAGGGGCCATGACGATTGCCAGTTCATCGGCGGGCAGGTCGGCCAATTCCATGCGCGGCTGGTCCAGCACCAATTCGTGTTCATGGGTGCCGTGGCTGGTCAGGTAGATAAACACCAGGTCTTCCGGCCCGGTGCGCTCGGCCAGGGTCTGCACGGCGCGGCGCAGGCTCTCGCGCGTGGCCAGGGGGCGGTCGGTGATGTGATCGCGGTGGTTGACCAGGCGAATCTGCCCGCGCGCGCCAAAGCGGCTTGCCAGCAGATTGCTGACGTAATCGGCCTCGCGCAGGAATACGCTTTGTTTACCGTCGCCAGCCAGCACCAGGCTATACAGCTCCACGGCCGGCGTGGAGGTCGGCACGGCGGCGAGGGCGGCATCGAGTAACCGGCCCTGGGCCAGTACGCCTGTTTCCAATGGGTCGGGCAACAGCCGGCCGTCGGCGTCCCTTACGCGCATGCCGTTGACCCAGGTGCCTGCCTGTACGCTGCCGTCGGCGAGCACGAGGGTGCCTTGCCCCTGATAGTTGTCGCTGTCGAAGCCGCCCACATAGAAGCTGCCGTCGGTAAGGTTCAGACGGCCTTCGCCACTGAAGCGCCAGTCGGCGAACTGGCCGACGTAATGGCTGCCGTCCACCCCGATCAATTCGCCCTTACCGGTCAGCGATCCTTCCTTGAACTGACCGATCCACACATCGCCGTCGGCGTTTTCGTAGCGGCCCTTGCCATTGAGCTGGTTCTGTTTGAACTGGCCGACATAGATGTCGCCATCGGCGCTGTTGAAGATGCCGTTGCCCTCCAGCTGGCCGTCGACGAAGTGGCCGCTGAACTGGTTGCCACTGTCGTCGTTGCGCTGGCCTTCGCCATTGGGCTTGCCATGGGCGAACTGGCCCTGGTACTGGCTGCCGTCGGCCAGCTCAAGGCGCCCGAGGCCGGAATACTGGTCATCCTTGAATTCGCCGCGATAGGTCATCTGCCCCTCTTTGAGGGTGCCTTCGCCATGCCGTCGACCGTTCTTGAAACCGCCCACGTACTGGCTGCCGGCGGTGGTCAGGCTGCCCTGGCCTTCGAACAGACCCTGCCGGAACTCGCCTTTATAGACTTCGCCATTGCTGCCGTGCCATTCGCCCTGGCCATGCCACTGGCCCTTGTCGAACGTGCCGGCGTACCAGCTGCCATTGGGGTAATCCACACGGCCCTGGCCTTGCAGCAAGCCATTGACCACGTCGCCCCGGTAGCGGCCACCATCGGGCAGGCGTGCGTCCGGCGGCAACAGCGATTCGCCGTCTCCGCAAGCGGTGAGCAACAGGGCAAGGGCAAGTGGGGCGAGTGGGCGCATAGCGGGATCCGGATAATTGAGCGCCGAGTATGCCGCAGCTGCGCGTTTCATACATAAATTTACATACCCTGCGACGAGTGTGGGGGCCTCGCCGCAGGGAAAGTCCTACACGAAGTAGAGCGACAGCGACTCGGCGATGTAAGCGGGTTTTTCCTGGCCTTCAATTTCCAGGGTGGCGGTGGCCTTGAGCAGCCATTGACCAGGTTTTTTTTCAATGACGTCGGTGAGCTTGACGCTCAGTCGCACCTTCGAATCGACTTTCACCGGCTGGATGAAGCGCACACTGTCCAGGCCGTAGTTGACCGCCATTTTCAGGCCTTCGGGCGCGATGAGGATGTCTTCCATCAATTTAGGCATCAGCGACAGCGACAGGAAGCCGTGGGCGATGGTGCTGCCGAACGGAGTCTGCGCGGCCTTGACCGGGTCGATATGGATGAATTGATAATCGCCGGTGGCTTCTGCGAACAGGTTGATACGGTCCTGGTCGATGGTGAGCCATTCGGAACATCCCAGTTCCTTGCCGACATAATCTTTGAGCTGCGCTACGGGTACATAGGGCATTGCGTTTCTCCTGGGTTCATC